>Ga0070739_10002554_pt1 | contig 24230 bp, 22 predicted proteins | sample Coa_R1_7_FD_66445 | JGI IMG/M metagenome (GOLD analysis project Ga0070739, IMG submission 66445) | Surface soil microbial communities from Centralia Pennsylvania, which are recovering from an underground coalmine fire - Coalmine... | ecosystem: Environmental > Terrestrial > Soil > Unclassified ... | reverse complement strand
GGGGGTGACCATGTCGAACTGGGTGCCGGCGATCGAGGCGATGGTCTGGTTGGAGGGCATGCTGCCGGTCAACTCGGTACCGAAATACCGGCCCTGCGCCTCCGCCCCCGCCCGCAACGTCGACGCAGCAGACGCCTGATTCGCGAGCACCATAGCCCCAGCCGCCGCCGCAACCGCTGCCGCGGTTCCGGTCGCGTACAGGACGCGTAGTCGTCTCTTTCGGGCTCTGACGGGTAAAGCGCTCGAGTTCATGCGACCTCCAGGCCGGTCCGGCGAAACCAATGGCGCGTGGGAACGCGCGCCCCTAAGTGGCCCCGAAGACCCGAAAAGGTTGCCGCACACAGAGAATCGGTCCATTGTGCCCACGCGTTCATGGCACAACGGCGGATTATCGCCTCACGTGAGCGCACCGGCGTAGGCGGCGATTCAGTCGCCGCAGCGCAGCGTTCAGCGCGGAGCGCGTGCGCGGCAGCGCCTGGTTCGCGTAGCGGCCGAGCGCCAGCGAGGGCGCGGAGCAGGGCGGGTGGGCGGGTCAGGTTCAGCGTGCAGAGCCGCCGAGCGTCAGCGAGGCGGCAGAGCGCGCGCCCGTCAGGAGACGCGGCTGACGTCCTGCCCAGGCGGGGCCGCCTCCAGCCACGACAGGAAGCCGGTGAGCGCGTCAGGGGACATGGCGAGTTCCACCAAGCCGGTGCCGAACTTGCACTCCACGATCGTCCAGCCGGGGAAGAGCGCCAACTCCTCTTGGCCCTCCGCATCGCGGCGGCCGACGACGTCGAGGTCTCGGCGGGTGAGCACCGCGGCGGGGCGGTACGCGTAGGAGAAGATGCGGTACCAGTCGATGCGGTCGTTCTCGTATTGCGCTATTCCGTAGGACCAGCCTCGGCCCGCACGCACGGCTGACGCGCTGAATGGGGTGCGGGTGCCGCGCCGGTGCGGTTCGCCTGGCTCGCCTCGGGCGGCCGCGCGGTAGTGGCCCTCGGCCTCGCTCGCCTGCGCGTGGGACTGACCGAAATGCACCGCAGCCCGCGCCGACCCAGGGGTCAGACGCAGGCTGCAATCGAAAGTGCCACCACGGCGACGGATCACCACCCGCCGGGTGAACAACGCGCCTATGGCACAGAGCAACACCAGTGCCACGGCGGCGAGCCATTCCAGCAGCGCGGTGAGGATCATCACCGACACCGCCACCGCTCGCCGAGACCGCTCACCGTTGCGTGCACGCTTCTCCGTTGTCGCCGCTCACTCGCACCTCGCTCGCGATCGGCTGCGTTGTCCTTCTCGCAGCCGGCCCTCGCCGATCGGTGCTACGTACTACCACCCGACGTGACTCGTATACGTAGTATCTCTTGCGCCGACGAACTTTTGCGCACCTACTGTGCGGTAAGCCGACCCGCCGCCCTCAGGCGCAGCTCAGCGCGCTCAGCCGCGGCCTCGGAATCCTTGTCGAACTCGCCGGCGCGGGCGCGGGCCAGCGCCTCCTCCGCGCGCGCGACGTCGATCTCGCTGCTCAGCTCCGCCGACTCGCTCAGCAGCGAGACCCGGTTCTCGTCCACCGCGATGAAGCCGCCGTGCAGCGCCACCCGCAGCGTCTCCCCCGGCGCACCGTCCTCGATCGTCTTGATCACGGCGACCGAGGGCTTCAGCACCGACATGATCGGCTGGTGGCCGGGCATGACGCCGACGTCGCCGTCCGCCGTCTTGGCGATCACCATGGACGCCTTGCCGGACCAGACCTCGCGGTCGGCCGCGACCAGCGCCACTTCGAGTTCAGCCACGGTGCGGCTCCTCCACTCTTGATGCGAAAGGCTGGCGACCCGTATCCGTGTCCGCCGGGAGCAGGAGCGCTACTCGTGCTGCTCCCGATCCCGGCGGAGACGGTGCGGACTGCTGCTGCTACTTGGTCAGTTCCTTGTACTTGCGCTCGAGGTCCTCGAGACCGCCGCACATGAAGAACGCCTGCTCCGGCACGTGGTCGTACTTGCCGTCCGCGATCGCCGTGAACGCCGCGATGGTCTCGTCCAGCGGCACGAACGATCCCTCGAGGCCGGTGAACGTCCTCGCGACGAACGTGTTCTGCGACAGGAAGCGCTCGATGCGCCGGGCCCGCTGCACTGTGAGCTTGTCCTCTTCGGAAAGCTCGTCCACGCCCAGGATCGCGATGATGTCCTGCAGGTCGCGGTACTTCTGCAGGATCGCCTTGACCCGCGAGGCGGTCTCGTAGTGGTCCTGCGAGATGTACCGCGGGTCGAGGATCCGGCTGGTGGAGTCCAGCGGGTCCACGGCCGGGTAGATGCCCTTCTGGGTGATCGGGCGGCTGAGCACCGTCGTCGCGTCCAGGTGGGCGAAGGTGGTGTGCGGCGCCGGGTCGGTGATGTCGTCGGCGGGCACGTAGATCGCCTGCACCGAGGTGATCGAGTGACCACGGGTGCTGGTGATCCGCTCCTGCAGCTCACCCATCTCGTCCGCCAGGGTCGGCTGGTAACCCACCGCGGACGGCATACGGCCGAGCAGCGTGGACACCTCGGAACCGGCCTGGGTGAAGCGGAAGATGTTGTCGATGAACAGCAGCACGTCCTGCTTCTGCACATCGCGGAAGTACTCCGCCATGGTCAGCGCGGACAGGGCGACCCGCAGACGGGTGCCCGGCGGCTCGTCCATCTGGCCGTAGACCAGGGCCGTCTTCTCGATGACGCCGGTCTCGGTCATCTCCGCGATCAGGTCGTTGCCCTCACGGGTGCGCTCGCCGACGCCGGCGAACACCGACACACCGCCGAAGTTCTCGGCGACCCGGTAGATCAGCTCCTGGATCAGCACGGTCTTGCCCACGCCCGCGCCGCCGAACAGGCCGATCTTGCCGCCGTTGACGTAGGGGGTGAGCAGGTCGATGACCTTGATGCCGGTGGTGAACATCTCGGTCTTCGAGTCCAGCTGGTCGAAGCTGGGCGCCTTGCGGTGGATCGGCCAGCGCTCGTTGACCTCGAAGCGCTCGCCCTCCTTGAGGTTGAGCACCTCGCCGGTCACGTTGAACACGTGGCCCTTGGTGATGTCGCCGACCGGCACCGAGATGGCCTCGCCGGTGTCCTTCACCTCGGCGCCGCGCACCAGGCCGTCGGTCGGCTTCATCGCGATCGCGCGGACCATGTTGTCGCCCACGTGCTGGGCGACCTCGAGGGTCAGCGTGCGGGTCTCGCCCTGGAAGTCGTAGTCGATCGTCAGCGCGTTGAAGATCTCCGGCATCGCGTCGACGGGGAACTCCACGTCGACGACGGGGCCGATGATCCGCGAGACGCGGCCGACGCCGGTCGTGGTCTCAGTGGTCGTCGTCATCTTTTCTCCGTCACGGTCTCAGCGGCCTTCAGTTCTGATCGGCGCTGTCTCATAACTACTGGTTCTCCGCCGAGGCGTCGGCCAATGCGTTCGCGCCGCCGACGATCTCGCTGATCTCCTGGGTGATCTCCGCCTGGCGGGCACCGTTGGCCAGCCGGGTGTAGGTCTTGATGAGCTCGGTGGCGTTGTCCGTCGCCGACTTCATCGCCCGCCGCCGCGCCGCGTGCTCGGAGGCCGCGGACTGCAGCAGCGCGTTGAACAGCCGCGCCTTGATGTAGTGCGGCAGCAGCGCGTCGAGCACCTCGGCGGGTGAGGGCTCGAACTCGTAGAGCGGGAAGACGCCTCCGGCCGGGGCCTCGGTGGTCTCCTCGATCTCCAGCGGCAGGAAGCGCGCCGCGACCGGGTTCTGCGAGAGCATCGAGACGAAGCGGGTGGAGACCACGTGGATCTCGTCCACGCCGCCGTTCTCGCCGCCCTTCTCGAAGGCCTCGATCAGCGCGTCGCCGATCGCCGCCGCGTCGCCGTACTGCGGGTTGTCGGAGAATCCGCTCCACTCCCCGGCCAGCTGGACCCCGCGGAACCGGTAGTACCCGGCGCCCTTGCGGCCGACCACGTACCTGTCGACCTCCTTGCCCTCGCCGACCAGCAGCGCGGCCAGCTGCTCCGCCTGCTTGATCGCGCCGGTGTTGTACGCGCCGGCGAAGCCGCGGTCTGCGGTGATCAGCAGGATCGCCGCGCGCCGCAGCTGCGGCCGCTCGCCGATCAGCGGGTGCTTGGCGTTGGAGTGCGAGGCGACCGCGGAGACCGCGCGGGTGATCTCCCGCGCGTACGGGGTCGACTGCGCGACGCGCTGCTGCGCCTTGACGATGCGCGCCGTGGCGATCAGCTCCTGGGCGCGGGTGATCTTCTTCGTCGAGGAGACGGACGCGATGCGCCGCCGATAGACGCGAAGTTGCGCTCCCACGGCCTCAGCCCTCCCTTCCGGATTCGAACTGCCCGGACGCGCCGGGCTGCACAGTGCTCACGGTAGGCGCCTTAGCCCTTCGCGTGCCGGGTGATCGTCTCCTGGCCCACCTCGGAGCGGTCCAGCGGCGTGGCCGCCTCGCCGCCGCGCAGCAGGGTGCCCGCGCTGGTCTCGAAGGTGTTCTTGAAGCCGTCGATCGCCGAGCGCAGCAGGTTGATCGTGTCGTCGGAGAGCTTGTCGTTGGTCGACGCGATGCTCTGCAGGATCTCCGGGTGCGCGGACTTGAGGTGGTCGAGGAACTCGCGCTCGAACCGGCGCACGTCCTCGACCGGGACCTCGTCCAGCTCGCCCGAGGTGCCCGACCAGATCGAGACGACCTGGTCCTCGACCGGGTACGGGGTGTACTGCGGCTGCTTGAGCAGCTCCACCATGCGCTGCCCGCGGGCCAGCTGCGCCTTGGACGCGTCGTCGAGGTCTGACGCGAAGGCCGCGAAGGCCTCCAGGTCGCGGAACTGCGCCAGGTCGACTCGCAGCGAGCCGGAGACCTGCCGCATCGACTTGACCTGCGCCGCGCCGCCGACCCGGGAGACCGAGGTACCGACGTTCACCGCCGGGCGCACGCCCGAGTTGAACAGGTCGGTCTCCAGGAAGCACTGGCCGTCGGTGATGGAGATGACGTTGGTCGGGATGAATGCGGAGATGTCGTTGCCCTTGGTCTCCACGATCGGCAGACCGGTCAGCGAGCCGGCGCCCATGTCGTCGGACAGCTTCGCGCAGCGCTCCAGCAGCCGGGAGTGCAAGTAGAACACGTCGCCGGGGTAGGCCTCGCGGCCCGGCGGGCGGCGCAGCAGCAGGGACATCGCGCGGTACGCCTCGGCCTGCTTGGACAGGTCGTCGAACACGATCAGCACGTGCTTGCCGGCGTACATCCAGTGCTGGCCGATCGCAGAACCCGTGTACGGCGCCAGGTACTTGAAGCCGGCCGGGTCGGACGCCGGGGCGGCGACGATCGTGGTGTACTCCAGCGCGCCGTTGTCCTCCAGCGCCTGGCGCACCGCGGCGATCGTCGAACCCTTCTGGCCGATGGCGACGTAGATGCAGCGCACCTGCTTCTTCGGGTCGCCGGTGGCCCAGTTCGCCTTCTGGTTCAGGATGGTGTCGATGCAGACCGCGGTCTTGCCGGTCTGCCGGTCGCCGATGATCAGCTGGCGCTGGCCGCGGCCGATCGGGGTCATCGAGTCGATGGCCTTGATGCCGGTCTGCAGCGGCTCGTTGACCGACTGGCGCTGCATGACCGAGGGGGCCTGCAGTTCCAGCACGCGCCGGGTCTCCGCCTCGATCGGGCCGAGGCCGTCGATCGGGTCGCCCAGCGGGTTGACCACCCGGCCGAGGAAGCCGTCGCCGACCGGGGTGGACAGGATCTCGCCGGTGCGGCGGACCGTCTGGCCCTCCTCGATCTCGGCGTAGTCGCCCATGACGACCACACCGATCTCCCGCACGTCCAGGTTCAGCGCGATGCCGAGGGTCCCGTCCTCGAACTTCAGCAGCTCGTTCGTCATGGCCGAGGGCAGTCCCTCGACCTTGGCGATCCCGTCGCCGATCTCGATGACCGTACCGATCTCGTCGACGTTCGCGGCCGAAGGCTCGTACGACGAGACGAAGCGCTCCAGCGCGTCCCGGATCTCCTCGGGACGGATCGTGAGCTCCGTCATGAGTCTTCCCTTACTCCCTTAGGTTCTCCCGGGCCTTCGCCCGCGAATTCGGTACTGCACGCCCTCGGTCGGAGGGCTACGTCTGACGGTTGGTCATCAATCCGCTACTGCGACACGCGCCGCGCGGCCTCGTTGAGGCGCCCGGCGACCGAGCCGTCGATGATGTCGTCGCCGATCCGGATGACCATGCCGCCGATGAGCGCCTGGTCCAGCTCGACGTTGAGGCGGATCTCCCGGCCGTAGGCCCGCGCCAGGATCCCGGTCAGCCGCGAGCGCTGCGCCTCGGTCAGCGGCACCGCGGCCGTGACCAGGGCGGTGACCCGCGACCTGCGCTCGGCCGCGATCCGGCTGAGCTCCTCGACCCCGTGCACCGCGTTGCGGCCGCGCGGAGCGGCCACCAGGCGGTGGATCAGCCGCAGCGCCGACGGGTTCGCCTTGCCCGCGAGCAGCGAGTCCACCAGCGCGGTGCGCTGCGAGGCCGGGATGCGCTCGGACAGGGCCGAGGCCAGCTCCGGCTCCGCGGCCAGGATCCGGCCGAAGCGGAACAGGTCGTCCTCGACCGCGTCGAGGGTCCCGGCCCGCTCCGCCAGGGCCAGCTCGGCCTCGGTGGCCAGCACGTCGAGCGCGTCGGCCAGGTCACGCGGCGCGGACCAGCGGCCGCGCACGGTGCCCGCGACCAGCTCCACGGCCGGGTCGCCGACCTTGCCGGACAGCAGGGTGGTCACCAGCCGGGCGCGCTGCTCCGGGTCCCGGGACGGGTCGGTCAGCAGCCGGCGCAGCGCCACGTCGCCGTCGAGCAGGGCGCCGATGGCGGCCAGGTCGTCGGACAGCTTGGTGACGTCGGTCGCCGGCACCGCGGTGAGCGCGGCCAGCGCCTCCTGCGCCTGCTGGAGCGATTCCCGACTCGCGCCGCGCATCAGCCCACCTGCTCCGCCGCGGGTGCGGCTCCGGCCCCGCCGGCGCGCGCGCCCTCGACGCCGAGCCGGCCGTCGAGCTCGTCAAGGAAGCGGTCGATGATCCGCTCCTGCAGCGTCGCGTCGGCCGCGCGCTCCCCGACGATCTTGTCGGCCAGTTCCACGGCCAGCTTGCCGAGGTCGGCCTTGAGCACGGCGACCGCGGAGTTGCGGTCGGCGGCCAGCTGCGCGTGCCCGGCGGCCACGATGGACTCGCGCTGCCGGTTCGCCTCCTCGCGGGCCTTGTCGACCAGCGCGGCGCCCTCGGCCTGGGCCTTGGCCCGCACCTCGGCCGCCTCGTGCCGGGACTCGGCCAGGCGCGCGGTGAAGTCGGCCTTGATCCGCTCGGCCTCGGCCTGCGCGGCCTCGGCCTTCAGCAGGCCGCCCTCGATCGCCTCGGTGCGCTCCTCGAGCAGCTTCTTGATGCCCGGCAGCGCCTTGGCGTACAGGAAGAAGAACACGATCGCGAACGCGATGATGCCGAGGATCAGCTCAGGGCCGTCCGGAAGGACCGGGTTGTGGTCGGCCAAAATGACCTGGGGTCCCACGGTATTGCCTCCTTAAGGCAGTCGTCCGTGAGGAGCGGCTTACTTGAAGACGAACGGCATCACGATGCCGAGCAGCGCGAGCGCCTCGGTCAGCGCGAAGCCGATGAACATGTTCGTGCGGATCATGCCGGCGGCCTCGGGCTGACGGGCCATCGCCTCGACGCCGTGGCCGAAGATCAGACCGATACCGACACCCGGGCCGATGGCGGCCAGGCCGTACGCGACCGCGCCGAGCGAACCGGTGACGTTGTTAGCGCCGGCGATGACTTCAACAGCGGACATGGGTTGCGTTTCCTTCTGGTCGAACCGGCGGGCTCTCCACCGGTTGGCTTGTGGGGTCTTGCGTATGCGGCTCAGTGCCCGGCGTTGTAGGACTCGCCGATGTACTGCGCGGTCAGGATCGTGAAGATGTAGGCCTGCAGGGCCTGGATCAGCATCTCGAAGGCGGTCAGCACGACCACCATGACCGCGGATCCGGCCGCGAACAGCGCGCCCATCGAGGCGCTGGTCAGGTACCAGGTCGCGATCATGAACGTGGCCAGCAGCATGTGGCCGGCGAACATGTTCGCGAACAGCCGGACCATCAGGGTGAACGGCTGGATCACCAGGACCCTGAGCCATTCGACCGGGATCAGGATGATCAGCACCAGGAACGGCACCCCGGTGGGGATCACCTTGCGCAGGAAGCCGACGAACCCGTTCTGCTTGATCGCCTGGTACCAGTAGGTCAGGTACGTCATCAGCACGCACGCGGCCGGGAAGGCGATCTTCGAGGTCGCCGGGAACTGGGCGATCGGGATGATCTCCATCAGGTTCATCACCCAGATGAAGAAGAACAGCGAGAACAGGAACGGCACGTACCGGTCCCCGGACTTGCCGATCATCGGGCGGGCGATCTGATCCCTGATGAACAGGTATCCGAGTTCTCCCACGTTCTGCGCCCCGCGCGGCACCAGCTTCGGCCGGCGGAACGCGTAGTAGAAGTACACGCACACGATCCCGGCCGACACCAGGGCGATCAGCATCGGCTTGGTGAAGTGGAACCCGCCGATCGAGAAGATCGGGCTGAAATAGAAGTCATCGAGCGACGGCGCGGGGAACCCGCACCCGGAGCCCAGGTGGCAGCCGGAGGCGAGCAAGGTGCTCGCGGTTGCCGTGGTACTCACCGGTTCACTCCTTCGGCTTGGCGCATCGCAGTCGCCGGTGCGGGACTGGGTGTTGAAGTGGGCTTGGAGGACTGTAACTGTATGAGGCTGCCCGAGCCGATTCGCGGGCCCGTTTTCACCGATTCGACCGGTCTGTTCACCGCCGGTTCGCTCGGGCCTCGGCGCGGGTAGGGCGGAGCGTCACTTCTTCCGACCGCCGCCGTTCTCCGCCTTGCTCACCGTGTGGATCGTGTACCAGGTCGACAGCGCCACGCCGAAGAGCACGCCGAACAGCAGCAGGATCGGGTGTCCGGTCCACCGTCCGAGAAGGTAGCCGAGTCCGCCGTAGACGGCGATGGCCGAGACCATGTGCCCGACGATGGTCCACATGGTGGCGTCGGTCTGCTTGGCCTCCTCCAGCACCGACTCATCGTCGGCGGGCGGCTCAGCGGGTGTTCGGGTCGTCGGGCTCATCGCCCGCCCCGGTGCGCGCTCCCGCGTGCTCCCGGCACAGTTCGGCTCCGCGGCGACGCCGCAACGAGTGGCCGGGACGCGCGCGGTGGCTGATCCGGGCGGCGGCTCGTCGAGGCATGGCGGTCATCGGGGATCACAGCTTCCCGGGCTCGACGTAGAAGGTCTTGGCCTTCATCCATGAGCGCACCTGGGTGCCGCTCCAGCACAGCACGCACGCGATCGCGGTGATCCCGAAGGCCCGCGGGTTGAACAGCGTGGTGTCCCGGAACTGCGCGGTGACCACCGCGAGAATCAGAATCTTGACGAGGTAGGTGGCCAGCGCCGTGATCATCATGCTCTGCGGGCTCACCCGCGCGGCGCGGCCGACCACCACCGTGGAGATCAGGAAGAACAGGGTGACCATCGCGAGCGCGAGCACCGCGCCGAGCACTCCCTTGCCGCCGGCCGCGATCGCGGCGACGACGGCACACAGCACGCCTACGGCCGCGGTGGGCACGGCGGATTGCCGTAGCGCGCGGACGTCGTCGGCCTGCATGGTGTGGCTCCGGAGGGCTCGTGGGGTCTGGGCTCGGGGTCACGGGCTGCGTCATATGCAGCGTCATATTAAGAGCGGGCGGGCAGGTTCCATCGGCTGCGGTCGCGTCCTCGATGGTTCCTTGCTCGTGAAACCTATCACAAACGGCAGAGCGCGTCTTTACCCGGTCGGCGTGGTTTCGATCACGTACGACACGCGGGAAGCCCTGATTTCGTTGTGTATCCATCCACTGACTACATCAACCGCAGCTCAACCGTGCGGCCGCCGCGTTTCCCCGGCGCTGTGCACGAGGTCGGGCAGTTGCGGCCTAGCCGCACCGTGCGGACCGGCGACCGCGTTCTCGGCGTTGAAGGCCGTCGCGACGGGGACGCTGCGCCGCGCGCGAGCCGCGGCGTGACGCGCGGTGCGCCGGTCCGCGCGCGCGTCCATGCGCCTGCGCGCCTGTGGCAACAGCAGCACGAGCAGCCAGAGGCCGAGGGCGCCCATCGCGTAGAGGATCGGCGGGCGGTGCGGCGGGGTGACCGTCGCCAGGATCACGGCCGCGGAGATCAGCGAGGACCACAGGTACATGATCAGCACCGCGCGCTGCCTGGAGTGGCCGATCTGCAGCAGCCGGTGGTGCAGGTGCTGCTTGTCCGCGGAGAAGGGCGAACGCCCGGCCGCGGTGCGCCGGACCACGGCCATGATCATGTCGATCATCGGCAGCGCCAGGCAGGAGAACGGCAGCACCAGCGGGATGTAGACGGCCAGGCTCTTGTGCGTCGCGGCGGTCTGCGAGTGCGCGGCCTGGATGACCAGGTCCGGGTCCACCTGCCCGATGGCGAGGATGGTGATCGCGGCGAGCAGCAGGCCGAGCAGCATCGAGCCGGTGTCGCCCATGAAGATGCGGGCCGGGGACCAGTTGTGGCACAGGAAGCCGAAGCACATCCCGGCCACGATCGCGGCGATCATGACCGCGGGGGCGGCGGTGGAGATGAAGTAGCCGACCTGGAGCCGGTAGCCGTAGGCGAAGAAGGCGAGAGCGGCGATGGCGCACATGCCGCCGGCCAGTCCGTCGAGCCCGTCCACGAAGTTCACCGCGTTGATCATCACGACCACGATGAGGATGGACAGCACGGCGGAACTGGTCGGGTCGAGCACGACGGTGCCGTAGCCGGGGATCGGCAGCCATTGGATCTGCACCCCGCTGAGCACCATCACCGAAGCGGCGAAGACCTGCCCGGCCAGCTTGATGAGGGCGTCCACGCCCCAGCGGTCGTCGATGACGCCCAGCAGGATCAGCAGGCCGGAACCCCACAGCAGGCCCGGGATCGTGAGTGAGGTGTTGTACACCCACTGGTGCAGCATCGGCAGGTGCGCGGCGAACAGCAGCGCGGCGAGGAAGCCGAGGTACATCGCCACCCCGCCGAGCCGGGGGGTGGGCACCGTGTGCACGTCGCGATCACGCAACTCCGGCGGCGGCGCGAAACGGATGGCGGCCACGCGAACCAGCCCGGTGGTCAGGTAGGTGACCACCCAGGCGACCGCCATGACGACCAGATACTCGCGCATCTAGCTCCGCTCGCCGCCTTCCCGGCCCGGGGTCCGTGTCGGTGATCAGGGTACGCCGGTCCCGTCTATTAGAGGGGACGCCCGCCCGCACTGCCCGGTTGCCCGTGGACCGCGGCTACAGCACCTTAGAGCCTTCGAACGGCCGATCAACCTGTTTGCCCGGCGGCGGCGCCGCCGAGTGATCGTCACGCCTGGTACAGCGGGAATTCGTCGACCAGTTCGGCGACTTCCTTCTGCACGTCCGGCGCGGCGTCGCCGTCGGCGTCCCGGATCGCGCGACCGACGAGGGCGGCGATCCGGCGCATCTCAGGTTCCTTCATCCCCTGGGTGGTGACGGTGGCGGTGCCCACCCGCAGGCCCGAGGTGACCATCGGCTTGGCCGAGTCGTACGGTACGCAACTGCGGTTCAGCATGATTCCGGCGCGCTCGCAGCGCAGCTCCGCCTCGCGTCCGGTGACCTTCGCGCCGTCGGCGGTCCGCACGCCGACTCCCGCGGTGCCGCGCAGGTCCAATACGGCCAAGTGGGTGTCCGTGCCTCCGGACACCGGGCGCATGCCCTCCTGCGCGAGCGCCGTCGTCAGAGCCCGTGCGTTGGCGATGATCTGCGCCGCGTAGGTGCGGAACTCGGGCCTGGACGCCTCGGCGAACGCGACCGCCTTGGCCGCGACCGCGTGCATCAGCGGTCCACCCTGCGCGAACGGGAAGACCGCGCGGTCGATCGCCGAGGCCAGCTCGGCACGGCACAGAATCGCCCCGCCACGCGGGCCACGCAGCGTCTTGTGCGTTGTGAACGTGACGACGTCTGCATAGGGCACCGGCGAGGGGATGGCGCGCCCCGCGACGAGCCCGGCGAAGTGCGCCGCGTCGACCAGGAGATAGGCGCCGACCTCATCGGCGATCGACCGGAACGCGGCGAAGTCGATGAGCCGGGAGTAGGCGGTCGCCCCGCAGATGATCAGCTTCGGCCGGTGCGAACGGGCCAGGTCGCGTGCCCGGTCGTAGTCGATCAGCTCGGTGTCCTCCCGCACCGGGTAGCCGACGGTCTCGAACCAGGTGCCGGAGAAGTTGCCCTGCGCGCCGTGGGTGAGGTGGCCGCCGTGTTGCAGCGCCATGGCCAGCACGCGGTCGCCGGGGGTGAGCAGCGCGGCGTAGACCGCGAGGTTGGCGGCCGCCCCGGTGTGCGGCTGGATGTTGGCGTGATCGGCGCCGAACAGGGCGCACGCCCGGTCGACGCCCAGGCGCTCGGCGGCGTCCACCTGCGCGCAGCCGCCGTAATAGCGGCGGCCCGGGTAACCCTCGGCGTATTTATTGGAGAGCACCGAGCCGAGCACAGCCAGCACGGCCGGCGAAGTGGGGTTCTCGCTGGCGATCAGCTGCAGCGAGCCGCGCTGGCGCTCGAGCTCGTCCAGCAGCACCCCCGCGATCTGCGGGTCGGTGCGCACCAGCGCGCCGTAGTCCGGTCCGAAGAAGGGGGCCAGCGGGTCGGCCGACGTAGATCGGGGAGCGGCGACTGGGGACATGACCACGCTCCAAGAGCTTCGGCGCGCGGGAAGATCGCGCGGTTTGCCGTGATTGCCGGATCTTTCCTCACACCATAGGCCGCACCGACGGGTACGGCACGGGCAAAGCGTCACCCGAACGGAAGCGCAGTCGCGTCGGGAAAGCCGTAGTGCCTCCGTCACGATGCGCCACGCCCTTGACGGAGGGTGCTGATTCTGGTGCAGATCGTGACGAGAAAGGCCTTACTGTTCAACAGAAAGTCGCGAATCAAGGACCGTTCGTTCATGTGAGATCCCCCACAGCCGCCCGAAGTTGAGTTTCGGCGCGCGGCCTGCCTACGGTCGATCCCGTTCGCCAACGCGGACACCGTGGCCGGCACGCCGAATCCTGCCCACCGTCCACGCTGTAACCCAGACCCGACGGGCAGGAGCGGAGGAACCACTTTTTCCGCCGGACGGGGGCGGCTGCCGGGTGGAACCGGGGCAGCGCCCGATGCAGGTCCGGCTTGGGGTGAATCCGCGCGCATCGCGGTAGGGCCACACATCTCCGGCCCGAATCCGACAGCTCACTTCGCAGGCGTGGGAGAGGAATCGCTTTTCCATGTCCCTTCGTCGTGCTTCCAACGTGCCCGCAGAAGCTGCGGGCGGCCGTCACCGCAAGGCGTCCTTCACCCGCCGCATGATCGCCGGCGCGGCGGTCGCCGGTGCCGGAGTGACGATTCCGCTGCTGGCCGCGGGTTCGGCGCACGCCGCCTCGGTCAACTGGGACGCCATCGCGCAGTGCGAGTCCGGCGGCAACTGGGCCATCAACACCGGCAACGGCTTCTACGGCGGTCTGCAGTTCACCGAGTCGACCTGGCTCGGCTACGGCGGCGGCGCCTACGCGCGGTACGCCAACCAGGCCAGCCGCGCCGAGCAGATCGCGATCGCCGAGAAGGTGCTCGCCGGGCAGGGCATCGGCGCCTGGCCCGTCTGCGGCCCGCGTGGCTACACCTCGGGTGGCAGCTACACCACCACCAACGCCAACGGCGCGGGCTCGGGCTCCGGCTCGAACTACAGCACCCACAAGCCGGCCAAGCACAGCTACTCGGCTCCGGTGCAGAAGTCCAGCACGACCTCCGCCCCGGCCAAGACCACCGGCCACAGCTACACCGTCGTCTCCGGCGACACGCTGTCCGGCATCGCGGCCAAGGAGGGCATCTCGAACTGGGAGACCCTCTACCAGGAGAACCAGTCGACCGTCGGCTCGAACCCGAACCTGATCTTCCCGGGCCAGGTCCTGCACTTCTGAGGCCTGATCCGGCGGGTACGACTGTCCGCACGCGCCGAGGCCCGGCTCCCTTCGTCAGGGAGCCGGGCCTCGGCGCGCGTCGCGGGTGTCGCGGGCGGGTGTTGCAGTCGCGTGGTCTCGCGTTGGCGCGTCAGGTATCTGAGGCGCGGTCAGCGGGTCAGGTTGGGCACGACCTTGGTCAGCTGATCGAAGCTCAGCGCGCCCTCGCGCAGCAGCTTCGGCGCGTCGCCGGTCAGGTCGACGATCGAGGAGGGCACGTTGTCAGCCGTCGGCCCGCCGTCGAGGTAGATCTCCACCGCGGTGCCGAGCTGGTCCTGGGCCTCGGAGGCGGTCGTCGCCGGCGGCTGGCCGGAGCGGTTCGCGGAGGAGACGCCCATCGGGCCGACCTCGGTGAGCAGCTCGATCGCGACCGGGTGCAGCGGCATCCGTACCGCGACGGTGCCTCGCGCGTCGCCCAGATCCCACTGGAGCGAGGGCTGGTGCCGGGTGACGATCGTCAGCGCGCCGGGCCAGTACGCGTCCACCAGGTCCCAGCCGCCCTCAGGGAACTGCGCGACCAGGCCGTGCAGCGTCGTGGGCGAGCCGACGAGCACCGGGACCGGCATGTCGCGGCCGCGGCCCTTCGCCGCCAGCAGCGCGGCGATCCCGCTGGCCGAGAAGGCGTCGGCGCCGATGCCGTACACCGTGTCCGTGGGCAGCACGACCAGCTCTCCGCGGCGAACCGAGCCGGCCGCCTCGCGAAGGCCGGCGGTGCGCTGGTCCGGATCCGAACAGTCGTAGCGACGGCTCACCTGTGTGCACCTCTCATGCGCGGCATCTTCGATGCGCTTACCTTACTTACGCGCGACGGCCTTCCTTGCGCGCGGTCACGAAGCGCGGGCGGCCGGTCAGGTCGCGGTGGTCGGCGGCCTCGGCCCAGCCGCGCTCCTCGAGGAAGATCCGCTGCACCGCCCCGCCCTGCTGGTCCGAGTGTTCCACAGCCACCCAGCTGCCCGGGCGCAGCAGCCGGAACGCCGTCCGTTCGAGGGAACGGATCATGTCGAGTCCGTCGGGGCCGGAGAAGAGCGCCAGCTGCGGATCGTAGTCCCGCGCCTCGGTCGCCACGCCCTCCCACTCTTCGAGCGGGATGTACGGCGGGTTGGAGATGACCAGGTCCACGGTTCCGTCGAGCTCTGACAGCGCGGTGCGCGCGTCGGCGTGGTGCAGGGTGACCCGGCGGCCCTCGGCGACCTTCGCTATGTTGCGCCCGGTCCAGGCCAGCGCGTCCTCGGACAGCTCGACCGCGTGCACCCGGGAGCGCGGCACCTCCTGCGCTATGGCCAGCGCGATCGCGCCCGAGCCGCTGCACAGGTCGACGATGACGGGTTCTGCGATGTCCAGGTCTCGGAGCCGGTCGATCGCCCAGCCGACCATGACCTCGGTCTCCGGGCGCGGCACGAACACGCCCGGGCCGACCTCGAGCTCCAGGTAGCGGAAGAAGGCGCGGCCGGTGATGTGCTGCAGCGGCTCGCGGTTCTCCCGGCGGGCGATCGCGGCCCAGAAGCGGGCGTCGAAGTCGCCGTCGCGCACCGTGTGCAGCTCGCCGCGCCGCACTCCGTGTACCCACGCGGCCAGTTCCTCGGCGTCGGCGCGCGGCGAGTCGACCCCGGCCTCGGCCAGGCGTACCGCCGCGAGCGCCACCTCGGACAGCAGCAGGTTCAGCGGCCGCCCGGCGGGCGCGGCGGCGTCACCGGCTGACGCGGCGCCGCCTGACGCGGCGTCAACCGCGGCCGCGGCGCGAGAAGGCACGGCGGTCGGCGCCGGTTCGGTCACGCCTCCACCCTCCTGCTCCCACCTTCCTGGGCGCCGAGCTTGGCAGCCAGGTCGGCATCGACGCAGGACTGGATGACCGGATCGAGGTCGCCGTCGAGCACCTGGTCCAGGTTGTAGGCCTTGAAGCCGGTGCGATGGTCGGAAAGTCGGTTCTCCGGGAAGTTGTAGGTGCGGATGCGCTCCGAGCGGTCCACGGTGCGCACCTGGCTGCGGCGCGCGTCGGAGGCTTCCTTGTCGGCTTCCTCCTGCGCGGCGGCGAGCAGCCGGGCCCGCAGGATGCGCAGCGCCGATTCCTTGTTCTGGAGCTGTGACTTCTCGTTCTGGCAGGACACGACGATGCCCGTGGGCAGGTGGGTGATGCGTACCGCGGAGTCGGTGGTGTTGACCGACTGACCGCCGGGGCCGGAGGAGCGGAAGACGTCGATGCGTAGGTCGTTCGGGTTGATCTCGACCTCGACCTCCTCCGCTTCGGGCATGACCAACACGCCGGCTGCGGAGGTGTGGATGCGGCCCTGCGATTCGGTGACGGGCACGCGCTGCACGCGGTGCACGCCGCCCTCGTACTTAAGCCGCGACCAGATGCCCTCACCGGGCGGCGGGGTACCGCGGTACTTCACGGCGAGCGAGACGTCCTTGTAGCCGCCCAGATCGGAGTCGGTGGCCTCGAGGATCTCGGTCTTCCAGCCGCGCCGCTCCGCGTAGCGCAGGTACATGCGCAGCAGGTCGCCGGCGAACAGCATGGACTCCTGGCCGCCCTCGCCCGCCTTGATCTCGACGATGACGTCCTTGTCGTCGTCCGGGTCGCGCGGGATCAGCAGGTGCTGCAAGCGCAGCTCGAGCTCGCCGCGCCGCTCCTGGAGGGTGTCGATCTCGTCGGCGAAGGCCGGGTCCTCGCGGGCCAGCTCGCGTGCGGCCCCGATGTCCTCGGCGTTGGTCTGGTAGGCGCGGTAGGTCTCCGCGATCGGGGTCAGCTCGGCGTAGCGCTTGCCCAGCTTGCGGGCCAGCGCCTGGTCGGCGTGCACCTGCGGGTCGGCGAGACGCTGCTCCAGCTCGGCGTGCTCGGCCAACAGTTCGTCGATCGCCTCGAACACGGTGCTGCGTCCTCTCGTCCCTCCCGCGCGGCGCGCGGGCTCGTCCGGCCACTGACACGAAGCGGCGCCGACGCCGGCAGCGGGTGCCTGGCATCGACGCCGCGAAGCGCGCTACTTGCCGGAGTTCTTCTTGCCGCCGAAGCGGGCCTCGAACTTGGCCACCCGGCCACCGGTGTCGAGGATCTTCTGCTTGCCGGTGTAGAAGGGGTGGCACTGCGAGCAGACTTCGGTGCTGATCCGGCCGTTGCTGGCGGTGGACCGCGTGGTGAAGCTGTTGCCACAGCTGCAGGTCACTTGGGTGACCACGTAATCGGGGTGGATCCCGGACTTCACGATGTGCTCCTCATGGTCGAAGGGGCCGCCGGATCGCCCGCGCGGGGCGTGAACCGGGACCGACGTACCAGTCTGCCAGGGCCGGGCCTCCCGATCCAAATGAGCGCTGTCCAAAACGGTGATCTTGCTACCGCCGGATCGGCTGTCGATGGTCCGTTTTCCCGCCCTGGGCTCCGGTGCCGCAACGACACCGGAGCCCGGGATATTCCGTTCGCGTGGACGCCTATTCGCCGTCGCGCGCCGGGGTGTTCTTCTGGATCTGCATCAGCAGCTCGACGTTCGACTTCGTCTTGCGCATCTGCGTGATGAGCAGCTCCAGGGCCTGCTGCTGCTCCATGTTGTGCAGCAGCCGGCGCAGGCGCCACATGACCGCGAGCTCCTCGGCGCCGAGCAGGATCTCCTCGCGCCGGGTGCTGGAGGCGTCGATGTCCACGGCCGGGAAGATGCGCTTGTCGGCCAGGCGCCGGTCGAGCTTGAGCTCCATGTTGCCGGTACCCTTGAACTCCTCGAAGATCACCTCGTCGGCCTTCGAGCCGGTTTCCACCAGCGCGGTGGCGAGGATGGTCAGCGAGCCGCCGTTCTCGATGTTGCGCGCGGCGCCGAAGAAGCGCTTCGGCGGGTAGAGCGCGGTCGAGTCGACACCACCGGACATGATGCGGCCGGAGGCGGGCGCGGACAGGTTGTACGCGCGACCGAGACGGGTCATCGAGTCGAGCAGCACGACCACGTCGTGGCCCAGCTCCACCAGCCGCTTGGCCCGCTCGATGGCGAGTTCGGCGACCGTGGTGTGGTCCTCGGCGGGCCGGTCGAAGGTGGAGGCGATGACCTCGCCCTTGACCGAGCGCTGCATGTCGGTCACCTCTTCTGGCCGCTCGTCGACGAGCACGACCATGAGGTGGACCTCGGGGTTGTTCACGGTGATCGCGTTGGCGATCGCCTGCAGCACCAGGGTCTTACCGGCCTTGGGCGGGGAGACGATCAGGCCGCGCTGGCCCTTGCCGACCGGGGCCACCAGGTCGATGATCCGGGTGGTCAGCTGGCCGGCCTCGGTCTCAAGGCGCAGCCGCTCCTGCGGGTAGAGCGGGGTGAGCTTGGAGAACTCGGGGCGGTGGTTCTGGCTGCGCGGGTCGCGCGACTCGCGGGTCTCCTCGGGGGTGACTCCGTTGACGCTGTCCAGCTTGACCAGCGCGTTGAACTTCTCGCGCCGCTCGCCCTCGCGCGGCTGGCGCACCGCGCCGACCACCGCGTCGCCCTTGCGCAGGTTGTACTTGCGGACCTGGGCGAGCGAGACGTAGACGTCGTTCGGGCCGGGCAGGTAGCCGGAGGTGCGCACGAAGGCGTAGCTGTCCAGGACGTCCAGGATGCCGGCCACCGGGATCAGGACGTCGTCCTCGGTGAGGGTGGACTCGGGCGATCCGGCGTCGTAGCCGTCGCGGCCGCGCCGGCCCCGGTTGTTGCGGTCCCGGTCGCGGTAGCGGCTGCGCCGCCCGCGGCCGTCGAACTCCTCGTCCTGGCCGCCGCCCTGGTTGTCGCGCTGACCGCCGCCCTGGTTGTCGCGCTGGTTGTCGCGGTTGCCGGAGCGCTCGCCGCCCTGGTGCTGCTGCTGGCGGTCGCCGCGGTCGCGGTTGTTGCGGTTGTTGCCGCGGTCACGGTTGCGCTCGCGGCGGGAGGGCTGGTTGCCGCCCTCGCCCGGTGCGCCGCCCGGCTGCGTGCCAGTGGCGGTCGTGCTGCCCGCCTGCGCGGCCGCGGGCTGCGTGCCCTGCTGGCCCTGCGGCTGGGTGGCCGAGCTGCTCTGGGCCGAGCCGCTCTGGGCGGCGGCCGGCTGCGCGGCCGCGGCGGGAGCGGCCTCGGCGGCCCGGCTCTGCGCCGGGGCGGCGGCGGTCTCGACCGCGGCCTCCTCGCGGCGGGCGGGCTGCTCGGGGATGCGCTGCTGCGCGGAGGTGGCCCGGCGGCGGCCGTTGGCACGCTGCGCGGGCGCGGACGCCGTCGCCTGCGGGGTGGCCGCGGCACCGTTCGAGCCGGTGCCCTCCGCACCACCGGCGGCGGTTCCGGTCGAGGCGGCCGCCGGCCCCGCGGCGCGCGAGCCGCTGCCCGCGGTGGCGCCCTGGCGCTGCTGGATCGCCTCGATCAACTGACCCTTGGGCATCCGGGTCACTCCCTTGATGCCCAACTCAGCGGCCTTGAGTCGCAGTTCAGGCAGCAGGAGGCCGGACAGTCCGGTGCCGGTGCGGCGTCTGCCGCGAGCCGCGGACTGGTCGGCGGAGGTCAGTTCGGTGGTATCGCTCACGAAGGGTCCTTCCCTGGAGCGGGCGCCGGTTCCGGGTGGTACCCGGCTCGGCGACCGGTCGTGCCCCGATCCGGCGGGCGGTGTCCGTTTCGGCACCGCGACGACCGCGGGGGCGGGGTTTCAAATACCGGATCGCGGGAGCACCGTGTCCGGCGGCGCGCTTGAATGCGCCAGAAAAGGGGGCCGTCTGGACCGTCGCCGTCAGGCGCCATCGGATCAGGGAAATCCACAATGGGGTTACGACGTCGGTCCTCAGGTGGGGAGCACTTGCCGTGGCCGCGCGGACGGAGCCCGAATGGGACTCCGGGCCGACGTGGACAACGGGTGCAGTTACGAGATTAACACTCTTGAGCCATTGTGGCATTCCCCACCTTCGACGAGATCATGGCGTGTCGGTGTCATCCGGCGGCTGATCGGCCGCCGTGCCCCTGGAAGCGACGGTCAGAACCGTGACGCCCCAGCCCTCAGGCGCGTAGTCGGCGGCTTTGCGGGCCCAGTCCGGACCGACGGCGAACACCAGCACGGTCGGGCCGGCGCCGGAGACGAACGCCGCGAACCCGTCCGCGCGCAGCCGCCGGATCAGGGCCGCGCTGTCCGGCATCGCCGCCGCGCGGTAGTCCTGGTGCAGCCAGTCGCGCGTGGCGGCGTGCAGGAGTACAGCCCGATGATGATGGCTGAGTTCCGGGGCCGTCAATGCCGCGGTGAGCAGGCCGGCCCGGCCCGCGTTGAAGGCCGCGTCGCGGTGCGTCACCTGCTCGGGCAGCAACCCGCGGGCGACCTCGGTGGCCAGCCGGTTCGGCGGGATGAACGCGACCGCGGCGACATCCGGCGCCGGGTCTAGCCGCAGCGCAAAGGCCCGCATGTGCTCCGGCTGACGGCCTGTGAACCCGGCCGCCGCGGAGGCCGGTTCAGTGCCCTGTCGGTCCTCGGACAGCCGGGCTTCCACAGAGCCCTGTTCGAGCCCGGCAGCCTGCTCAGGGTCCTGCTCCAGCCAGGCGATGGTCAGGCCGCCGCGCAGCGCGGGAGCGACGTTGTCGGGGTGTCCCTCGATCCGGTTCGCCAGGTCGAGCAGCGCGTCGTCGTCGAGCACTGACGCGCCGCCCTCGACCAGCTCGCGAGCCGCGGTCAGGCCCGCGCAGATCGCCGCGGAGGAGGAGCCCAGGCCGCGGCCGTGCGGGATGCGGTTGTGGCAGCTGACTCGCAGCCCGGCAGGCTGCCCGCCGAGGGCGTCGAAGCCGGCCCGCAGCGCGCGTACCAGCAAATGGCCCTCGTCGAGCGGGAGCTGTCGCGCGCCCTCTCCGGTGACCTCGACGGTCAGGCCCGGCTCCGCGGTGACCTGCACGACTACCTCGTCGCGCAGTTCGAGTGCGAGCCCGAAGGCGTCGAACCCGGGGCCGAGGTTGGCGCTGGTGGCCGGGGGCCGGACGGTAACCGGCTCGCGCCGGAAGCGCGGCGCGCGCGGGTTCGCCGATCGCTGCGGTTCGGACGGACGTGACGGTTCGGGCAGGGCCAACCGGCTCACTCCAGCCCGAGGACGCCGACCGCCACGGCCGCGTCGACGGGGACCTTCGGCGGGGTCGGCGCGCCGTTGATGGCCCAGTCCGGATCCTTGAGCCCGTTGCCGGTGACCGTCACGGTGATCCGCTGGCCGCGGGCCAGGCGGCCGTCCTCGGCCAGCTTCAGCAGCCCGGCGACGCCCGCGGCGCTGGCCGGCTCGACGAACACGCCTTCGCGTCCAGCGAGCAGCTTGTATGCCGAGAGGATCTGACGGTCGGTCACCGACTCGATCAGGCCGCCGGATTCGTCGCGCGCTGCGATGGCCAGGTCCCAGGAAGCGGGGTTGCCGATGCGGATGGCGGTGGCGATGGTCTGCGGGTTGGTGACCGGCGCGCCGCTGACGAACGGAGCGGCGCCGGCGGCCTGGAAGCCGTACATGCGCGGGCGGTGGGTGGACAGCCCGGCCTTCTCGTACTCGGTGTAACCCATCCAGTAGGCGGAGATGTTCCCGGCGTTGCCGACCGGCAGGACGTGCAGGTCCGGGGCGTCACCGAGGGCGTCGACGACCTCGAAGGCGGCCGACTTCTGCCCGGCCAGCCGCGCCGGGTTGACCGAGTTGACCAGGGCGACCGGGTAGTTGTCCGCCAGGTCGCGGGCCAGCGTGAGGCAGTCGTCGAAGTTGCCGGCCACCTGGAGGATCTTCGCGCCGTGAGCCAGCGCCTGGCTCAGCTTGCCCAGGGCGATCTTGCCGTCCGGGATGAGCACCGCGCAGATCATCCCGGCGCGCACCGCGTAGGCGGCGGCCGAGGCGCTGGTGTTGCCGGTGGAGGCGCAGATGACCGCCTTCGCGCCCTCCTGCGCGGCCTTGGAGATGGCCACGGTCATGCCACGGTCCTTGAACGAACCGGTCGGGTTCATCCCCTCGACCTTGAGATACACGTCACAACCGGTCAGCTCGGAGACCAGGTTCGCGCGTACCAGCGGCGTACCACCCTCGCCCAGGGTGACGACCGGCGTGGCCGCGGAGACCGGCAGCCACTCGCGGTACTCCTCGATGACGCCACGCCAGGCGCCACGCGCCCGGCTCAGGCTCTCAGCAGCCATCTCGCTCTCTTCTCTCTCCAAGCTGGGTCACCGCCGGACGCTCCGGTCGCGCCGCGTGCCGCCTATTCGCCCTCAACTCGCATCACGGAGGCCACGTCGCGCACCGTGTCGAGCGCCCGCAGGCTCTCGACGGTCGCGGCGAGCGCGGCGTCCGTGGCCACGTGCGTCGAGATCACGAGCCGCGCGTCGTCGCCGCGGCCGGACTGGCGCACCGTCTGGATCGACACCTCGTGGTCGGCGAAGACCAGGGCGACCTGCGCCAGCACGCCAGCCTTGTCGTCGACGTCGAGCGAGATGTGGTAGCGGGTGCGCGCCTCGCCCATCGAGCCGACGCGCAGGTCGGCGTAGGAGCTGACAGCGGGCGCGCGGCCACCGTTGACCTTGTTGCGGCACACCGCGACCAGGTCGCCGAGGACCGCGCTCGCGGTCGGCGCGCCGCCGGCGCCGGGGCCGTAGAACATCAGCTGACCTGCGGCCTCGGACTCGACGAACACGGCGTTGTAAGCCTCGCGTACCCCGGCAAGCGGGTGCGACCGCGGGATCATCGCCGGGTGCACGCGGGCGGTCACCGCCTCGCTGATCGGGTCGAGCTCGCAGATGGCCAGCAGCTTGACCACGCTGTTCAGCTCGCGGGCCGAGGCCACGTCGGCAGCGGTGACCTCGGTGATGCCCTCGCGGTAGACATCAGCTGCGGTGACTTTGGTGTGGAACGCCAGACCGGCCAGAATGGCCGCCTTGGCCGCCGCGTCAAAACCCTCGATATCCGCCGTCGGGTCCGCCTCGGCGTACCCGAGCGCCGTGGCCTCATCCAACGCATCGGCGAATCCGGCCCCCGTCGAATCCATCCGGTCGAGGATGAAGTTCGTCGTCCCGTTGACGATCCCGAGCACCCGTTTGACCTTGTCGCCGACCAGCGATTCGCGCAGCGGCCGCAGCAGCGGGATGGCCCCGGCGACGGCGGCCTCGTAGTACAGGTCGGCGCCGTGCTTCTCGGCGGCAGCGTGCAGGGTCGCGCCGTCCTCGGCCAGCAGCGCCTTGTTCGCGGTGACGACGCTGGCGCCGTTCGCGAGCCCGGCGAGCAGCAGCGAGCGGGCCGGTTCGATGCCGCCGATGACCTCGATCACGACATCGACATCGGGACGAGTAGCCAGGCCCAGCGCGTCGGTGGTGAACAGCCCCGGGTCGACCGGTAGGTCGCGCACCCTATTCGGCCTGCGCACGGCGATGCCGGCCAGCTCCAGCGGGGCGCCGACGCGTGCGGCCAGGTCGTCGGCGGTCGTCGTCATGAGCCGGGCGACCTCGGAGCCGACGACCCCGCAGCCCAACAGCGCTACCTTCAGCGGGCGCTTGCTCATGCTTCCCAACCTCGTCCTCCGCTTGCCCTGCCCGGCAAGTGTCGCCGGTCTGTCCGTCTTCCGGTATCCGCGGTCCAGTATCCGAGACCCTGCCCCATTCTCAGGCCCGTCCACCGCGCTCGTCGCGTGATGCGCGAAACACCGCCGCCGCCGAGCACCGCCGCGCAGCGTCTACCGCCGCCATCGGTCACCTACTGGTCCGCCACTCCCCTCATCCGAGGTCGAGCGCCAGCAGATCCTCCTCCGTCTCGCGTCGCACCAGCAGCCGCGTCGCACCGTCTCGAACCGAGACCACCGGCGGCCGCAGCGCGTGGTTGTAGTTGGAGGCCATCGACCGGCAGTAGGCCCCGGTCGCCGCGACCGCGATCAAGTCCCCCGCGGCCACGTCGGCAGGCAACCAGGTGTCGCGAACCACGATGTCGCCGGACTCGCAGTGCTTGCCCACGACGCGGGCGAGCATCGGCGGCGCCTCGGAGGTTCGGGACGCGAGCGCACACGTGTATACCGCGTCGTAGAGAGCGGTACGGATGTTGTCACTCATGCCGCCATCCACGGACACGTATGTCCGTAGACCATCCAATGGCTTAACCGTCCCGACCTCGTACAACGTGATGCCCGGCGTACCTGCGATCGCGCGTCCCGGCTCAACCGTCAGCCGCGGCACCGCGAGCCCGTAGCCGAAGCACTCCCGCGCCACGATGGCCTTGAGCCCCGCGACGATGTCGAATGCGTCCGCCGGATCGTCCTCACTC
>Ga0070739_10002550_pt1 | contig 24264 bp, 24 predicted proteins | sample Coa_R1_7_FD_66445 | JGI IMG/M metagenome (GOLD analysis project Ga0070739, IMG submission 66445) | Surface soil microbial communities from Centralia Pennsylvania, which are recovering from an underground coalmine fire - Coalmine... | ecosystem: Environmental > Terrestrial > Soil > Unclassified ... | reverse complement strand
GTCAAGAGGCAATAGAGATATACACAAAAGCTAGGGAGGAGAACAGGGTCTTTGATCTGGTCATAATGGATTTAACAGTACCTGGAGGGATGGGGGGAAAGGAAGCAATAAAGAGGCTCAGAGACATAGACCCGGATGTAAGGGCAGTGGTATCGAGTGGGTATTCTAATGATCCGGTTATGAGTGAGTTTACAAATTATGGCTTCAGGGGTGTCATTTCCAAGCCATACACCATAGAGGACCTGGCTGAAACACTCCATAAAGTAATCAATGAGCAATAACCTACCTTAGCTTATCGGAATTATTCTATTTATTTACATACCATGCGCGGTGTGATAGGGAATTTTTAGTGGTATCTTTATTGCCCGCTGAAAATATAGGATAATACCACCTCTCAGAAAATTTTTCGTAAGCAAGAATCTTAAAAGGAGGTGTGATTATGGCACTTGCAGAAGTAAATGTTATTCCAATTGGCACTCCTACATCAAGTATCGGCGATTGGATTGCCGAAGCAGTAAGGGTACTGGAAAAGGAGGGTACGAAATATGAATTGAGTCCAATGGGAACATTAGTTGAAGGAGGAGCCTCAGATATTCTCGCCCTTGTAAGAAAGATGCACGAGGCAGCATTCAAAAAGGGAATCAAGCGTGTAGTCACGACAGTGATAATTGACGACCGCAGAGATAAAGAGGTCACAATGAAAAGTAAAGTCGCATCGGTTAAAAAGAGATTGAGAGCCTCGGCCAAACCCAAATGATAAATAGATGATCCTATTCCTAACCAAGCCTTGGTATTGGGGTAAATCAGCCCTATCAGGTATCCTTTAATCACGAGGGCTACAAAGGATGCTAGCATTCTGGCTCGCTTACGGCTCTTGGGTGGTTTCGGATTGGAGAACGATTGCCGAACAGAGGTTGACTCAGGGATGCTTAATGTACCCAATCTAATCAGCGGCTTTCGACTGTTGCTTGTTCCTGCACTCCTATATTTGGCTTGGGTCGGTGAATATACCCTGTTTTTAATTCTCTTTGCCTGCTCATTGCTTTCGGACCTCGCGGATGGATTTATTGCTCGAAAATTGAATCAGGTGTCGGAATTCGGAGCCAGGTTGGATACATGGAGCGATTTTGCAACGGAAATAACCATCCTGGTTTGTGCCTGGTGGTTATGGCCGGACTCGATTCGGCAAGTAGCCCCATTCATAATCACGATAGTTGTGAGTTCTGCCGTTACCATTACATTCGGATTCTTGAAATACGGTCGCCTTACCAGCTACCATGCCTGGAGTTCTAAACTGGCGACAGTGCTTATCCTCGGCACTGCACTTATTCTATTTGAGGGCGGACCCACTTGGCCATTTCAACTTTCCACGCCTATTTTAGTCCTTGCCCAAATCGAGCAAATTGCTATGACTGCAATTCTTCCTGAATGGCGGCCAAACGTGCCTTCGCTATGGCATGCAATAAAACTTACCAATCGTATAAAGCTACCGGACATAAGCAATATCAAGTCTGGTTAGATACTATATGTGAGCCATACCGAATTCCTCGATGCCTCAGGGCGGACTCCTTAGGGACAACCTCCATTCAAGATCAGATCAGCGCTGCCACAGGATTAGAGCGGCTTCTAGGGGGACCGCAACACCGGGGAAATATGGCAACACCCGTGCTGTATAGTCTGTCGTCGGGCGTGTCGAGGGCACAGATGCGTTATAGACATAACCGTGAACTGTGCCCGACAGTTGGCGACCGGGTGTCATCTCCTGACTCACCGGACTGCCGCCGTTGACTCCGTCTGCATAAAGCTCGACTCTTACCGTATGGAGGTCAATGTCATTGAGGTAGACCTCAACCTCAAATACGTGCTGATTACCGATAGTCTCAACCTTCACTTCGCCAAAGCGCAGTGCAGCCCATTTCTGTTCCAGACCACGATGCCACTTAACTATTTCCCTGCCTACCGCACCCGTGTTGGCAGCACGCTCACGGTAGGCTGTGGCAGCGGGAATGTAGTGCTGCTCTGTGTATTGGTGCACCGTGCGGTTGGCTGAAAAGCGCGGTGTCAACCGTGCCATGCTTTTCCGAATCCGAGCAATCCAGGCGGTGGGGATGCCGTTCTTATCGCGGCTATAAAACTCGGGGATTACCTCGTGTTCGAGCAGGTCGTAGAGCATCTGGGCTTCGGCGGCATCCCATGCAGGGTCGTCGTCATGCTCCTTGCCATCACCCAAAGCCCATCCCACTTCAGGGGTGTAGGCTTCTGCCCACCAGCCATCCAACTCCGACAGATTGATGCCTCCATTGACAAGCACCTTCATGCCGCTCGTTCCACTGGCCTCCCAGGGCCGCCTCGGTGTGTTGATCCAGACATCCGTTCCCTGCACGAGGTGCTCTGTCAAAAGCATGTCATAATCACTGAGGAAGATTGCATGGGAGCGCACCTCAGGTCGCCGAATAAAACGAACCCATTCCTGAATCATTGTCTGGCCTGCCCCATCTGCCGGATGAGCCTTGCCGGCAATAATCAATTGCACGGGGCGTTGGGGATTGGTCAACAGACGGAGGAGTCTCTCCGGGTCATGGAGCAGCAGGTTGGGCCTCTTGTAGGTCGCGAACCGGCGTGCAAAGCCCAATGTCAGCGCATTAGGATCAAGAATACGCTTCGCATTGTCAACCGCTCCAGGTGATGCACCCGATGCGGTCAGTTGCCATGATAATCGTTCGCGGGCATATTCAATAAGGGACTTGCGAGAGGCGGTGCGCATTTGCCAGAGCTTCGCGTCGGAGATGTGGTAAATGTCATGTTCCAGGCGTTCCGTTGTTCCCAGCCAGCGCCTCTTTCCACAGGCCTCTGTCCACAGGTGATCAGCCTCTGCTGAGTCCCAGCTTGGCATATGGACTCCATTGGTAACGTGTCCGACTGGTACTTCAACCTCCGGCCAGCGCGGAAAGAGTGGCTGAAAGATACGTCGGCTCACCTTTCCATGCAACCGACTCACCCCATTTACCGCTCCACTCCCCCGGATCGCCAAATAAGCCATATTGAAATCCTCTCCTGAGTCATTGGGGTTCCTGCGGCCAAGCGCCAGTAGATCATGGAGGGAAATACCAAGCTTCTTTTCAGCGTAAGAGCCAAGGTATTGCTCGATGAGTGCGGGGGCGAAGCGGTCAAATCCGGCGGCCACAGCCGTATGGCTGGTGAAGAGATTACCCGCTCGCGTGACGGACAGCGCGACTTCAAAGGGCTGTCCTGACTCTTCCATGAAACTCCTTGCGCGTTCCAACACGGCGAATGCTGCATGCCCTTCATTTAGGTGGCATACTTCTGGCTGTATGCCGAGCGCACGGAGCAGCCGCCATCCGCCAATGCCGAGGAGCAATTCTTGTTTGAGGCGCAATTCCGGCCCACCTCCATACAGTTCACTAGTAATCCCCCTATGAGCCGGGAAGTTTGCCGCATCATTGCTGTCGAGCAGGTAAAGCTTCACTTTGCCAACCTGAACCTGCCATGCGCGCAGCCAGACCGAGTAGCCGGGTAACGCAATCTCCAGACGCAACCACTCCCCATTGGGTTCGCGCAAAGGCGTGATCGGCAATTGTCCGGGATCATTATAGGGGAAAAGAGCCTGTTGTGCACCATCTTTGTCAATTACCTGACGAAAGTAGCCTTGCTGATAGAGCAGTCCCACGCCAATCACCGGCACCCCCAGATCGCTGGCGGCTTTGAGCTGATCCCCAGCCACATTACCGAGACCACCCGAATAGATTGGTAGAGCTTCGCTCAACATAAATTCCATACTGAAATAGGCAACGCAATTCAGGGGAGACTGTGGATGACTTTGCTGAAACCATGCGGGTGAATCCGCCGCCCGCCGCTTGACTTGCACAAGGTCATCAACTTCTTTGCGGAATCCGGGATTGGCTAGTATGCGTTCGAGATTGTCACGTGAGACGGTTTGTAGAATAACCCAGGGATTATGGGTGAGTTCCCACAGTGCTGGATCAAGCTGCCTCCACACTTCGTCTGCGGCATGATTCCACGACCAGCGCATGTCAAGAGCAAGCTCGGCCAGGGAATCAAATCCCTCGACCTCCGTGGGTAGAAAGGTGTATGCAGGGTTGCTGACACGTGTTTGTTTTCTCATTGTCTCACCTTTATTAGTGGATGGAATCCCCTTTATTTACTCCAAAGCTCAAATATTCCCTCCCAATTTGGGGGAGGCGGTGAGTTCTCGTATTCTTTACATCGCCTTAGGTATTCTTGAGAGGGTCTATCATGTGGGTCTGAGTCCAGTATCTTTCTAAAATATTCCCCGGCTTCGCTCCATTTCTGCCCTCTGTAGAGATTAACTCCAGATCGGAACCTCTCTAAGACCTCCATTCTTCCATCATCTAATTTCCCCTTTTCTGAGACGAGTTCGTATATTCTTACAGGCCGAGTTTTTCCCACAACGCGGATGATGTCCAATTCCCTCCCGATGATTTCTCCTTTTGCAAGCTCGTAGGTTTTGTCAGAAATGAGTATCTGGGTTCCGTAAATCTTATTTGCTCCTTCCAATCTGCTTGCCAGATTTACCTCGTCTCCTATTACCGTGTATTCAAAACGTGATGAAGAGCCGATATTTCCCACGACCATCTCGCCTGTGCTGATACCGAATCGAAATGTTCTCTCCGGAAGCCCGTACGCTATCCATTTATCTTGAAGATTTTTGAGGAACTCCCGGCATCTAAGGGCGGCAAGGCAGGCAAGCGTAGCGTGATTTTCCTGGGGTATGGGTGCTCCCCAGAATGCGACAACCGCATCTCCCTGAAACTGATTCAGAGTTCCATTGAATTCAAGGATTCCAAAACTCATTCCCTCGAAATATTCGTTGAGGTGCCTTACTACCTCCTCCGGCGTTATGTTTTCAGACAGGGTGGTAAATCCCCCTATGTCTGAAAACATAACCGTAAGCTCTTTCTTTATTCCCCCAAGGCGCACCATATCGGGATTTTTAATGAGTTCTGAGGCGACAGCCTTTGAAACATAACGCTCAAATGTGTTTTTAATAAACTCCCTTTCTTTTAACCCCCTTACCATTTCGTTAAATGCGCCGCCAAGCTGTTCAAGCTCATCTCCTGTGCGTATGTCAACCCTTGTCTCAAGCTCCCCCTGCCCAATTCTCCTGGCTGCAAGAGCAAGGGTTCCAATGGGTTTTGTAACTCCAGCCGCCAAAAGAAAACTGAGAACTATGGCTATAATTAGAATAAATCCGCCTATAAAGAGGAGCGTGATCTGCAGTTTTCTAAGAAAACCAAGCTCTTCAGTGAGAGATTTCAGAACTATGAATCCGCCTTCTTCAATCGGCGCGCCTGAGAGTATAGAAGACCTCATAGCCATAAACTGCTCTTTGCCCAGTGATAATTCTCCTACGGTATCTGTGGTTGTTTGTTTCTCTATTGTACTAATGAGCTTTGATAGTTCCTCTTCTTTTTCAGTGGAGAGCGTAGACATATTAACACCATCTTTTGAGTACAGGGCTATGTCTACGGATGAAATCTCTTTTATGCTTTGGAGGGTCTTTCTATCAAGGCGGCTGCCCCAGAGAACTATCCCGTGAATCTCATCTCCGAACATTATGGCTTTTGCTACCATCTGGTATATGGACGGCTCGCCTTTGGGGAAAATACTTGTGTCCTTCTGACCGTGAAGACGCGAGTTCCATATACCTACGGCCTCTCCTTTTTCAAATACCTTTTGGAGGAGCGGGAGGTTGCTCAGATTGCTGCCGAATTCATTTGGATCCGACTTTGTAAAAAGAAGCTCCCCCTCGGCATTTGTGACGACAAAGATATCATCTTTCCGGTAAATAGAAAGGAATGGGAGAATGGAATTGAGTCTGAGATTTGCGTCTCTTAAAATCTCGCTTTGGTCTATAGGTGAGCCAAAACCCAGGTCTTCGGTTCCAACAGACGCCGTCGAGAGTATTGTGCGAAATTGAGGGTTGCCCACCGTAAGCGAGTTAATTTCATCGGAGGCAAATTGGGTTCGGAGTTCCTGGAGCTGCCTGAAGGCGTAAATAGTGTTCTCAAATCTCTCTCTTATATTTTTCTTTACCCGAGCTTTTGTCGTTTCTTGGAGGATAAAGAGGACGGTTGTAATTGAGAGAAAAACGACCGCCCCCAGGACAATGAATATTTTAGTTCGGAAACTGAGTGGTAGTTTAAAAGGCATGATACATGATGCACAAGATGCATGATACAGGATAAAGACATCATGCATCTTTCATCCTGATTACTCCTCTTCGCTTGCAAATAACCTTACAAAATCATCTATCGAAGCAGGGCGGATTTTTGCAACCTTCATATTTTCTTCCACGTGGTTTACGCTGCTCATCCCTACAAGGGCCGATGCGATTCCGGGGGTTGAGCGAACAAACTGAATTGCGCGCTGCGCATCTGTGTCTAGCCCCTTTAAACACTCAGCTATAAAGTCGGGTAGATTCCTTGAAAGCTGGCTCTGGAGGAGTGAGGAGCTTGCAATGACCGTAACCCCGAGCCTCCATGCGGCTTCAATTACGGATGTCATCTGTCCCTCGACACTTTGATTCTTTGAAATAAGAGCCTCAGGCATCGCAAGGTTAAAAGGGAGCTGAATCACCCTGAAGTGGTGATTTTCTCCCGCAACCTCTCTTGCAATGTTTACCATTTCCTCAATTGACAGATGGTCTGGGGCGTCCGGGTTCTGACGATAACCATTCCACGTTGCAGTGCCATACATTCCTATTTTTCCTTGAGAGACTTTTCCTTCCAGCGTCTCGAATGCGGCGCTTATGCACTCCCGGAACTCCTGTTTTGATACCTCTTGGAGCTGTTCTTCGGGGTTATGAATATAGTAAATGTCAATGCACTCAATCCCAAGGTTTTTGAGGCTGCACTCAATCTGGTTTTCAATATAACGCGGAGTCATGCAGTGGCTTCCCGAAACTATATCTTCAAATGTTGCGATTCCCGGTTCTACAAAGGTTTCCACAAAGTACTTATTTATGTCTCTTGGAGGGGCACCATCAAAGGGGATGTAGCCGCCTTTTGTGGCAATGATTATCTCATCGCGTGAGGCTTTGCCCTCTTTAAATAAGATTTTCAGCGCTGCTCCGATAGAGCGTTCACTTCGCTGAAATCTGTAGTTGATGGCGGTATCAATATTATTGCAGCCAAGCTCTACAGCGCGCACCACCGCGTCTCTATACCTGATGTCGGTTGATTCATCATAGCCCCCCAGATAAGAGCCGAATCCAATTGACGACATCAGCAATCTTTGAGATTCCCTAAAGTGGTCTTGTGGGAGTGTATTTTTAAATTTATTGCGATAACGCGTCGTGCCTTCTTCTGTTGCGTGATAGCTCATGAAATTGCCTCCACTCTGTTTTCACTATTCTACCTGAATGTTGGCTTGATTGCTTGGATAAGCAGAGATACTGGAAGTAATAAGATAAATGGCAATAGAAGCTTGGGAATAGACAGAAATGTCTATCCCTGAATATGGTTGGGTCAGACATTCCTTTCTGCCCGGCAATCCTCATTATTATAATTTGGGCAAACCCCTCCCGTTTGCAGATTGATTTATGATCCGCAATATGGGGGAATAACGTAACCTTTCGATTTACGTTATTCCCCGCTTAGGATTTATTCCAAGGATTACTTTTCTGAGAATTACACTTAGGAATTTCTCAGGAAGGAACTCTTCTTAGTTCTTATTGCTTAACCTTGGTAACTTTGCTTGCCTGAAGCCCCTTTGGCCCCTCGACAACATCAAACTCTACAACATCGCCCTCTGTAAGGGTTTTGAAGCCCGAACTCTGGATGGCGCTGTAATGAACAAATATGTCCTTACCGCCCTCTTGCTCGATAAATCCAAAACCTTTGGACTCATTAAACCACTTTACTTTACCTCTGTGCAACTGAATGCCTCCTTAAATTACCATCTGATGCGAACTGCGCACCAGATAATACCTTGAATTTAGCATAATATTATCATGTGCTTTTCCTTGTTTGTCAAATTTTTAGCTCTTGGCTATAGTTGTCACCGTAATTGTAGGGCTGTTGCGGGCAATATACTCTTAGGGTTCGTATTGCTTCACTAACGCTCGCAATGAAGGACAAAGGGAATTGCATTTCCTATTGACACTAAGGGGGCTTCTATATAGTCTAATCTCATAATAACCATTCGATGATAGAGGAGGTATGACGCAATGGCACACGAAAGGCACGGTGCGATAACGATGAGGGGGAATCCGGTAACATTAGTAGGACAGGAGATTAAAGTCGGAGATAAGGCTCCGAATTTTCATGTTCTTGAAGCCCTGGGATCGCCTGTTACTTTGGATAGTATGAAGAACAAGGTTAAGGTTTTTAATGTGGTTTTATCAGTAGATACCCCTGTTTGTGATGCCCAAACAAGGCGCTTTAATGAGGAGGCTTCTAAGCTGCCTGGGGATGTGGAAATCCTTACTATAAGTATGGACCTTCCATTTGCACTGAAGCGCTACTGCGGGGCTGCGGGGATTGACAAGGTAAAAACTGCATCCGACTATCGAGACGCCTCATTTGGGGAGGCATACGGCGTTTTGATTAAAGAACACCGCCTCCTTGCCAGAGCCATATTTGTGGTAGACAAAAACAATACCGTGCAACATGCCGAATACGTCAAGGAAGTCACTCAACATCCCAACTACGATGCGGCGCTCGCTGCCATTAAGAAATCGGCATAGACAGTGATGGTCATTTTTTAATCTGACGCCTGAGCGGGTATTATTAATTGAGGAGGTGTAGATAGATGGGGCTTGGAGATATGTTCTCAAAGGTGTTTAAGAAAGAGAATGAAAAAGGCAAAAAACCTGCGACAGAAGTCCGGGGGGCGGAAAAGCCTCTAAACCAGGGCGAAAGCACAGTTACAGGAGAGGAAAATAATGGCTCTGCTCAGATGGCTGAGTCCGAGCGAACAGAGGAAGTTCGGGAGAATGTCGAGGCCGGTCAGAAAGTAGAGGGCGCAGGGTCTTCCACTGTCGCCGAGCCGGTTACGAAAGAGAAGATTCTTGAGGTCTTAAGCGATGTCTATGACCCTGAGATTCCTATAGACATTGTGAACCTGGGCCTCATTTATGATGTTGATATTAAGGAAGACGGCAACGTTTATGTAAAGATGACAATGACGGCGCCTGGATGTCCTTCATCGGCGCAGATCGCCGCCGAGTCTCAGATGCTTATAGAAGGGATTCGTGGAGTAAAAGAGGCGACGATTGAGATTGTATGGGACCCGCCCTGGGATCCAAGCAGAATGAGTGAGGATGCGAAGAGGGGTTTAGGGTTTATGTAATTTCATTACCTACAGGTCTAGAGGGCTTTATTGTATAAATGTGACAAAGAATAGGGAACGACTCAATCGGTATTCTCCACTATGCCACAATATAAGTATCTGGCATTCCCAACTGTGTCATGCGATTTAATGCTCCACATCTTATGAACATCTCACGTACTTGAGACTCTAATCCTCTGGCACTTAGTCTATCTCCAAATATAGTTTTTACCCTGTAGATAGCAGTCTCCGCCAGAGTCCTTTCTTACCAATAGTATCTAAAGCTTACATCCTTACTAAAGGATCGGCTTAGTTTGAGCATCCACTGGGGTATTTTCCCCCAGCTCTCAATCTTGAAAAAATACTAAATAGCGTTCTTACATAAGGCTTCATCTAGGTAGAAGGCTAAATCTACATCACTCAAAGGACTCGGAGTACCCCTGCCATAAGACCCAAAAATATAAGCAAAGAGGATAGAGCCGTCTTCTTCAAGCTTTCCACTCAGGGTCATAAATAGGGGTTTAATATCATGCCTTATAGGTTTCAGCCTAATCACATATAGTAGTATATAAGACCTCATAATATTAAGAAGAGGATTATCTACCCCCCTCTATCCATTCGGTTTGCTAGTGGAACAAAGATTCGGAGAGAAACTGGGAGTCATCTGATATTGAGGGGGATTGGGAAAGTTTTTCAAAATTTCCTGCGTTCTCCCTTGAACGCCGTATCGGACTCGTGATAAGATAGGAAAAAGGGGAACCTAAGACATGATTCGTTTGTCATCGCCCATTGAAGATATAAAAACCCACTATGAGGTCGTGGTTGTTGGCTCCGGGTATGGCGGCGCGATTGCGGCATCGCGTCTGGCGCGGGCTAAAAGGCAGGTATGCGTGATGGAGCGTGGCAAGGAGTTCCAGCCCGGCGAATACCCAGACACGGAGCCTGAGGTGATACGCGAGTTTCAGGTTGATTTGCCTGAAGGGCACATTGGCTTGCGCACCGGCCTGTATGATTTGCGTGTCAATGGGGACATTGGCGTACTTCTCGGCTGCGGACTGGGAGGCACGTCTCTTATAAATGCGAACGTTTCGATACGTCCTGAACCGCGCGTATTTGAGGATAGCCGCTGGCCTCAGGCATTGCGCAACGATTTAAACACACTGATTGAGGACGGCTATCGCCGCGCCCTGGATATGCTAAAGCCAACGCCATATCCCGATAAATCGCTAAAGCTTGGGGCATTGGAGAAGTCAGCCAATTACATGGGTGAGAGGTTTTATCGTCTGCCCCTCAATGTAACATTTGAAGAACCACAGGGCGGCGTCAATCATGTAGGGGTTGAGCAGCACAAATGTACGGCATGCGGCGACTGCGTGACGGGGTGCAATTATGGGGCTAAAAACACAGTCATCATGAACTATCTGCCAGATGCCAAGAATCATGGCGCTGAGATATATACGAATGTGTCTGTCAGGCATATTGAACGCGGGGATGGAAGATGGGTGGTGCACTATCAATTGCTCGATTCGGAGCGTGAGAGATTCAATGCACCCACAATGTTTGTCACAGCCAATATTGTTATACTCTCCGCCGGCACACTGGGTTCTACGGAGATCCTTCTGCGCTCGAAGGCTGTCGGCCTGCCCTTATCCGATAAGATTGGGTGTAACTTTACGGGAAACGGCGATGTTCTCGCATTCAGCTACAACTCGGATAATGAGGTTAACGGCATAGGCTTTGGACACCACCCGCCGGAGGGGCGCAATCCGGTCGGGCCGTGCATCACGGGGGTTATAGATATACGCCACAAGGAGCGGCCGTTGAATGAGGGCATGGTGATTGAAGAAGGCTCTATACCTGGTGCACTTGCCCCCCTTCTTCCGGCATCATTTGCCAAGGTGTCCAAAATTATAGGCAGAGATACGGATAGCGGAGTGGTGGACCTCATGAGGGAAAGGGAGCGCGAGGTTGAAAGCCTCGTGCGGGGTGCCTATAAGGGTGCAATCCAAAATACACAAACATACCTTGTCATGACATACGACGACGGGGCAGGACGCCTTTGTCTCGAAGGCGACCGGCTGCGCATAGACTGGCCGGGTGTGGGAGACCAGCCGGTTTTTAAAAGGGTGGAAGATCGGCTAATAGAAGCCACACGCGCCATAGGGGGCACATACGTTAGGAACCCCGTCTGGAGCAGGGTTTTTAGAAACAGCCTGATCACGGTTCATCCCCTGGGGGGGTGCATCATGGCGGAGGATGCCGAGCATGGAGTTGTCAACCACAAGGGACAGGTATTTTCAGGGAGCCATGGGTCAGATGTGTATGACAGCCTGTATGTGAGCGATGGCTCTGTGATCCCCCTTCCACTTGGAGTCAATCCGCTTTTGACAATATCCGCCGTGGCTGAGCGCTGTTGCCGTATTATGGCAATGGATCATGGATGGGGGGATATTGATTATGAGATTCGCCCCGTGCAGACTCAGCCTATTTCGCGGGCACGCGTTGGCATTCAATTCACAGAGACAATGCGCGGCTACTTTTCAAACAAGGTTAAAGACGATTACGAACGCGGCGTGGATCAAGGCAAAGCGGATGGTTCCAGCTTTGAATTCACTCTCACAATCACGTCTGACGATCTCGATGATATGATCAAAAATCCGGAGCACAAGGCGAGAATGGTTGGCACTGTGAATGCCCCGCTGATTTCGCCTAAACCTCTCACTGTCACTGATGGGGAGTTCAACTTATTTATTAATGATCCCACACATGTTGACACTCGAAATATGCGATACAGGATGAAGATGACAGACGAGGGTGGAAAGGGCTACTACTTTGAGGGGTTCAAGGTAATCCATAACGATTTACAGTTTGATATGTGGAAGGACAACACGACATTATACATAACCATACACGAGGGCGATACCGCGGATAGTCCAGTACTCGGTAAGGGCATACTCAGGATTTCACCTGAGGATTTTATGCGACAGATGACCACAATACAGGCTACGAACACACATAGCCTCAGCGAACGCCTGGAACAGACAGCGCGTTTTGGACGGTTCTTCGCGGGGGTATTATATGAAATATACGGGGCAGCGCATCCTTCACCAGGCTAAGTGTTGAATTGGCATTAACTAGCAATCTTGACAGCGAAATAATAAAGAGGTTCTGGAACCTCTTTGAACCAGTGGGGCGTGTTCTTGGGAATGATAATCACATCGCCCTTGTTGAGCCTGTATGGCTTGCCACCTGTAATTCCCTTTCCCCGAATTTCATCCGATGATATAGGATGCCCACCCACAACGGTTCCGCCCGTGACTAGTGTAGCAGAACCTTCCAGCACATAAAAGACATCGGTGTCCTTTATGTGAACCTCGGGTATTCCGGGAGACTCTCGATGGCATGCAAGCACCTTATAATTGCTGAATTTAATCAATGATGTCGTCCCTTTCTTAAATGCCGCGGATACATCGGCACTATTAAAGTAGATAACCCCGTCGGCAGACCTCCCTGAATTTATCCCGGACATGATCTTCTCATCCTCAGTTGTAGTCGCCTTTTTATTCATTCCCTCAGGATGAGTGGCGATGGCTGTTGATAAGAAAAGCAGAAACAGAGTAACGGCCTTGAGATAAGCTATGGTTTTATTCATCTCCGTTTATAACATCTCCGACGAATAGGTCGCTTCTGTTCTCCTCTTCGTCGAAATCATATAATAGATAAACAAATAATAAATTACAAACACGGTGGCATGACTTATGGTAAGATTGTCTAATTTAGTGCCGTCCGATTAGGGGACCAAACCACAAGAAGGAAATTTAGGGATGAATCTCAAGGTTTTCTCAATATGCGTTATGTTTTCAGTTGCTCTGATGGTCCTTTTCATTTTGATAAACTACCCATACTACAAGATGAGCTACGGCGCCAAATCAAAAGGAATTATACTCAGGACTGTTTTGCTAAACATTCTTGCCATTTGCATTGGTTGGACACCGGTTGTTTATTTCTGGCCCGGTTTTAGCATAAGATATCTGCTTCCGGCTGCCTGTGTTATAGGGGCACTGGGCTGTGTGGGCAGCAGGTTTATCTACCATGAGATTATCCCGGAGGAATTGGGAAAGACGCTTTTACAGCTCTTGGAGAGGAGGCGCGGTGAGGAAAAGGGAACATAGGCGTAGAAGTCATCTCTTCATTCCTTCGGGCAGAGACAAGGGAAGAATGGGGAATTGAACGGCTTTAAATGCGATATTGTGCTACTAATAGCTACTTTGCTAGTTGGGACTATCTCTCTTCCACGTCTAGGCTTGGCTCAAATGCAGGATGTTGATGGATGGGATAGGGCACGATGGGGTATGTCCGAGGATGAGCTTATTAAGGCATTTGAGGGCCAGATAGTAAGGCTTCCCGAAGCTTCGAGAAATGATAGAATGTACTCCGACTTGGGAATTGATGATCTAGAAATCAGGGGTAGTAGGTATCAGATTAGGTTCTACATGGATAACCGAACAAATAGCCTCATCCAGGTTAGCATAGCACCAAAGCAGGGCACTGCCTCAGTTGCCCTATTTAAATCCCTAGAACATATGCTAGTGGAGGAATACGGTAATCCAAGCTACAAGGATAATGAAAAAGGCAAAAGGATGGAAAGGCATAAGCGTGAATGGAGCTTCCGAAGGACTGTTATTGAGCTTGTTTACTTGGATACTCGAATAGGGGCACCCTTTTTGGTCTTGGTTTATCACCAAAACTAATCAGGAATTAGAGTAAAATATGGAGAGAAGGGAATAAACGGACAAGGGGAATAGATGTAAGGGGCCTGATACAATTGAGAACCCAGAAGGAGGGAGAAAAGGATGAAAGGATTTTTGACAGAGTGCAGGGCGATGGTTCATCAAGATATAAAATCCGCCATAGTCGCTTTATGCCTAGCCATCGTAATACCATCTATTGTATTCGCTGATGGATCATACCAGTACAAAATATTCTCTGTCCTTAATCCCCCTCCGAAGAATGGGGTCTATGATGTCTACTATGACAACGGGGTTTTATGGTCGGAGGCCAACTTTAAGGGGAGGAAGCTGGAGGGTATGAGAAGGGTCTATTATCCGAATGGGAATTTGATGGAAGAAGAGAACTACAGAAAGGGTCAGCTAGACGGTATGAGAAGGTTTTATTCTATAGGCGGGAGGGTGTTATTAGAGGAAAACTACAAGGAGGGCAAATTGGAGGGTAAAAAGAAAAAATACTACAGTAGTGGAAAATTATGGGTAGAGGAAAATTATAAAAGTGGCAATCGCGATGGAGAAAGAGAGGAATACTATGAGAATGGGGAATTAAGAACTAGAGAGGAGTGGGACAATGGGAAACTGGTAAGTCGAGAGGAGCACAAGGCGTTTTAACTTCTCAACCGGATGTCAATTTTCCCTCTGGCTTACCAACTTAGTATGTACCCAGCAGGGTTCCATCGGATTTAGCCAATGACTCTCTCGGTAACTTATAATATTACTTGCGCGGTACTCTTATAGAATAAGTACGAAAAATTTAATTCGTGTTCCTGAATGCGACCATAAAATGGCATGAACATACAAACGATTCTATGGAGGGATAATTACTGGCTGACAAGACTCGTCATTCAGCGGGGATTGGCATTTGTTTATCTCATCGCTTTTATAGCCGTCATCCACCAGTTCAAGCCCCTTTTAGGGGAACATGGCCTTCTTCCAGTTCCGCAATTCGTAAAGCAGGTGCGTTTCACTAGATCGCCGAGCATCTTCTTCTGGTTTCCAACTAATTTCGCCTTTGATTTGTTCGGATGGATCGGAGTTGCTCTTTCTCTTTTTGCCATTTCGGGATTCTCGGAAAAATTCGGCAACCTTATCTCTGCAGCAACGTGGGGCGCGCTCTGGCTGATTTACCTCTCTTTTGTAAATGTGGGTCAAACGTTTTATGCGTTTGGCTGGGAGACACTGCTTTTGGAATCCGGATTCCTTGCGATTTTTTTAGGCTCCGAAAAAACAACACCGTCATTTCTCGTAATCCTACTTTTCAACTGGTTGCTCTTCCGGCTGATGTTTGGGGCGGGGCTGATAAAGATTCGGGGCGATACCTGCTGGCGCGATTTAACCTGCCTCGAGTACCACTATGAAACCCAACCGATGCCTAATCCCTTCAGCTGGTATTTTCATTGGCTGCCGGTATGGATTCACAAGACAGGGGTTCTCTTTAATCACTTCACCGAGCTGGTGGTCCCATTTGCATATTTTGCACCTTCCCCTATAAGTGCCGTTGCAGGGCTTATAACCCTATTCTTTCATTCGTGGCTCTTTGCAAGCGGGAACTTTTCATTCTTGGGAATCCTCACGATGGTTCTGGCTTTGAGCACCTTTAGCGACTCATGGTTGAAGCACGTTATTCCAATTCACCCACCAGAGATTGCTCCGCCCAGCCCCCTTTATTTGTCAGCTGTCTTGGGACTTACGGTACTTGTTGTGGCATTGAGTTTTTATCCCGTGAGAAACATGATTTCTCAAAATCAATTAATGAACGCTTCCTTCGAGCCGCTCCACCTGGTGAATACCTATGGCGCTTTCGGGGCTATCACGCGGTTGCGGTATGAAGTGATTATTGAGGGAACGGATGAGCCTGTGCTTACATGGGCTACCCGTTGGCGCGAATATGAATTTATAGGAAAACCCGGGGATGTAAGGCGTACGCCGCCGCAGATCGCGCCCTATCACTTGCGGCTTGACTGGCTGATGTGGTTTGCCGCGTTCTCTTCGCCGGACCAGCATCCGTGGTTCATAAGCTTTTTAGAAAAGCTTTTAGAGGGCGATAAGTCTGTATTGGGACTCCTTCGATATAACCCATTTCCCGATGAGCCGCCGAAATTTGTCCGCGCGTTATTGTATGAATATAGTTTCACGACCCCTGAGGAACGAAGGCAGACCGGCGCTATTTGGAACCGGAAGCTCATAGGACTTTATTTCCCGCCAGTTTCACTTAGAAAGCAATGACAAACTCTGCCGAGTTGTTGAAACGGTGAACCGTCCTTTAAGGGATTTTTGACAATCCATGCTAGGGAGTATATAGTAAGTAAGTAATTACTTACTATATAAAAGAGAATAAAGTGTCAACTAGACAGGTAAAGAAGAGGGGCAAAACACGGGATAAAATCCTAGAGTCTGCTGTAAAGCTTTTTGCGGAAAAGGGGTTCACCGGTACTACTACAAAGGAGATTGCGGAAAAGGCAGGTGTAAATGAGGCTCTGGTATTTCGCTACTTCTCTACAAAAAGGGCCCTTTATCATGCAATAATTGAGAGAAAGATTAAAGGAGAGCCTGAATCTGAATCGCTGATTAATTCTTTTAGGGAAACTAGAGATGATCGTCTTTTCCTTAAATCTATTGGTATAAGAACACTTGAATGGATCGAAAAGGATCCTCACTTCATAAGATTGCTTTATTTCAGTGCACTGGAGGGAGACGAGCTGTCCGAGATGTTCTTTGAGAGCTACGTACACCATCAAAGGGAGCTACTTTCTGATTATATTGAGCAACGAATATCAGAAGGTGACTTTAAAAATATAAATCCCCTTCTTGCCATACAGGCATTCACAGGAATGGTTGCAAACTACGTAATAGAACAGAAAATCTTCGGTGAGAAGAAAATGGGGGATATGAAATATGAGGAAGTGGTAGAAACCTTCATAAGAATCTTTCTTGATGGGATAAAATATAAGAACAAGCAATAAAGGGATGCCTAAGGGGTTACATGGAAATCTCCGCATATTTATATAGATTGTCCAATTTTGTATCCTATCCAAATGCCAGCCAATCCACCAAGAAAAGACAGGATAATGGCAGATAAAGAAAATATCCCGGCTCCCCATAGCTGCGGAAGTAACCCTCCCACCGTCGAACCTATAAATAACCCCATCCATATAAGTGATCGAGCCATTATTTTCTCATTGTTACTTATAATCACCTAAATAATCCAGAAAAACTATACTACCATAATAGTCTGTTGTAAAAGGAGGCTTGACACTCAATGTGTTTTATGAACTCTAGGATTCAATTTCTTCATCAGGTCTTCATAGCAACGGATCACAAAATGGCTAAGGGAAATTAGATACCGTTTCAGTATCCAACGTGATAGAGCAGTTGAAAATAAAGCGGCAGAGAAGGACCCAATTATATCGAAAGGAAAATGAACTCCGGCATAAACCCTTGCAAGTCCACCAATTAATGACAGCAGAAACAGCACCAAACCCGTAATTCTCAACTCTGTGAAAGTCAGAAAGATTAATGAAACTGCAAACATCAAGGTAGTATGGTCAGAGGGAAACGAGGTTTCAGGAGAATGGGCTATAAGGAGCTTACCAATGTGCATCATAAATGGCCTGGGGTGAAAATAAAACAGGGTTATAACAAAGTTTATACCTAAACCGATAAGTACGTTATATACAGCAAAAAGTACTGTATCTCTGGACTCGCTTCTAAAGAACCATAGGTATATGAGATAAATAGCAAAAATGTACGGCAGATAGTTTGCGATAAATATCGCGACGCCATCAAGAAGGGGGTTTTTTCCGGCAAGGCCATTGATGATATTAAACAGTGCTACGTTCATGTCTCAGTTCCCTTTCTGCTTCATCTCCCTCATCTTACTTCTTTTTGTGCAGAAATTACGACAAACCCTCCTTCTCCATAACCCTCTTTAATCGGTTCAATAGCGTTTATCTCTTCCAGGTTTTTGAAGATTGTTTGACATATCTTGATACCCTGGGGTCCTAACTTTCTTAGCCACTCCACGACTTCATCTACAGAGTGAAAGTGGGCATATCGGTAAAACTTACTCTTATACTTTTTGAGCTCATAAGTCCTGCCCAAAGGGCTCTCTTTGTCAATCATTCCAATAATCATATACCCACCAGGTTTAATAACCCTCTTTGCTTCCTGCAATCCCTGTAACGAATCTTGGAGAAAGCATAATGTTGTTACCATCAATACAAAGTCGAAAGACGCATCATGAAAAGGGAGGTATTCTGCTTTTGCCCTAATGACTTGTATTCCGCGCCTTTGTGCTATATCTGCCATAGCCTTTGCTGGCTCCACTCCTACCCGGACACCGAGAGGAATCGCAAATCTCCCACTGCCCACACCAACTTCCAGACCTCTACCATTTTCAGGAATAAGCTTTTTTAGGGCTAGAACCTCGGATTCATAAACAAAGGGATTTACATCAAACCAGCTATCATATTCTTGAGCCAGTTCATCGAGGATTTGGATATTTTTATTCCAATTATCATATGTTAAGACCATTTCCAGAAACACCTCTCTGATCCCCATTAGAAAACAGTAAAATCGCTATTGTTTCCCATAGTGGGTCAGGTGACGTTAATAATAATCAACCATGTGTTTTTTCCAAGCGCCTTCAAATATATACAGCCCAATGAGGAATAGAGGGATAACGTCTTAAACTGAGAGAAGAATTAAAGATAGTTTTTAAAAGCTGAATGGATGTTAAGATTAAGGTTCATATGAAACTCAAAAACACATCGGAATATGAGGGAATCCCAGTCGAAGAGGTAATTGAACTGCTGGAAGTATCAGCAGGTGGTCTAACGGAATCCGAAGCGAAGAGACGGATAGATATGTTCGGATGCAACGAAGTGGCGGAGAAGAAAAAGAGTCCCATCCTTGATTTCTTGTCGCGATACTGGGGGCCTATGCCATGGCTTTTAGAGTTGACAATGGTGCTCACATACATTTTGGGCCATTATCTCGAACTATTAATAATTTTCCTGTTGCTTACGATAAATGCTATCATAGGCTTTTGGCATACACGCGGTTCGCAGAAAGCGTTGGAGATTCTAAAGAAAAGGCTGGCTGTCAAAGCAAAAGTGCTAAGGAACGGAGAGTGGGTAATAAAAGATGCCAGAGATATAGTGCCGGGGGATATTATCACTATTGGACTCGGTGATCTTATACCGGCGGATGCGAAGATAATGAGCGATGAAGAGGTTTCAATTGATCAGTCGGCCCTGACAGGTGAATCCCTTCCAGTAAGTTTGCATAGATCTGGAGTCGTTTACTCAGGCTCTATAGTGAAGCGAGGAGAGGCTAAGTGCCTTGTGCTCAATACAGGAATAAATACGTACTTTGGAAGGACTGCCGAGTTGGTCAAGATAGTCAAACCGGTATCGCATCAAGAGCAAATAATGATGGCTGTCGTCAATTATATGATGTATGTGGGTGTGGGAGCGTTAGTATTTGTTGTGATAGATGCTCTATTAGTACACACAAGCATCTTATCCATACTGACTTTTGCCCTAATTTTCCTCATTGGAGCCGTCCCTGTTGCGTTACCAGCCGTTTTCGCTGTGGTCCTGGCTGCCGGTGCAGTAGAACTTTCTGGAAAGGGAGTGCTAATAACCAGACTTAATTCAATTGAAGATGCGGCTTCTATGGACATACTCTGCATAGATAAGACAGGTACAATAACGCAGAATAAGCTCTCGGTCATTGATTCCATACCCTTTTCCGGGTTTAGGAAAGAGGATGTAGCCCTGATAGTGAGTTTGGCATCCAAAGAGGAAAGCAAAGATGTTATAGACCTCACGGTGATTGAATATGCCAATGCAATTGGTGTGAACTCTAAGTCCGTACAAACAGACTTCATTTACACCCTTTGATCCGGCAATTAAGAGAACTGAGGCAATTATCGAGCACGAAGGAGGACATTTCAAGGCCGTTAAGGGTGCACCACAGGAATAATATCCATGTGTCGGGGTATAGACGAGGAGACTCGAGCCAATGCGAACAAGAAGATACAAGAGTTATCCCAGGAAGGGTATAGAATCCTACCAGTCGTGATGTCAATGCTCGTATTTACGAGTCAGTTTAGGGTATATATCGTGAGGGAGAGAAGGCACTGGTGGTCTTCGCTCCCCAGCAAGGCGATACTTATCGCTAGTCTGGCTACCATAGCTGGATTTGCGCTTTTGGGCGTGTACGGTCTCATCATTCCACCAATCGCACTGCATCAGGTTCTTTTTATCTTGGGATTCTCAGCGCTGTTCACATTGAGCCTTGATTTCCCCAAGTACTATGTATTCAGAAAACTCGGCCTGTAAGAGATAAAATATATAAGGAGAACCTGATTAATCTATTAATATTTTTAAGTGCCCTTGCATTCTCTGAGTTGAATTATAGAGGACACAATTTATCTGGTATCTAGGAGGGAAATTATGAAAGGAAAAAAGCATCAGCTTTTCAAGTTCGCTGAGGTTGGTGTTCCGTTTCTTTGGCCATTCGCATTCTTCATTGGCTTGGAAGAGGCGGAAATAGAGGTGCTGAGGGATAACATCAAGTTTTTAAAGGAGGTTGATAAAACACAGATTCAAAGGCCGGAGCCTGAGTGGACAACGAAGAATAAGATAATACTGGATCTACACACAATGAATCTGAGGGACTTCTCTACTGGAACTAGAGGTATATATACACTTATTGTTGCACCTTTTGCTGGTCATACATCAATCATAGCCGATTTGCATAAAGGACAGAGCCTTGTTGAAGACCTCCTTGAGAACGGGATAAAGAGGGTATGCGTTACAGAATGGAAGAGCGCGACCGAGGCAATGAAGGATTACGATATTGATATGTATCTGCGTGAATTAAATACATGTGTTGACGATTTGGGCGGAGTGGTGAATCTAGTTGGTCTGTGCCAGGGCGGGTGGCTGTCTACAATGTATGCTGCGAGGTTTCCTAAGAAGGTAAATACCCTTGTTCTTGCGGGAGCGCCAATAGACACAGAAGCCGGAGAGGGAGAGATAAAAGAATACGCGCATACCTTCCCAATGGAATTCTATGAAGAACTCGTTGCACTGGGAAGGGGTATTTTAAAGGGAGAATTCATGCTTGAAGGTTTTAAAAGCATGCATCCAGAGAAGCAATATTTTGAGAAGTTCGTAGACCTGTATGAGCATATTGATGATCCCAAGTATGTTAAAAGGTTTGAGACATTCGAGAGGTGGTACGAATATACGATTGACCTTCCTGGGAAGTGGTATCTGCAAGTAATCAAGGAACTTTTCAAGGAGAATAGATTATTTAAAGGGAAGTTTGTGGGGCTTGGAAGGAGGCTAGACCTAAGGGATATAAAGTGTCCTGTATATCTTCTTGCGGGAGAGAAAGATGATATAACCCCGAAAGAGCAGGTCTTTAATGCCGAGAAACGCCTGGGAACTCCTAAGAGCAGGATTGTAAAGGATATAGCGGCTGGTGGACATATAGGTCTATTTATGGGTTCAAAGCCTCTTAGAGAGAATTGGCCAAAGATTGCCAAGTGGATAAGAAGGTATTCAAAGAGGTGAAGCTATGACGAAAAGGATGTTAAGCGAATCAGAAGGGTATGATTTACTCAAAAAATACGGTATTCCCGTCCCTGAACATAGAATTGTAGAAAGCAAAGACGAGGCGATAAGAGCCGCAAATGAAATGGGTTTTCCAGTTGTAATGAAGATAGTCTCTCCACAGATAATTCATAAAAGTGATGTTGGAGGGGTAATAGTTGGTATTAGGAACGAGTCTGAGGTAGAGAAGGCTTTTGATAGGATAATAAGCGGAGTAAGGGAAAAATACCCGAAAGCCGAAGTAAAGGGCATAATCGTTGAAAAGCAGTTGCATTCGGGTCTTGAACTGATAATAGGTGGAAAAAGCGACCCATCTTTTGGAAAGGTCATTTCCTTTGGGATAGGGGGGAAACTGGTCGAACTCCTAAGAGACGTTGTTCCAATAGATACGAACGAGATCAGAAGAATGATAAAAGAAATAAAGGCATATAGCCTAATAAAAGGATATAGAGATGAGCTACCCAAGGATGAAGAGGAATTAGTTAAGATTATAGGAGCGATATCAAACTCTTTTGTGAAAATTCGAACTTGGTGGAGTTTGATATTAACCCTCTGATACTATATGAAAAGGGGGCGTGCGCAGTTGATGCGAGGTTTATCGTAAGTGATGAACCAAGGCATGGGGAAGAAGCAAAAGGATACAGGGAATTCGCACCAGAAATCGCTTTCTATCCGGAGTCCATTGCTGTCGTTGGTGCATCTTCTAATCCAAATAAAGTAGGTTATGGGGTTTTAAGAAACCTTCTCTCCTTCCCCGGTAAGGTATATCCAGTAAATCCGAATAGAAAGGAGATATTAGGACTTTCTGTATACCCTTCCCTTACTTCCATTCCGGATAAAGTTGATCTCGTAGTTGTAACAGTTCCCGGAGAGATAGTCCCGGATATTATTGATGAAGCGGGTAAAAAGGATATAAAACTCGCTGTTGTTATATCCGCTGGCTTTAGAGAAACTGGTGAAAAGGGAAAAGTACTTGAAGATAAGATGATTGAGACTGCCCAAAAATATAACCTAAGAATAGTGGGGCTAAACTGCCTTGGGATTATGCTGCCGCATAAGGGGATAAATGCAACGTTTGATCCTATATCTCCGAGACCCGGTCATATGGCATTTATTTTAGGAAGTGTAGCTGAAAAAGTCATTCAAGAATCTCTCTGTCCGGTATTAGTTCTGAAACCATGAGTAGTATGGGAGTATTAACCTACGTCCTGAAAACACCGCTCTGAAGTTGCCCTCTCCTTCGCATTATTGGCAAATCCAGACCACATTGTATAAACTTACGCAGTATCCACAGTGTATTAATACACGCTGAGCGCAGATTTACATCCGTTCTATTTATTATAAGTCGCCATAAAAATTAGAGATTAGATATGTATTTTACTGGTACAAAGATTGCACCAACAAACGATACGTATAGCTACTATAAAGGCAAAAGGGGTTGAGAGAGATGAGGAAAATAATCACCTTTACCGCAATCTTAGGGCTTATTGCGACAATGGGTCTGAATCTTACAATTGAGAATGCCGGAGAGGCTCAAACGGGACAATACGCAAAGCAGAAGCCCGCTGTACCGGTCGAGGTTGAGGGTAAGGTAACCAAGGTTAAGGGCAATACACTAACAGTCACGGATGAAATGGGCAGGATCTATCAGATTAAGACTGCTGATCCAAGGACATTCGAATGGATTCAGGTCGGTGATATAGTCAGAGTAGAAGGAGCGGTAGGGCAGAAGAAAATGGTGGAGGCACAACGGAAGAAAATAAAGGTAAAGGCAATCTCAATCGAAAGGATTGGAGAAAACGGAAATGGTGGATATATGCCCGAAAGCGTACCTCCACAACCTATCCAGCCCGGTCAATAATAACTGAAAGCCCTCCTCTATTGGGGTTTTAAGGTAATCCGGGTTGTTACACCCGGTTTTATATTCTGATAGAGCGCTTACTATATATGCTAATCAGCCTGCAATATTGCATTTGACGATGTATAATTGAATAAATATAACAACCCTTCGATTATGCCACTTAAACACACCCTTTTATTATTCCTATGTTTATTACAACTGATAAGCGGCTGTGTCTCATTGCCAAACCGAGAAGAGGTCTTAAGTGAAGGTGACCGCGGGCCCGCTGTTCCACGAGTGAAAGGTTCAGAGGGTGTTTTAAGTGCTCAAAAGAGCGAGCGCATACTGGAGCGTGCTGCGGGCGATGCCGATGAGGCTGAGCAGCTAAAGAGGCTTGTCCAATCGGAACAGGCTATCACCGGACGCCCGCTTGTCGCCGGTAATCGGGTCACACTTCTGGTTGATGGCCCGGCGGCATACAGGGCGATATTCGACGCCATTAAAAATGCAAGAGACCACATCCATCTGGAGACATTTATTCTAGCCGACGATGAAATGGGTCAGAGGCTTGCAGACCTGCTGATAGAGCGGCGAGCAGCGGGGGTAGAGGTCAAGGTCATTTATGATGCAGTAGGCAGCTTTTCAACCTCCCCTGGGTATTTTGATCGGTTACGCG
>Ga0070739_10002547_pt1 | contig 24289 bp, 19 predicted proteins | sample Coa_R1_7_FD_66445 | JGI IMG/M metagenome (GOLD analysis project Ga0070739, IMG submission 66445) | Surface soil microbial communities from Centralia Pennsylvania, which are recovering from an underground coalmine fire - Coalmine... | ecosystem: Environmental > Terrestrial > Soil > Unclassified ... | reverse complement strand
ATCGTAACCGCAACTCCGTTCAGGCGAACCGTCCTGCCCACCACCGAGCGCACGCCGGCAAAGCGCTTCTGCCAGTAGTTTTCGCTGATCAGGACGGCGGGTGATTCCGTCAGCTCGCGAAGGCTCGTGGATTTGAAGCTTCGTCCGCGAAGCGGCTGGACCCCCAGAACATCAAAATAATCCTCGGAGACAATGAAAGCGGCTGCGAACTCGGCTGTCCGGGCGCTCGAAGGGAGCAGTCCCGGACCGCCCAGCAGCGAGCGGAGATCGGCGGAATGCTGCTGCGGCGCGCTGCCCGCATCGGTCAGCCTCACGCGTTCCAGGCTGTCTGCCAACACTGGCCGAAAGGACCGCACGGACTCGCGGTAGCTCTCGTAATCCGGAACGCTGAACCTGAAGTCTGCTTCCCCGGAGTGCCGGAGCAGCGCCACGCTGACCATTGCGTCCGGATCGCGAGCCTCGACTGGACGCGCAACCATTGCCTTCCAGGCGACAAAAACAGTGGCGTCCACGCCGATGCCCAGCGCCAGCGCGAATATGGCTGCCGCAGTGAGGCCCTTGTTGCGGCGCAACAGGCGGGCTCCGCAGCGCAGGTCCTGCAGAACCGTTTCCGGGAGGATCATATCCCGTAAAGACGGTCGCGCGCGGGCTTTCTTACAAGACCGTTTACTTCCCGCCGGTGTAGCTTACGCGCCAGATGGATTTCGAGCCGTCGTCGGTCACCAGCAGAGAGCCATCCTGGGCCACCGCGACGCCGACCGGCCGGCCCCACACCTTGCCGTCTTTGGTCACGAAGCCGGTCACGAAGTCCTCGAATTCGCCGTTGGCGTGTCCGTTATCCAGGGGAACGCGGATCACTTCATAGCCGGTGCGGTTCGCGCGATTCCAGGAGCCGTGCTCGGCGGCGAAGATGTCGCCCTTGTACTCCGCGGGGAACTGCGAGCCCTCGTAGAAGGTCATCTCGAGGGAGGCGTTGTGCGGCTGCAGCAGGACATCGGGCACGATGACCTTGTCCTTCAGCTCGGGGTGTTTGCCCTGGAGCCGCGGGTCCCAGTGGCCGCCGATGTAGAACCACGGCCAGCCGTAGAAGCCTCCTGGCTGGACGTGGGTGATGTAATCCGGAACCAGATTATCGCCCAGCATGTCGCGTTCATTGACTGAGCACCACAGCTCGCCGGTTGTAGGATTCACGGCGATGCCCACCGGGTTGCGGATGCCCGAGGCATAGACGCGCTCGAACTGTCCCTCGGGCGTGAACTCGAGGATATTGGCGCGGTGATGTTCGGCGGGGTGCGTATCGGGGTCGTTGACGTTCGACTGTGAGCCAACCGATACGAACAGGTGCTTGCCGTCGGGCGAGAAGGCGAGGTCGCGAGTCCAGTGGCCGCCGCCGGCCGGCACCTCGGCTATGGTCTGTGGCGGACCGGAGGCCTTCAAATCGCCGGAGTGATATGGAAACCGCACCACGGCGTTCGTGTTACCGACATAGATCCACTGCGGATTCGGGCCAGGGGGGTAAAACGCGATCCCGAACGGCTGCTTCAGCCCGGTTACGAATACCGACTGCTGCTGCGCTTTGCCATCGGCGGTCATGCCTCGAAAAACCAGCAACTCGCCCTTGTGGCTCTCGGCGACGAACTCATCGCCATTCGGCGCGGTGCGGATTTCGCGCGGTTCATTGAGGCCGCTGGCGTACAGCTGGACGCGAAATCCGGCGGGCGCCTGCGGCCAGGCGTCGGCGGGCCGGGGAACCACGTCCGGTCCGTTCCCCACTCCGGGCGTGGCGTACGGCGCCGGGAGGGTGGCGACGGTGATTTTGCGGAACTGACCCGGCTGCTCGGTGCGGTAATCGCGAAAGGCGTCTTCGCCGGTGAGAACGGTGTGATTGTTATCGACGCTGCCGGCCAGCAGCGCCAGAGCAGGAACCAGGGTTGCCGCACAGGTCAGATGTTTCCAATGGACGATCACGCGTCTCCTCCTCGTCAGAGGGACGCTGCGCGGCGGAAAGCGTTAACACTTCAGGGCCAGGCGCTTACTGGCTCTCCTCAATCTCGGATGCTTTGATCTCCTTGCGCGCGCCCGTGGCGGCGTTCTTCAGGAAAGCGATGATGTCGGCAAGCTCCTGAGAGGTGTAATCGGCCGTCGTGGGCGGATGTTTCCAGGTCGTGTTCGACTCCATCGAGACGATGTCTTTGGACGCGAGCTTTTTCAGTTCGGGTGGAGTTTGGCTGAGGTCCCAGACTTCGGTCTCGTCACCGGCCTTCTTTTGTACCAAACCGGGGAATGTTCCCGAAGAGGTCTTCACCTGCTGGACGTACGCAGTCATACTCATTTCGATGGATTGTGCGATAGCGCGCGCGCCGACCGCACCGGAGAAGTCCTTCAGATCGGGTCCGACCGCTGTCCCGATTGCTCCCATTTTGTGGCAGGTGGCGCACGGAGTCCCTTTTGGTGATTTCTCGAACAGCGCCCGTCCACGTTCCACCTGAGCGGCGTTGCCGGCCGCGGCCTTGCTTTGCGCCATCACCGCGTGCGTGAGGATCACAAGGCCGGCTGCAAAACAGGCGAGTTGTCTCATAGGATGCCTCCCGGGATCTATCGGGGAGATAGTCTGCATGTTTGCGACCGCGGTTTTTAGGCTTCTGCGTGGGTTTCTCGGCGGTTATGGAGGCGGGCATTGCGTGAATCCGCGCAGCTCATGTGGGTTTTCAGCCAGAACTCGACCTGAATCAGGCATCCGGGCGACGTGGATCTCGCCAACAGCGCATTGTCACCCACCCCCGCCCAGCTTGTTGCAACTGCTGACGATTTCCGGACCGTGACCGGGAGGCTGTGCAGTCGCACTACCGTGGTCCGGTATTTGCACCCGTGTTGCTGAACCAGGAGATTCGACATGTACCTCTGTGCGCTTAGTTTCGCCCTGATCTTCGCCACCGGGACCGTTAACACACCTGCGGATCTGGATCGTTCCTTCGAGAGCCTCAAGCAGGCCCAGGCCAGTCACGACGCCAGCCAGGTTAAGACGCTGGCCGTTTCCACTTACTCCGCGGCGAAAGAGATTGCCGCCACGCTGGCGCCAGCCGCCGCCGAGGAAAAAGATGCGTGGAAGCAGGAAGTCGACTACGCAAAGTATGTCCAGCTGCAGATCGAGTATGCGCTGTCCAGCACGGCCGCGGAGGCGAAGCCGGCGGAGACCGTGGATCTCCTTGCAACGCTGGAACAACTAAACCCTTCGAGTAAGTATCTGGACGCCGCGTATACGCGTTACTTCTATGCGCTGAGCCAGACCGGCGCCTCGGCAAAAATCGTTCCGGTCGCAGAGAAGGGCCTGGCTCATTTCCCAAATAATGACGATTGCCTGCTGGTGCTGGCGGATAACGCCATGGCACGCAAGCAGCCGGATAAAGCCATTGCGTACGCCGACCGGCTGGTGAACGCGGTCAACAAACGCGCCAAACCGGAGGGTATGTCCGCGGCGGACTGGCAGAAGAAGAGGGATACGGCTCTGGGACGAGGTTACTTCATCGCCGGCGTGCTCCGTGCGGAGAAGAGCCAGTTCTTCCAGGCAAACGAGAACCTGCGCGCCGCATTGCCGCTGATCAAAGGTAATCAGGCGATGATCCCGCCGGCGCTGTTTTATCTGGGGCTCGCGAATTACCAGCTTGGCAAACAGCTGCTCAACAAGGCCCAGATCCGGGAGGCCGCGAAGTTCAGCGAAGAGGCCGCGGCGTACAGCGGTCCGCTGGCGGATCAGGCGCGGCACAATGCCCTGGTGATGAAGCAGGAAGCGGACCGCATGCGCTGAATGAGCTTGTCAAAGCCGCGAGAGAAGGCGGCATCGAGATCAACTAACAGCCAGGAACCCGCTTCCGGCGACAACCGCCGGCGCGGAGCAGTTGAATGTACATCCAGTTCTTCCGGCGCCTGTTATTCGCGCCTTTGCTACTCCTCACGTTCCCCGGCGCACGGGGCGTGGAGCGAATCATCAACGCCCCTGCCGGCGCGGCGGAGGATCAGGTCCGATATATCGAGCAGCACGCGGTGGATGAAAACCGCGCGGCGCTCGATTTCGAGAAGCAGCGCGACTTTGCCTCAGCCGCGGCGGTACTGGAGCGGACCCGAGGACTGTGGCCCGTTGACTCGAACCTGCTTCCGGCGCTACGTTCCGGAGTACTCGCCAACCTGGCGGATGCATACCAGTTCGGGGGACGTTGGCTCGAGGCTGCCGGCGCGCTGCGTGAGGCGATCGCGGTGAGCGAGCGCGCGTGGGGCGCATCGGACGCGCGCACAACGCGCATGGAGGTACGCCTTGGCGAGGCGGAGGTCGTGTTGGGCCAGTTCGCCTCGGCCGATCGCCGGCTGCACGACGCGCTGGATCAGCAGCGCAGGACAGCCGGCGAGAGCAAGGCGGAACTGGCGCAGACTCTGGCTACGGTGGCCGTGCTGGATGTGAACATCGGCCGCGTTGCCGAAGCGGAGCAGTTCGCCGAAGAAGGCCTCGCGCTGGCCGCGGAAGCGGAGCCGGGCACAGCCGAATACGGTTCTGTCATGGGCGTGCTTGCCGGCGTTTTTGTCATCGAGCGGCAGAATGCGCGCGCGTTCCCGCTGCTGACGCGAGCCATCGATCTGCTCGAAAGCCATACCCCCGACAGCGTTCGCGTGGCTCCGCTTCTGGTGCAGCGCGGTCTCATCGAAGCCGACGACCACAAATACACGCTGGCCGAGCGCGACATGCAGCGCGCCATCGTCATTCTGGACGGTTCCAACGGGCCGAACATCAACGGCGACTGGGCGAGGCTGCATCTGGCCCGGCTGTATCTGGCTCAGGGCAAGGTCGAGGAGGCGGACACGATTGTTCCACCGACGATCGATCGCCAGCGGACCTTTCTGGGCGGTGCGGGCAGGAGACTGGCGCTTTGCATCCGCGAACTGGCCCGCCTTCGCGCGATGCAGAAACGCTACGATGAGGCTGCCGCTCTGTATCGCGAGATCCTCGGCATGGTCGGCGCGCCGTCTCTGGACAAACGGCCAGCGGCGGCAGGACGGCACGCGTCCGAGAAGGACGTTCGCGCGCTGGAGCAAAGGGCCGCGGTCGTATTCGACATTCCCCGAGGCGATTGATTCACCACGCCCGGCGTAAAATCCAGGTATGGATCTGGTCGCCAATGGCGAGCGGCATCGCCTTAACGTCGACCCGGAACGGCCCCTCCTGTTTGTGCTGCGTAACGAGCTCGACCTGACCGGGACCAAGTACGGCTGCGGCGAAGGCGAGTGCGGCGCCTGCACGGTGCTGATCGACGGAGTTCCGCGGCGCTCGTGCCGGACTCCGGTGAGCGCCGCCGCGGGAAAGCAAATCACCACCATCGAGGGTCTGGAGGATGCGGGCCGCCTGCACGCGGTGCAGCAGGCCTTCATCGACGCCGACGCGATGCAGTGCGCGTACTGCACCTCGGGCATGATCCTGTCCGCGGTGGCTCTGCTGCATCGGAATCCAACGCCGACTGACGAACAGATCCGCAGAGCCATGGAAGGCAATATCTGCCGCTGTGGCGCTTATAACCGCATCGTGGCCGCGGTCCGGAAAGCATCGACGGCCATCACTGCCCGCGCGGAGGCCCCCCATGCCTGAGCTGGAGCTGGAGCGCTATGAACTGAGTGAGGGGCCGGCATACCGCTTCGAGTCGAACCGCCGCGACTGGCTGAAGTCGCTTGGAGGCGGTCTGCTGGTTCTGCTCGTGGTGAGCGACCTCGAACGGGCGCAGGCGCAGGAGGCCGGCCGCGGCGGATGGAATCAGAAGCTGCCGGAGAACATTGGCGCCTGGCTGCATATCGCGCCCGACGGCACGGTGACGGCCTTCACCGGCAAAGCCGAGATGGGCCAGAATATCCGCACTTCTCTGACCCAGGCGGTGGCGGAAGAGCTCCGCTGCGCGCCGAGCCGCGTGAAGCTGGAAATGGCGGATACTTCCGTGGTCCCGTTCGACATGGGGACCTTCGGCAGCCGCACCACTCCGACCATGGCGCCGCAACTGCGCCGCATGGCCGCGTCCGCGCGAGAAACCCTGGTGGGAGCTGCCGCGAAGCAATGGGGCGCAGACGCGGCCTCGCTGACTGTTGCCGATGGATGGGTCAGCGATCCGGCTTCCGGGCAGCGCGCCGGATTCGGCGATCTGGCCAGGCGTACCGATTTGGTGAAATGCGTGGCCGGCGACGCTGCGGTGAAGCCGCCCGCCGGTACCTCATTGCCGAAGGTGGATGCGCGGGATTTTGTCACCGGCAGGCATCGCTATGCCGCCGACATGCGCCGGCCCGGTATGCTGCACGGCCGCATACTGCGCCCGAGCGCGTTCAACGCGAAACTCGTGTCGGTGGACGCGAGCGCGGCGGCAATGCCCGGGGTCAAAGTGATTCGCGAGGGCGATTTCGTCGGCGTCGTCGCGCCCGATGAACATACGGCCGGCAAGGCGCTGTCCGCGATTCGCGCCCAATGGACCGCGCCACGGCAGATATCGGCGGCGGATCTGTTCGCCGAGCTCCGCAAGCCGGCGCCGTCGGAGAGGCACGATGCCAGGTCGGCGGGCTCGCTCGACGAAGGTCTTCGCGCGGCGGACAAGACGGTTCAGAGCACATATACGGTGGCGTATATCGCGCATACGCCGCTCGAACCGCGCGCCGCGGTAGCCGAATGGAACGGCGGCAACCTGACCGTGTGGACCGGCAGCCAGCGTCCGTTCGGCGTCCGCGAGGAGCTGGCGCAGGCTTTCGGCATTCCCGAGGAAAGCGTGCGCGTCATCGTACCCGACACGGGGTCGGCATACGGCGGCAAGCACACCGGTGAATGCGCGATTGAAGCCGCGCGCCTGGCGAAGGGCGCGGGAAAACCGGTGAAGCTCGTCTGGACCCGTGAGGAGGAGTTTACCTGGGCGTACTTCCGGCCCGCCGGCGTGATTGATGTGCGGAGCGGCGCGACCAAAGATGGGCGCATTACCGCGTGGGAGTTCACCAACTACAACTCCGGCGGGTCGGCGATCGATCCGCCGTACGATATCCCCAATCAGACCGTTACCTTCACACCTTCGCGCGAGGTGCTGCGCCAGGGCTCGTATCGCGGGCTGGCGGCGACCGCGAATCACTTCGCGCGCGAGTCGCACATCGATGAGCTTGCCGCCGCGGTCGGCATGGACCCGCTGGAGTTTCGCCGCAGGAATCTCAAAAACGAGCGGATTCGCGCGGTGCTGGACGCAGCCGCGGAGCGCTTCGGCTGGGGCCGCACGAAGCCGGCTTCTGGTCATGGCTACGGGCTGGCGTGCGGGACGGAGAAAGGCGGGCAGATCGCCTGCTGCGCTGAGGTGTCGGTCGGGCCGCAGGGCCGGGTGCGGATCGAACGCGTCGTGGAGGCCTTCGAATGCGGGGCCGTGGTGAACCCGGAACACCTGAAAAACCAGATCGAAGGCGCCATTCTGATGGGCATTGGCGGGGCGCTGTTCGAGGCCATCGATTTCGACAACGGGCGAATCCTCAACGCGCGCCTCTCGAAGTACCGCGTGCCGCGGTTCAGCGATGCTCCCGCCATCGAGGTCGTGCTGGTGGACCGTAAGGACCTGCCGTCCGCGGGCGCGGGCGAGACCCCCATCGTGGGCATCGCCCCGGCGGTGGCCAATGCGATTTATCAGGCCACCGGCAAACGCATTCGGAGCATGCCCATGCTGCCGCAGATGCTGGCGTGATTACTCGCCGGCGGGCACTCACCGCTTTCGCCGCACCGTTTGTAGTCCGCGCCGCCGATACGCCGCGCCTGGCGATCACGATGGATGATGTCGCGTGGCGCGCCATTCCCGCGCCGTACGCCGCAACCGCCAATGAACGGCTGCTCGAAGCGCTGTCGCGTCATCGTCTCCACGCGGCGCTCTTCCCCGCCGGACACAAAGTGGATGACGACACCGGGCGCGCCATCCTGCGGTCGTGGAGCGATGCCGGCCACATCATCGGCAACCACACCTGGAGCCATCGCGGCTATCACTCCGTCGAGGCCGCCTGGTTCGAGCAGGACATGCTGCGCTGCGATGCGCTGGTCCACGCGCTCCCTCGGTTCCGCCCGTTGTTCCGTTTTCCCGCACTGAAGGAAGGCGATACCGCCGCGAAACGCGACGAGATGCGCCACTTTCTGGCTGCCCATGGTTATCGCAATGGCGCGGTCACGATTGACGCTTCCGACTGGTATTACGATCAGAGGCTTCGCGCGCGGCTCGAATCGGACCCCGGGTTTCCGGCGCAACGGTATCGGCAGCCGTATCTCGATCACCTGTGGGATCGCGCCGGTTACTATGACAATCTCTCACGCCGCGTGCTCGGCCGTTCGGTCGCGCACACGATTCTGGTCCATTACAATCTGCTGAACGTGCTGTTCCTCGATGATGTGTTGACCATGTTCGCGGCGCGGGGATGGAAGCTGATCGGGGCCGAGGAAGCTTTCTCCGATCCCGTATTCCTGCGTCAGCCGCGAATCGTGCCCGCGGGCGAGAGCCTCATCTGGGCGCTGGCGAAAGAAACGGGCCGCTTCGATTCGGCGCTGCGTTATCCCGGCGAGGATGATGTGTACGAAAAGCCGATTCTGGATTCGCTCCGGCTATAAATGCCAGCCGAACACCGCGATCTTGTAGACGATCAGCGACACGACGGCCGCGGCAGCCACAGCCACCGCGGCGCGATATTTCATCCAGAAGTACAGCGCGACGGAGATGGCGGCGCTCACCGCGGCGATGAGCGCGCCAACGAGGTACGGGTGAATGTCGGAGCGATGAAACAGGCGGAGGCATTCCGCGAGAGTGCGGATGAGGGCCGCGAACTCCACCGCGATCGCGACCTTCGCCGCGCGCTCCGCCGGCACGGAGCCATTGTATGCCGCTACCGTGCTGGCTGGGCCAGCCCGCTCCGGAGCGCGTCGTCCAACATCTTCTCCAGCTGACGGCTTGCTTCCTCGGCCAGCCGCGATTGCTCCTCGCCGAGTTTGGACTGCTCCTCACCCAGCTTCGACTGCTGTTCGCCAAGCTCGGATTGCGCCTCGCCGAGCTTCGATTGCTCCTCTCCGGCGCGCGACTGCAGCTCTCCCATTTCTCCCTGCAGCGCGCCCATGCGGCTTTGCAGCTCAGACATGTGTTCCTGAAAATCGCCGCTGAGCTTCGATTGCGCTTCCGACAACTCGGACTGCAGCTCGGACAGGCGATCCTGGCTCACGTCCTGGTCTTTGGCCTCGCGCAGCTCCTTTTCGAGCGCCTGTAGCTGCCGGTTGCCGTCCGCCAGCGCCGCCGCCTGATGCTGGCTGAAGTCTCTCTGCAGCGACTCCATTTGCATGCGCAGGTCGCGGACCTCCCGGTCCATCGCCGGCATCCTCACGCGAACCCCCGCCTGCTTCTCGCCCAGCCGCGCCTGCTGTTCTCCGAGGCGCGCCTGTTTCTCCCCGAGCTCGGCCTGTTTGCGGCCAAGCTCTTCCTGCGGCGCGAACAGCGCCCTGGCTCGCTTCACCGCGGCCGGGTCGGTGATGAGATACGTCTTTCCGTTGCGCGAAAACCAGATGTAATCGCCGTGGATGCGGTCCTGATAACTTCGGGCGCGGTCGACATCGCTCGTCGAACCGCTCATGGTGACTGAGTCCCCGGAAACGATGACCCACGGATCGCGCTTCGCGTCACCGGTCCACGACCACGTGTTTTGCTTGTGTGCGGGGCTCGGCGGCTGGTTCGTCTGGGCGCGAGTCGAAATCCCTGCCGCAAGTGCGGTTATAAGGGCGACGGCTGCAGCCGTTGCCGCGTAGGAGGGCCAGCCTGCGCTCTGAGGGACTCCAGCTCCGGCGAGGATTCGTTCGACGCGCTGAATCACGGTCCGCGGGCGGGCCATGGCCACTGCCGCCGAAGCGTGCTGCGGCCGGGCGGCGAACCAAAGCAGGATCTCCGCATAACCGGGACCGTCGTCGATGGCCTGCAGAGCGGCGTCGTCAGCGGCGGCTTCGCCCAGAACGGTGAGCCGGTTTTGCAGCCACCACGAGAGCGGGCTGAACCAGAAGATCGCAGCGTGCAGGCGCGCCAGCAACTGCACCCAGAAATCGCCCCAGGCGACGTGGGCCCGCTCATGCGCGAGCGCCGCGCTGAGTTTGCGCTCATCCCAGTCGCGCCAGTCCTCAGGGAGCAGGATGCCGCTGCCGAACGTCGCCGGCGCGGCAATCGCGTCGGTTTCGCGCGCATTAATACCGCTCGCCAGCAACTCGCGAACGGGCCTGCCCCGGCGCCAAACATGCCATGTGCGCAGGAAACCGGCGAGCACTCGCAGCAGGAGCAGCGCGGCGATAGCGGCCCAGCTCGCGAAAACAATTTCGCGCCAGTCGCTGTGCGGCGCGGTGCTAACGCGCATTATGGGGAGAGATGCCGCGCCGCCGACCGTCTGCAGCACCAGCGGCGTGCGCTCGATCACGTGCCGCGGGGCCGGGATCTCCACCGTTCGCCACTGCATCAGCAAGGGCATGAGCACGGCGGCCGCAAGCGCCAGTGTCCACGCAGCCATGCGCACGCGCGCGTGGCGCGTTCGACAGATCCACAATCCAAATCCAACCGCGGCGCCCAGCGCCATAGAACGCAGGGCCGATTCCACCAGCACGCCTGTCACGATTTGCCTCCTTTCGCTTTCGCGATCTTCTCCGCCAAACGCTGCAGCTCGCGGCGGTCGAGAACCTGGGCATCCACCATCCCGGTGAGAAGCTCCTCCATGGAGCCGTTGCAGAACCAGTCAACGATGCCCTTCACCGCGCGCGCCGCAACGCGCTGGCGCGCTTCCGCGGCCCGATATACATAAGTACGGTTCTCGACGGTATGGGTGACGAAGCCCTTGTCCTCGATCCGCCGCAGGACGGTTCGCACCGTCGATTCGCGAAGCGGCCGGCCGAGCCGTTCCCGGACCTGCTCGGCGTTGCAGGGCCCGTGGCGCCAGACGATCTCCATAACCTCCCGCTCCAGTTCGCCGAGGTCGGCGGGGACCTGCGGGGCCTTAGCGTTACGCATCGTAGTGCTACACATCGTAGCACACGTGCCGCTCAACATGCAATAGCTCGGCGCCGCTCGCCAGGTGAACTGCATTCCGGCGGCTCCGTCGCTGGTCGATAACATAGGCCTATGGCCTCCCGGAACGCCGTCCTCGATGAGCTCGAGACGCTCGGCTGGTGGTACCAAAGTTTCCAGCTGCCCGATGGCACATGGACCGGCGACGGGGCCGAACCCGCGTATTTCCCGCATCTCCGCTGGGAGTGCATCGAGCCATTCGTTCCCGCCGACCTCAGCGGCTGCACCGTGCTCGACCTCGGCGGAAACAGCGGCTATTTCTCGATCCGGATGAAACTCCGCGGCGCGGCCCGCTGCGTCCTCGTCGATGCTTACGACCAGTTTCTGCGCCAGGCCGATTTCGCCGCGCGCCAGTTCGGCGTCGAGATCGAAATGGTCAACGACGACGCCCACACTTACTGCCTCACGCACGCCGAGCGCTTCGATTATGTCCTGCTGCTCGGACTGCTGTATCACCTGAAGTACCCCGGCATCGTGCTCGATCGCGCGGCCGAAATGACCCGCCGGCGGCTTTACCTTGCCTCGGCGGTGATCGGACCCGAGGACGCCGATGTCCCGCCTCAGCTTACGTTCGTCGAAGAGCTATACCGCGGCGATCCCACCAACTGGTGGCTTCCGAACTTCTCAGCGCTGCCGGCCATGATGCGCAGCGCCGGACTGCGCGTGATCGGCAGGCCGCATCCGCACGTGCTGATCGCCGAGCCGGAAAGGTATTTGGGCAAAACAGCGATCGGCAACCTGGTCTTTCCGAAATACGGCAAGCGCGACGGAGCCGTGCACCCCGGCCCACAGCAGGTGGACGCGCAACTGTGGTCCGGTCTCTGCGCCCGCGCCGCCGCGTTCCGTCGCGAACAACGCGCGAAAACGCTGGATTAAACTCAGAAAATGTTCCGCATCCCGGCCTGCGCCGTATCAGCGTTCGTGTGCCTGCTCGCCTCCGCATCCGCATCCGCGCAAACCGCCCTGACTCACGTTCGTGTCATTGATGGAACCGGCGCCGCGCCTCACGAAGACCAGACCGTCCTCATTCGCGACGGCCGCATCGCCTCGATCGCGCCTTCAGCAAACGCCTCGATTCCGCCGAACACGAAGGTGCTGGATCTCGCCGGCCGCACGGTGTTTCCGGGACTGGTCATGGTCCACGAGCATACGTTCTATACCGATCCCACACCGGATCCAACCGGCCTCTTTATCGCGCTTCCCTACAGCTTTCCGCGCATGTATCTCGCGGCCGGAGTAACTACTCTGCGTACCGGGGGTACGGTCGATCCTTACGCTGACCTGGCGCTGAAGAAAGCAATCGATGCGGGAAGACGCCCCGGCCCGGAGATGTTCATCACGGCGCCATATCTGGAAGGCTCGCCGCCTGTTTTCTTCCAGGCCCATCCGCTTCAGGACGCCGCCGACGCGCGCCGCATGGTGAACTACTGGGCCGACGAAGGCGCTACTTCTTTCAAAGCGTATATGGACATCACGAGGGCGGAGCTGGCGGCGGCCATTTCCGCGGCGCATGCGCGCGGGCTGAAGATCACCGGCCACCTCTGCTCGGTCACCTTTCGGGAAGCCGCCGATCTGGGCATCGATAATCTCGAGCATGGCTTCATCGTGGCGACCGATTTCACTCCCGGTAAGAAGCCGGACGTCTGCCCGGACACGAAGATGTCCGATTTCGCGGGCCTGGATGTGAACAGCCGCCCCGTTCGCGAGCTGATTCGCCATCTCGTCGAGCACCATGTCGCCGTCACATCCACGCTTCCGGTTTTCGAAGCATTCATCGCCGACCGCCCGCTGAATGCCGCGGCTATGGCGATGCTCGATCCCGAAGCGCGCCGCATCGTCGAGACCCGCCGTAAGAAGGGCCGTTCCATGCCCGTGGCGGTCCTGAAAACGGAAGAAGCTCTGGAACGCGCGTTCGTCGCCGCGGGGGCACGCTGCTTGCCGGCACCGACCCGACCGGCAATGGCGGCGCGCTCCCTGGCTTCGGCAGCCAGCGTGAGATCGAGTTACTGGTCGAGGCCGGCTTTACGCCCGTGCAGGCGCTCGCCATCGGCAGCCTCAACGGCGCGCGCTTCCTTGGAATCGCCGATCGTGCCGGGGCGATCGAGCCCGGGAAATCCGCCGACCTCGTCGTCGTGCGCGGCAATCCCGCCGATCACATCGCAGATATCGAAAACGTGGAAAACGTGTATAAGCAAGGCATAAGTTACTCTCCCGGCCAGTTACTCGATCCGGTTCGCGGGAAAGTAGGCCGTGAGTAAGATGCCCGCCCGGGTCCTATACGTCGTCCTTAGCGCGCTCCCTGTCCTTGCGCAAACAAGCGTTACCACGGCGCACAACGACAACGCCCGCACCGGCCAATATCTCAGCGAACAACTCCTCACTCCGCGGCCCTGAAGGCCGGCCTCTTCGGCAAGCGCCGGCTCCTCGAGGTCGACGGCGTGGTGTATGCTCAGCCTCTCTACCTCTCCCGCGTACCCATCGCCGGTAAGGGGCTGCGCAATCTGCTGTTCATCGCCACTTCCCACGACAGCCTCTTTGCATTCGATGCCGACGACGACTCGCCCGCCGGCGCGCAGCCCATCTGGCAAACCACTCTCCTGCCGGGATCCGCCACGCCCGTATCCTCGACAGACGTGAACTGCTTCGTCATGCCCGAGCTCGGCATCGGCGGCACTCCCGTTATCGATCCGGCGTCTTCCACGATTTACGCCATCACTTATACGAAGGAACCGGGGAATCAGTTCATCTATCGCCTTCACGCGCTCGATGTTTCCACAGGCGCGGAGCGCGGCGGCAGCCCGGTCGTGATTCAACCCCCGGACTTCGTTCCGCTTGCGCACAAGCAGCGTACCGCGCTGCTGCTCGCGAATGGCGAGATTTACTCCTCCTGGTCCGGCCACTGCGATCACGGAACGTATCACGGCTGGGTGATGGCCCATGACGCCAAGTCGCTTGCGCTTACGGCTTTCTTCAACGCCACGCCGGGTGACAGCGGCGCCTCGTTCTGGAACGGCGGGGCGGGTCCGGCCGCCGACAACGCCGGGAACATCTTTGCCGTGTCGGCCAACGGCGACTTCGACGGCAATCTGCTGGCCGCGCATAATGACGAATCGGTCCTGAAGCTGTCGCCGGCGGCGCTCGCCGTCGAGGACCAGTTCACTCCCTTCAATAAACTCACCCTCGATCAACTGGACCTCGATGTCGGCTCCAGCGGCGCGGTGCTCCTGCCCGACAGCGCCGGCGCCGCGGGCCACAGGCATCTGCTGTTCACCTCCGGCAAAGAAGGGCGCATGTACCTGCTCGACCGCGATTCGCTCGGCGGGCCGCAGACCGGCAGCGATGCCGCCGCCCTGGGCTCCCTGACGGCGCTCGGCGCGCATACCACGTTCGGCGCCGCCGCCTGGTTCAACGGAGCGCTCTACATAGCGCCCTCGAACGCGCCCCTTCAGCAGTTTCCCGTCGCCGACGCTTCGCTCGCCTTCGCGCCAACCGCCAGCACGGTTAACTCCAGCGGCACGTGGGGAGCGACGCCCAGCATTTCGGCCAACGGCTCGGCAAACGGCATCGTTTGGGTCATCACCGGAACCGGCGGCGGAGATCTCGCCGCGTACGATGCGTCGGATCTTAGTCTGCTCTTCGACAGCAGCGCACTTCCCGCGGACCTTCTGCCTGACTACGCAGAGTTTTCGGTTCCGACGATTGCCGACGGAAAAGTGTTCGCCGGCTCGGGCGTCTCGGTCGCGGTTTATGGCGAACGCATCGCTTCGACGCCTGCGCTGACGTCCATCACTAATGCAGCGAGTTACTCGGCGGAGGCTATCTCCCCCGGATCGCTCATAGCACTGTTTGGCTCGAACCTTGCCGGCGTCACTGCTCCTGCACAGACCCTTCCACTGCCGATCTCAATGGCCGACACCTCCGTGACCGTCAACGGATTCGTGGCGCCGCTGCTCTACGAGTCTTCAGGGCAGATCAACGCTCAGGTTCCGTGGGAAGTTGCGCCCGGTCCGGCAACGGTGCTGGTGCGAACCCGCGGCGCGGTATCGGCGCCATTTCACATCACCGTTCAGCCTGCCGCGCCCGGTTTGTTCACCGATGCCGCCGGTCACGCGGCGGTCATCAATGCGGACGGAACCATCAATTCCGCGACTCACCCCGCCGCGTCCGGCACGATCGTCTCGGTGTACTTCACGGGTCAGGGGCCTCTCGCGGCGAGCCTCGTCGACGGCGCCATTCCACCGTCTGGCCAACTGGTGAACGCCACCTCGCCCGGGTCCGCGTCCATCGGTAACCAGGCGGCCAGCGTACACGGGGTCGCCATGAGCCCGCAGTACGCCGGAGTCGCGCAGGTCAACGTGAAAGTGCCTGGGCTCGGCACCGGGGAGTATCCGCTGGTGGTGGCGATCGCCGGCAAGGCCAGCAATTCGGCGAAGCTGTCGGTATCGGCGCATTGAAACCGCCGCTGCATCTGCGTGTGGTCCGCGCAGGTCTGCGCCGCCTCAACGCGTATCTCAGCCGCCACGAAACGCGCCGGACCACTCGAGAGCCTGCGCAATCACCCGAACTGGTGGAAGCAATCGACCGCCTGCGTACTCTCGATCAGCAGGACAGGTACTTCGAGGAGCATCTGCAGCGGCTCGCACGCACGCTCACGCTCGTGCCCGAACCGCGATCCACACGCCGGGTTCTGGAGCTGGGCTGCTATATGCAGATCACGCCTTTCCTGAAACTGTGGCGCGGTTATGAGGAGGTTCGCGGCGCATATTACGGGGCCCTCGGCGCGAAATCGAAGCGCATGGTCAGTGTATCCGGCCAGCCGTTCGAGCTCGACATCGATTTATTCGATGCCGAACGCGACAGGTTCCTATACGATGATGCTTACTTCGACTTAGTGATCGCGGGTGAGATCATCGAACACCTGATCAGCGACCCGATGCATCTCCTGCTCGAATGCCGTCGCGTGCTTGACGAGGGCGGCCATCTGTTAATCAGCACTCCGAACGCGGCAAGCCTGACCAGCGTAGCCCGCGCCCTGCACGGCTACGATAACCCGCAGATCTACTCCAAGTACTCCCGCGAGATGCCGCACGTCCGCGAATACACGGCGCACGAACTCCGGAAAGCCGTGGAATCGGCGGGCTTCGAAATCGCAACCCTGTTCACCGAGACAGACGGCTCGAAGGAATACGTAGAGGCTTTCCTCGAGGAGCATGGTTACAACCCCGAACTGAGAGGCGAGCAAACGTGGTGCATCGGAATCAAGCGTTCGAACTTACCGGTGACCCGCTACCCGACGTTTCTCTACGACGAGTCATGAGACCGGCGGCTTCAGGCGCGCGGCCAAACGCTACTGCTTACGAGGGGAGTGCCGGGGCAGTGTTAAGCCAGGACGGAGTGGTGGGCCCGACAGAACTCGAATCTGTGACCTCTACCGTGTCAAGGTAGCGCTCTAACCAACTGAGCTACGGGCCCCTTTTCGCGTGCGCGAAACCACAGGATAGCAGAGCGGCGTGGGCGGAAGGCGTTACTTGTCCGGACCGGCGGGCTTCGCCTGCGGGTTACCGGGCAACTGCTCGCGAGCCGCATTCGCCGGGTCGTGCGGCGTGTCCGGAGCCGGAGGCGCGGGTGCGTTCGAGGACTGCGTGGTCGCGGCCGCGTGGCGCTTTCCGTGCCGTTTGGCATGTTTCTTAGCAGTGGCTGAGGTTGCTGTGTCCTGACCAGCCGCACAGAACGGCAGCAACACCGTTATCAGCCCGATCACACCCCAGCGCTTCATCACCTGTTTGAGGGCGCGCCAGCGGGGAACGTTTCTTCGCCAAATCTGATAGGTTGGTAACCACTAACATGGGTCGGCTGTCGGCACGGGAACGGCGCGCGGCAATCGTTGACGCGGCGGTCAAGCTCTTCTCGGAGAAAGGCTTTCGCGGGACCACCACGCGCGAGCTGGCAGCATCGGTGGGGGTGAGCGAGCCGGTGCTCTATCAGCACTTCGCCGCCAAGAAGGACCTCTACGCCGCGATCATCGACGCCAAATCGAACGAGATCGATCAGATCACTGAGCGCCTGCGCGCGTGGATGGACCGCGATGACGATCACGGCTTCTTCGCCTGCGTGGCAAATGTCATCCTCGACTGGCACGAGCAGAACCCGGCATGGCTCCGCCTGTTCCTGTTCAGCGCGCTCGAGAAACACGAAATGGCTGACCTGTTTTACGAGCGCCGCGCCCAGGGCTTCTTCCAGATGATTACTGCTTATGTCGAGCGGCGCATGCAGGGTGGCGCGTTTCGCAGTCTCAGCCCGGAGTTCGCCGCCCATGCCTTCGCGGGAATGGTGGCGCACCACGGGCTGGAGAAGGTCATCTTCCGGCGCGAATTGCCGGCCATGGATCGCGATGCGGTGGTGGATGGTATGGTGTCGGTCTTCCTTCAGGGCCTTCGGCAACCGGCATCGTAAAAGCGCGTCTAACCGAGATCCGGGAACCCGGCGTCACCCGATGACGTAATCCCGGAGGGGAGTGCTCGCCCTGTGACCATTCTCAGTGACTTCCGCTATGCCGGGCGCCTGCTGCGCCGGAGCCCAGGCTTCACCGCAGTGGCGGTGCTGACGCTGGGCCTTGGGATTGGCGCCAACACGGCGGTCTTCAGCATCGTGGACGCCGTCTTCTTCCGCCCGCTGCCCTATCCCGACCCAGGCCGGCTCACGGAACTTGTCCGGCTCTGGCGCGCGAAAGGCGCCAGTGGCGACGACGACGGGATGACCGGCCGCGACTGGGAGCTGGTTCGTGATCACGCCACGATGCTCGAGGCAGCCGCGGGTGGCGGCAGCGCGGGCATGAATCTCATGGCTGGCGGTCATCCGTATGGTGTGCTCGAGGAGCGCGTCTCCGCGCCGTTCTTCCACGTGCTGGGCATCGAGCCGTTTCTCGGCCGCTCGTTCGATGCCGGCGAGGATCGCTCCGGCGGTCCATCGGCGGTGGTGCTGAGCTATGACATCTGGCGGCGCCTGTTCCATGCCGACCCACGCGTGCTCGGAACGTCGGTGACGCTGGGCGGCGCGCCCTGCACTGTCGTGGGTGTCATGCCGGAAGGTTTTCATACCAGCCAGCGCGCGGACCTCTGGGGTCCGCTGCGCCCTTCCACGACAGGGGAAGGCGAAGGCTCGAACTACTGGATCGTGGCGCGGCTTCGGCCCGGCGTGACCAGGGCGCAGGCGGACGGACAGCTCGCGTCGCTGAGCATCGAAGCGTTCCGTGCGATGAAGCTGCGCCCCGGCGAGAGCGTGCGCTATGGCATTGTGCCGCTGCAGCAGGGTCTGGCGCGCGAGGTGCGCACTCCGGTCAGGATCCTGTGGGCCGCTGTCGGCGCGCTGCTGCTGATCGCCTGCATCAATGTGGCCGGGCTGCTGTTCGCGCGTGGCATTTCGCGCAGCCGCGAATCGGCAACGCGACTGGCGCTGGGCTGTGCGCGGGTCGATGTACTCCGGCCGCTCATTGCCGAAAGCGCGCTGCTGGCGGTGATCGGCGGCGGTGTGGGCGTCGCGCTCGGGTACTTCGCCATTCAGGGCCTGTCCGAGTATGCGCGCACGGCGATTGGGCTCAGCCAGGACATCCGCCTCGACTGGCGCGTGGTCGCGGCCGCGGCTGTCATCGCTGTGATGACATGCATCCTTTCCGGCATCGCCCCAGCCATCGCGAGCAGCCATGTGGACATTCGCAGCGCGCTCAGCGAGGGTGGGACCCGTGGAGTGGCGGGCGGCCGAGCCACTGGCGCACGCCGGTTCCTGGTTATCGCTGAAGTAGCGCTGGGTCTGATGCTCATGATCGGCGCGGGCCTGCTGCTGCGAACGTACCTGTACATTACCGGCCAGGATCCCGGCTTCAGCGCGCGCAACGTCGTTACCGCGAATGCCTCCGTGCAGGAGAAGCGCTACAGCGCCGAGGGAGCTGTGAACCGGCTTTTCGAGGACAGCCTTGCGCGCATCCGTGCGATTCCCGGGGTGCAGGCCGCGGCTGTATCGCTGCGCCTGCCCTACGAGCGCGCCCTCAACGATAACCTGAGCGTGCCGGAAATCCCGGCGGTGCAGCCTGACCACGGCTGGTTCAACCTGTCCTACGTCACGCCGGGCTACTTCGATACTCTCGGAATCCGGCTGCTGCGCGGGCGAGGCGTGGCGGCGGGCGACACGGCGCAGACGCGACGGGTGATCGTAGTGAATGAGGCGCTTGCCGAGCACTATCTCAAGGGGCACGACCCGATCGGTATGCATGTGCGCTTCGAAGGTGAGACCTGGGAGATCGTGGGGGTGTCGGCGAACGTGCTTCAGGCCGCCGGCTGGGGCGATTTCGGCCCGGCCGCCGCGGTTCCCTGCGCGTACATCCCCGCGGCGCAGACCAGCGCCGGCTTCTTTACCGCGGTGCACACCTGGTTCGAGCCGAGCTGGATCGTGCGCACGGCCGGCGCGGCGCCCGGAATCGGCGCCGAGATCCAGCGCGCCATCGAAGCGACAGACCCACGGCTGCCCCTGTCGGTGGTCCGCACCATGCAGGACGTCAAACACGAGCAGTTCGCCGAGCAGCAGTTTCGCGCAGCGGTGCTGAGCGCCATGGCGGGGCTGGGACTGCTGCTGGCGGCAACGGGCATCTACGGCCTGATCGCACGTTCGGTGGCGGAACGCACTCGCGAGGTCGGCATTCGGATGGCCTTCGGCGCCACTACCGCCGACGCGATCCGGGCGGTGGCCGGGACCGGCGTGAAGCTTACGGCGATCGGTGTCGCGGCCGGCGCGCTGCTGGCGCTGCTTGCCACCCGCGTCCTGCGTCATGTCATCTTCGGCGTTCGCGAGACGGACCCGGCAACGTTCCTGCTGGCCTGCGCGACGCTGCTGGGCGTTGCGGTGGTGGCCAGCGTGGTTCCGGCTCTGCGGCTGGCGCGTATCAATCCCGCTGACGCTCTGCGGCATGAATGACGCGACGGACTCGCTTGCCAGCGAGACCTTAGAGCGCGCCGACCTCATGCAGGAGGAACGCCAGCATTTCCGCGTTCTTCTCCGCCTGGCGGCCGACCGGGAGCGCCGCGGCGTGGCCGGCCTGGGTGTCGTAAAGGAGGACCACCGGCAGGCCGGAAGATGAATCGGCCTGGAGCAGCGCCGTCATTTTGCGCGCGTGCAGGGGATCGACGCGGGTATCAGCGTCGCCGGACTGGAGCATGATGGCGGGATACGGCGTGCCCGGCTTGACGTGATGATAGGGCGAGTAGCGGTACAGCACCTCGAACTGCTTCGGATCGTCGGGCGAGCCGTACTCGGGGACCCAAAGCTTCGCGATCTTGAACATGGGATAGCGGATCATGTCCAGCAGCGGCGCGCCGCAGTAGACGGCGCGATAGAGGTCGGGCCGCTGCGTAAGAGCAGCGCCGACGAGCAGACCGCCATTGGATGTTCCTTCAATGGCCATGCGCTTTGCGCTGGTGTATTTCTTGGCGATGAGGTATTCGGTGGCGGCGATGAAATCGTCAAATACGTTCTGTTTGTTGGCGCCCATGCCGGCCTGATGCCATGCGTCGCCGAACTCGCCGCCGCCGCGCAGGTTGGCGAGCGCGAAGACCCCGCCGTGCGCGACCCAGGTTGCCGCAATGCTCGTGTAGTACGGCGTCATGGAGAGCAGAAAGCCGCCGTATCCGGTAAGGAGAGCCGGCGCGGAGCCGTCCAGTTTGAGCCCGCGCTGATACACGACGAACATTGGCACGCGCGTGCCGTCTTTGGAGTTGAACCAGACCTGTTTCACTTCGAAGCGGCTGGCGTCGATGGGCGACTTCGCGTCGGACCACTCTTTCTGTGAACCCGTCGCGGCGTTGTAATCGAACATGACGGGCGGGTACGTGAAGGAGGTGAACGCGATGAACACCTCCTTCGATTGCCAGCGGCCATTGAGATAGCGAATGGTTCCGATGGCCGGCAGCGGGACCCGGCGCGCGTTGCGGCCGTCGCCGTCGACGAGTTCGAGACGGGAGGCGGCATTTTCGACGTAATCGAGCGCCAGGCCCTCGCCTGAGGGTGCGATGCCATTGAGCGGGTACGGACGCTCCGGGACGACTTCGGTCCAGTGATCGCGCGACGGGTGGGACATATCGACGCGCAACACGCGGCCTTTCGGGGCGTTCCAGGTGCTGTGGAGATAGACCGTATCGCCCACCGTTACCGGCGAGAACTTCGCGGCGATACCGGTTATGAGAGGGAGCATCGGGCCTTTGGCCGCAAGATCCTGATACCAGACATCGGTCTTGTCGGCGGCGGATCCATGGGCAACTTCGATCAGCAGGTAGCGGCCGGTGTCGCTTAGCATGCACGCGACCTCGTCACTGGAGCTGAGGTCTTTGCCGAAGAGCTCGACGTCGGCGGAGGGCGATGTACCGAAGGAGTGATACGCTACGCGCGGTGTTTCGCCGTCGCGCAGGAAGCTGTAGTAGATGCCGGTGTGATCGGGCTTCAGGGCCGCCGAGGTGTAGAAGCGCTTCGGCATGGCGTCGGGGAGGGTGTCACCGGTCTGCGCGTCGTAGATGGAGAGCGTGGTTTCGTCCTCGCCGCCGTGGCGGAGCTGATATGCGGCGAGCCTGCCATCCCATGAAACGGCGGTCAGATCCACGGACATGGAGTGATCGGGCGCCAGCTGTAGTGGATCGACGATGACTTTATCGGGGCCGTCGCGGCCGGTGCGCACGTACAGGACGCCCTGGTCCTGATCGGGGCGGCGGCGGACGAAGTAGTAGTTGCCGCCGTGCTCGCTGAGCGCGGAGGTTGTATCGGTGCGCATGTAGCGCTCCACCTCGGCCTGGAGCTGCGCCTGGCCGGGAATGCGCTCGAGGATCGTGGCGGTGTACTTCATCTGGGCGTCAATCCAGGCGCGGGTGGCCGGGCTGTTCTGGTCTTCGAGCCAGCGATACGGGTCGGTGATGGTGTGGCCGTGAATCGTTTCCGTGACATCATGCACGGCAGTGGGCGGCGGGGGCGGTATCGATGCAGCAGTCGCGGTCAGGACCAGGAGCGCACAGGCGAAAGAGGGCGGGCTGAGAGCCCGCCGCAGGCAAAGTGCCTGCCCCACAAGAGACTGGAATATCGGGGTCATATCAGTTGTCGAAGTGTACCGTCGAGTCGGCGCTGAAGTGTTTGTAGTTACTGTAGCGGATCGTCAGGCGGATGCGCTGCGGGCCGGAGCGGAACCACAGGGTGTCGTCGGCCAGCGTGGTGGACGGGAACCAGTAGCGGTCATCAACCTTGACGTAGTTCGTGGTGAAGTGCGGGAACAGGTTCTCGGTTTTCGTGGTGCGGATCTGAGGCACCGCCTCGCCCTGTGTACGGATGACGGAGAAGTCTGACTTATCGACCCAGAGCAGGCCCTGGAAGAGGCGCTGGCCGGACAGGATCTGGCGGGGAGCAATCTCGACGACGAAACAATCCATTCCGTTCACGTTCTCGTCGCCGCGGAACTTTGCATCGTACATGAAGGCCATGTCGGTAGTGAGGAGCATGGGCTGGATGTTGCGAAGGTCGCTGAAGTCCTCATCGGTTAGCTTCAAATGCTTCATGGAATTAAACGGCCTCTCGACCTCCTCCTCGATGCGCTTGCCCGCCGGGGAGAAGAGGATATCGCGGACTTCGCGGTAGTGGCCGGTTTCGGCGCCATGCGAATCCAATTCCTGCTCCAGCATGGTCTGGCGCCAGGTGTAGCTGTTGCGGGCGGCCTCGTTTTCGGTTTCCCGCGCGGCGATGCGATGGATGAGATTGGACGGAGGCTCGGAGTCGGCGGCGATCAGAAAAACCGATGCTAAGATGAAGCCGATGCAACGCGCGGCGCGCGGCACGTGGCGCGAGTTCGTGTTCACGGTAGTGCTGCTCTGGGCCGCGGCGATCGCAGCGGCATATTTCTATTCTCAACGAGAGCACGTCCCGACCGGCATCGTGCGCGCGGTGCTCCCGGCGTTTCTGATCGAACTGGCGTTCTACATCGCTCCGGCTTTCGGCGCGGTGCGGCTGTGGCTCGACAGGGCCATGCCGCGTCCTTCGATCGGCATCGTGCTGACGCTCGCCGCGGTGCTGCCGTGGACCGTGGTGACACTACGGCTGCACACGTTCTCGGTGCTGAACTTCGCGCTGCTGACCGGACTGGCTGCGGTGGTCGCATTCTGGTACACCGGGCTGCGGCCGTCGCTCGCGGCCGATCTCGGATTCCTGGCGTATATGGCCGCAGTTTACCTGTCGCATGTATTCGCGCACCTCTATGGCGAGCCCGCGCGTCACGTACCTCTTCAGATCCTTGGCCATTTGATGTGGATCCGGACCGGAGCGATGGCCGTCATGGTGCTGCGGCGGCTGGACATCGAGTTCGCTTTCCTGCCAAACGGGCTGGAGTGGCTGACCGGCGTGGAGTATTTCGGGTTGTTCATGCCGGTGGGTATCGTACTGGGCTGGGCAATGCGCCTGGTGCGGGTTCATCCGCCGGCGATGGTGTGGTGGAAGATCCCGCTTTTCGCCGTGGGCACGTATTTCGGCGTGTTGTGGGTTGTGGCGCTGGGCGAAGAGTTCTTCTTTCGCGGATTTCTTCAGTTCGTTCTGATGCGCAGAATCGGGGAGACGGCCGGCCTGATCGTGGCCTCGCTGCTGTTCGGCGTGGCGCACCTGGCGTATCGCTTCGACTGGCGGTTTATCGCGCTGGCCACGGTTCTGGGCCTGTTCTGCGGTATGGCGTATTTGAAAGCGCGCAGTATACGCGCAAGTATGGTCACGCATGCGCTGGTGGTCACTGCGGCGCGGCTGTTTTTTACCAGTCCATAGTTTTACAAGCGCCAGGTCAGCGGATCCTCGTCGGTGAAGGGGACGCCCGGGATCGGTTTGCGCGTTTTCTTCGGCTCCGAAGCGGGTGCTTTGGGTTCGTTTGGTTCGGGGGTGAAACCGGCCCACAGTTTGGCTTCGGCGACCACGGCGGCCTGCTTTGCGCGGCGGGCGGCATTCTGGGTAAGCTCGCGGGAACAGCGGAGATAGGTGCGTTCGGCGGCGGCGGCGTAGCGCTTCAATGTGGTGAAGGCATCGGCGGTGCGGCCGATGAGCGCGGCGGCGATCGCCGCATCCGGCGAGGCCGCGCCAGTATCCGGAGCGCTGGCCAGGCGCTCGAGGACAGCGGCGATGAGGCGATT
>Ga0070739_10002545_pt1 | contig 24293 bp, 22 predicted proteins | sample Coa_R1_7_FD_66445 | JGI IMG/M metagenome (GOLD analysis project Ga0070739, IMG submission 66445) | Surface soil microbial communities from Centralia Pennsylvania, which are recovering from an underground coalmine fire - Coalmine... | ecosystem: Environmental > Terrestrial > Soil > Unclassified ... | reverse complement strand
AGCTCCAAAGCTGGCAATTGCCGACTCGCCATCGATCCCCCCGGCCAATGCCTGGCGGAGTCTCGCACTCATCGGCGAATCAGCGATACTGCGAACTTCAGATTCGGGACACTAGAGCAGATTCCGCTCGCATTGCACTCTCCCGTCACCCCCGCGAACGCGGGGGTCCAGGGGCGACCGACGGAGCGTAGGCCTGGATTCCCGCTTTCGCGGGAATGACGATTCAAGCTGGGCGGAGCCTTCTAGCGCGGGGCGGGGCCGGGCTTGAGGGCGGCGGACGTCTGCGGCGCGCCGAGGTCGGTGGGGGGCGCCGCCTCGTTTCCGGCATGCGGTGCGGTGGCGCCGCCGGGCTTCAACTCGGCGGCAGGCGGGGAAGCGGGCGCCTTGGCGGCGGTCTCCGGCAGCGGCGGACGGATCGAGCCGGCGACTGCCGCGGCGCGGGCGTCCGCGGCTGCCTTGTCGCTTGGCGAAAACTGCGCGTAGAGCTCCCCGGCGCGTTTTTCGGCGATCGCGTCGCCCTGCTGAGCGGCGGCGCGATACCAGGCGTAGGCCTCGACCGCCGAGGCTTCGACGCCGTGGCCGCGCTCGTAGAGGATGCCGAGGTTGACCATCGCCGGCACGACGCCCTGTTCGGCCGCCTTGCGGTACCACCGCGCGGCGTCGGCGAAGCTCTGCGGCGTGCCGCGGCCCTGCGCATAGGCCAATGCGAGGTTGTATTCGGCGGCGGGATGGTTGCGGTCGGCCGCGCTGTGGTACCACACCAGCGCCTCGCTCATGTTCTGCGGCACGCCAAGGCCACGCTCGTACAGTACCCCGAGGTTGTACTGGGCGTTGACGACCCCGTTGATTGCGGCCTGACGGAACCACACCGCCGCATTGGCGTAGTCCTGCGGCACGCCGTCGCCTTCCGCATATATGATCGCGAGATCGTGCTGCGCCGCGGGATCGCCGGCCTTGGCGCGGGCCAGGAAATAGGCGACCCGCTGCACGGGGTCGGCGGGGGGTCCCGATGCGGCGGCGGGCGGCGAAGGAGGCGGCGCCGGTTCCGGCGGCCGGACGGCGGCATCGCTCTGCGGCGGCGCCTCGTGCGGCGGCGCCGGCGGTGGATGCGTCGCCCCGGCAAGTTTCGTAAGGCCTCCGAAGTAATAGACGCCGATCGCAACGAGAGCAGCGATGACGAGGCAGGCCGCAAACAGCATCGGCCGGCTGAGGCCGGGCCGCGCCGCGGTCTCCGGCCGCGGTACCCGGATGACCCGCGCCTCCGAACGCAGGGCCGGAATCGCGAGCGCCGGCTCTTCCTCCTCGTCCTCCTCGGCGGGCGCCCGGTTCTCGCCCGCCGGCCGGTCGCTCTGCCCCCCATCGGCTGGCGTCGAGGGCGCCGCGGCGACCGCTTCCTTCGGTTCGGCGGGTGGCGCTTCCGCCTCCGCGACGGGCGCTTCGGCGACCGCCGTAGTCGCCGCTTCCGCGGCTTTTGTAGCCGCTTGCGTCGGTTCCGCGGACGTCTCTGCCTCGACAGGCGGCGCCTCCGCCGCCGCGGTGCCGATGTCGGGGAGCGGACCTTCCTCTACCGGAGCGAGCACATCCTCGGGGGCGCCGAGATCGGCGGCGGCGTCATCATGCCGCTCCTCGCCGCTTGGTTCGGCGGCTTCGGCCGCTAACGCTTCCGCGGGCGGCAGCTCCACAGCCGCCTCGTCCACGGGCCGCTCTTCGCCTGGCTCCTCCTGCGCTGTTTCCGAGACGGTCTCCGCCTCTGCCAGAGGTTCCGGCGCCAGCGCCTCGGCGGGATCTTCGGCCAGCGCTTCGACCGGATCGGGCGCATCCAGCTCATCGACCGCGGCGGTCTCGGCCGTCGCCGGCTCGTCCTCTTCAGCAGCAGCCAGTGGCTCGGCTTCGCCCTCGGCGGATTCGAGAACCTCCACCGCGGCTGCATTCCCCGCCTCCGCCGAGGTCGCTTCCTCGGCTTGGGTCTCTGCCGATGCGGGTTCGGGCGCCGCCGTCTCGGAAAAATCGAGCGGCTGACCGGCCATTTCTCCGAAGCCGAACTCGGCGGGCACGTGGCCGAAGGTCGGTTCGACCCATTTTATGTCCTGCCAGTTCGCCTCCGGGCGCTGGTTCGCCGGCGGCAGTTCGGTTGCGGCGGCGGGGCGGGCGGCCCGCGACGACGGCGGCAGGCGCGGCGGGGCGTACAGATCGGCCGTGGCGCCCTCGGCGGGCGCGACGATGATCGGTTCGAAGCGAAAATCGCCCTCGAACGAAAAAAACAACGGATCCTTGTCGGCGGCGTCTTGCGAATCGGGCATCGGCGGTTTCGTTCTCAGCGCATTCCATTCAATTCCGGCGCACAACGGGATGCAAGGCAATCGCGGTGGTCGCGCCTTCGCTACCGGCCCGTCGACGGCGCCTCGATCGGCGCGCAGTTGGTGCGGCCCGACATCAGGCAATCTTCGACTTGCCCCTGATGCCGCAGCGTCGTCACGAGATAGTATCCGATCAGCACCAGTACCGCCACGACCGCCAAACCCGCGAGCGCCGCAACACGGCTGTTCGGTTCGTCGCCGCGGTTCGGGTCTTGGCTCATCGCGCCGCACAGTGCCGGCAGCGCTCCGCTGCATCAAGCGCTTCCACATCCGTCGGCCGCGGATTAGGCTTTTGCCGGCCATTGCAAGGAACCTCTCGTGCCCGACCCGCTTTCGCTGACCGCCCGCGCCGCGGCGCAGGACATCGCCGCCGGCCGGCTCACCGCCGAGGCGCTGATGCAGGCATATCTCGGCCGTATCGCGGCGCGCGAGCCAACGGTCGGCGCCTGGGAATATCTCGACCCGGAGCAGGCGCTGGCGGCGGCGCGGCAACGCGACCGGCAGGGGCCGACGGGCCCGCTGCACGGCGTGCCGATCGCGGTCAAGGACCTGATCGACACATCCGACATGCCGACTGGCTACGGCTCGCCGATCTATCGCGGATACCGCCCCGCCGCCGACGCAGCCTGCGTCGCGCTGGCGCGCGCCGCCGGCGCGGTCGTCGTCGGCAAGACCGTCACGACCGAATTTGCCTGCTTCACCCCCGGCAAGACCGCCAATCCGCGCAATCCGGCGCACACGCCGGGCGGCTCGTCGAGCGGCTCGGCAGCCGCCGTCGCCGACGACATGGCGCCGCTCGCGTTCGGCACCCAGACGGCCGGCTCGGTGATTCGGCCTGCGGCGTATTGCGGCGTCGTCGGCTTCAAGCCGAGCTTCGGCGTCATTCCGCGCGCCGGCGTCAAGCCGCTGTGCGACAGCCTCGACACGGTCGGCGTCATGGCCCGCGACGTCGCCGACGCCGGCTTTTTTGCCGGGGTCGTCGCCGAGCGGCCGGCGCTGCGGCAGCTGGCGCCGCCGCCGGCGCCGCCGCGCCTCGGTTTCTGCCATACCGCGATGTGGGATGAGGCGGAGCCGGAGACCGCCGCCGCCCTCGACCGTGCCCGCGCCGCGCTCGCCGCGGCCGGCGCGACCGTGTCCGACGTGGCGGTGCCGGCGGAGCATCGCGACCTGACGGCGATGCAGCAAACGATCATGGGGTTCGAGCTGGTGCGTGCCTTTGCCGACGAGCGGCTTCGCCACAGCGCCGAATTGTCGCCGCGGCTGGCGCAGATGCTCGACGAAGGCATGGCGGTCGGCGCCGACGCGTACGACGCGGCCCAGCGCGGCACAGCGGCCGCGCGCGCCGGCCTTGACGGGTTCTTCGCCAATTGCGACGCGATCCTCGTGCCGGCCGCGCCCGGCAAGGCGCCGCGCGGACTCGGCTACACCGGCAACCCGGTGTTCAACCGCATGTGGACCCTGCTGGGCGTGCCGTGCGTGACGTTGCCGGCATTGTGGGGGGAGGACGGTCTGCCTGTCGCCGTGCAGCTGGTCGGGCGGCCGGGCGACGACGCGCGGCTGATGGCCGCGGCGCTGTTCGCGGAAACCGCGCTCGCTTCGGCCAAACCCTGAGCCATGCGCCGCGCCGCCTTCCTCCTCGTGCTTGCAGCGGCGCTGCTGCTTGCCGGTTGCGAGGATTTCGATCCCTATGCGACGGCGCCGCTGGCGGCGCCCGCGGGCGCCAAGGAGGCCGGCCCCCGCGTCGCGATCTGCTACAACGCGATCTGGACCTCACAGGCCAAGGTGACCGCGCTGGCGCAGGAGCAATGCGCCGCCGAACGGGTCGCAAAGCCGGTCGTGACCGATTGGCACGTGCAGACCTGTCCGTTGTTGCTGCCGGCGCGCGCCAACTTCGTCTGCACGCCGAAGGCTTGAGCTCGTCGGCTGGCTTGCGACACCGCGTCGGGTGCCGGCGCGGGACGCGCGTGCTAAGCTGGAGGTTGCCCTCCAGTAGCGACCGACGATGGATTACGAACAATTTTTCCGCCAACGCCTCGACGCGCTTCGCGCCGAAGGCCGCTACCGCGTCTTCGCCGAATTGGAACGGCGCCGCGGTCGTTTTCCGCGTGCCTATCACCATCGGCTCGAAGCCGAGGTCACGGTGTGGTGCTCGAACGACTATCTCGGCATGGGCCAGCATCCGGCGGTCATCGCGGCGATGGAGGCGGCATTGCGCGACACCGGCGCCGGCGCCGGCGGCACCCGCAACATCTCCGGTAACAACCATTTCCACATCCTGCTGGAGCGCGAGCTCGCCGATTTGCACCGGCGCGAGGCGGCGCTGGTGTTCACCTCCGGCTACGTCGCCAACGAGACGGCGCTCTCGACCCTGGCGCGCGAGATGCCGAACACGATCGTGCTGTCGGACGCGCTGAACCACGCCTCGATGATCGCCGGCATCCGCAACAGCCGCGCTGAGAAGCACGTCTTCCGCCACAACGATCCGGACGATCTCGCGCGCCTGCTGGCGGGGATGCCGCGCGAGCGCCCGAAGCTCGTCTGTTTCGAGTCGGTCTACTCGATGGACGGCGATATCTCGCCGATCGGTGAATTGTGCGATGTCGCCGACCGCTTCGGGGCGATGACCTATCTCGATGAGGTGCACGCCGTCGGCCTCTATGGCGAGCGCGGCGCCGGTGTCGCCGAGCGCGACGGGGTCCTGCATCGGCCGACCGTCATCCAGGGCACGCTCGGCAAGGCCTTCGGGGTCATGGGCGGCTATGTCGCGGGCTCCGCCGCCTTGATCGATTTCCTGCGCAGCCATGCCCCCGGCTTTATCTTCACGACCTCGCTGCCGCCGGCGCTCGCCGCCGGCGCACTTGCCGCGATCCGCCATCTGAAGCAGAGCGGCGAGGAGCGGGCACGGCACCAGGATCGGGTCGCTCGCGTCAAGCGCCGCCTCGCCGAGGCGCAATTGCCGATGATGGCGTCGGACAGCCACATCGTGCTCGTCCCGATCGGCGACCCGGCGCTGTGCAAGGCCGCGTCCGACGACCTGCTCGAACGCCACCGCATCTACGTGCAGCCGATCAACTACCCGACCGTGCCGCGCGGTACCGAGCGGCTGCGCCTGACCCCGACTCCGCTGCACAGCGACGACGACATCGAGGCGCTGGTGGCGGGCCTCGCCGACGTGCTGAACCGCCTCGACAAGCGCGCGGTGGCGTGAGCGCCCCGGCGGTCCCTGGCTCGACAGGGGCCTAGGGCCGCATGCCTTCATTTCGCGAGCATGCACTGGTGCCGAGCCAGGCGGTGCGGCTGACGGCGCTGGGCATTCTCGCGGAAGGCGAACGCCACTATGCCGACCTTGCCCGCGAGGTCGCCGACTTTATCGACCACATCCTCGGCAAGTCGCTCGACCTGATGGGCACGTCCCTCGAATTGCTGCGCTACGAGGGGCTGATCGAGGCGGCCGGCGGCACCGGCATGGTGGACAACGCGGTGATGCGCCTGACCGAGGCCGGCCGCAGCGCGTTGCAGACGTTGCTCAAATCTGGGCTGCGGGCGCCGAACATCGAGGTGACGCACCTGGTGCTCGCCCTCAAATTGCGGTTTCTGCCGCTGCTCGACGAAGCGGACCGGGCCGAGCAGCTGGCCCTGATCCGCGACTGGATCGCCGGTGAGATTCTGCGCTTCGAGGAGTTGCGGGCGCGGCATGGCGGCCACTCGGCCGCCTTTTGCCGCTGGATCGACGCGGAAATCGCGCTGGCGAAGGAGCGCCTGAAGGAATTGACTGGGGCCGCGCCGCCGTAACTCGCGACGAAAGGGGCAGACATGGACCTGATCATTCGCAACGCCCGGCTCGCGGACGAGGCTTTCCCTGCCCCGGTCGATATCGGCGTCACCGGCGGGCACATCGCCGCGATCGAGGCGGCGCTGAAGGCCGAGGGCGAGACCTACGACGCCGGCGGACGGCTCGTCTGCGCCGGCCTTGTCGAGACCCACATCCACCTCGACAAGTCCAACATCATCGACCGCTGCAGGCCGGAGGTCGGGCGCGATGCGCAAGCCGTCGCGCGCGTATCGGCGCTAAAGCCTAGCATTACCGCCGAGGACGTCCACGAGCGCGCACGCCGAACCTTGGAGAAGTGCATCGCGCACGGCGCGACCCGCATGCGCACGCATGTCGAGGTCGATCCCCGCATCGGGTTGCGCGGCTTCGAAGGCGTGCAGGCGCTGGTCGAGGAATACAAATGGGCGATCGACCTCGAACTCTGCGTCTTTCCGCAGGAGGGGCTGATCGGCAATCCCGGCAGCGACCCGTTGCTGGTCGAGGCGCTGCAGCGCGGCGCCAAGGTCATCGGCGCAGCGCCCAATTACGACATCGACCACGCCGGCCAGATCCGCCGCATCTTCGAGCTCGCCCGCGAGTTCGACGTCGACATCGACATGCACCTCGATTCCGGCAACACCGCCGACGCGATGGACATCCACCTCGTCTGCGAGCTGACCGAGGAGTACAGGCTCGGCGGCCGCGTCGCGGTCGGGCACATGACCAAGATGTGCGCGCTGCCGCCGCCCGAGTTCGCGAAGTTGGCGCGCCGGCTGGCTGACGCCGGCGTTGCGGTGACGGTGCTGCCGGCGACCGATTTGTACATGTCGGGGCGCGACCGCGACCACGAGATCCCGCGCACAATCGTGGATGCCAACGTGCTGGTCGAGCACGGCGTCAACTGCTCGATTTCCAGCAACAACATCCTCAACCCGTTCACCCCCTACGGCGACGGCTCGCTGATCCGCATGGCCAACATGCACGCCAACGTCATGCAGGTCGGCAGCCCCGAGCGGCTGCGCGAGTGTTTCGAGATGCTGACGCGGCGGCCGGCGCGGCTCATGAACCTCGCGGACTACGGCATCGCCGTCGGCAACCCGGCCGACATCGTCGTCATCGACGCCGCGACCCCGGCGCAGGCAATCGCCGAAATCTGCCAGCCGCTCGCCGTCTTCAAACGCGGCCGCCGCACCGTCACGCGGCATCGGCCGGAACTGCACCGGCCGCAGTAGACCTTCCTAGCGCAGCTCCCCGAGCGGCGGCATCAGCAGCAGGGCGCGCTCGCGGGCGAGGGCGTCGAGGCGCTGCAGCAGGGATTGCGTCAGGCGCAGCGGTTCGGAGAGCGCGGTGCTCGTCGGGGTGTCGCGGTCGGTGCCGACGAGGCGTTCGAACAGGCGCTCGAACACCTCGTTGTTCTTCGGATAGACGACGACCTTGACGGCGGCGTCCGCCGGGAGCTTCGCCGCCTCGCGCGCGAGGCGCAGCGCGGTCTCGTAGCCGCCCAGTTCATCGACGAGGCCCCGCGCCTTCGCCTCCTCGCCGCTCCACACCCGGCCCTTGGCGACCGCCTCGACCTGTTCCGCGGTCATATGCCGGCCGGTCGCGACGTGCTGCTTAAAGCCCATGTAGATGCGGTCGAGGAAATCGTTGAGGCGCTGGCGTGCTTGCGGCGAGAAGTCGCTCGTCTCGGAGAACATGCCGGCGTTGGCGCCGAACTGGGCCGCGTCGGTCGTGACGCCGATCTTGTTGAACAGGCCGCTCAGCACGAGCTTGCCGGCGAGGACGCCGATCGAGCCGGTCAGAGTCGCCGGTTCGGCGACGATCTTGTCGGCCGGCGCGGCGACGTAATAGCCGCCGGAGCCGGCAACGTCGCCCATCGACACGATGACCGGCTTGCCGCTCTTGCTGGTGCGCTCGACCTCGCGCCAGATCGTTTCCGACGCGACCACCGAGCCGCCGGGGCTGTCGATGCGGAACACGATGGCGCGCACGTGGGAATCGCCGCGCGCGTCGCGGAAGGCGCGGGCGATGGCCTGCGCACCCATCTCGGCGTTGCTCGGCAACAGCCCCTCCGAGCCGCCGCCGCGGACGATGAGCCCGTCGCCGAAGATCAGCGCGATCTCCGGGCCGCTCGTGTGGGGCCGTCCGGCGCGGTCGAGATAGGTCTTCAGCGACACGAGTTTGGCGCCGGTCCCGGCACGCTCGCGCGCCCGCGCCGTCGCCTCGTCGCTGTAGCCGAGGCGGTCGACCAGGTGGGCGTCCGCCGCCTCCACGGCGAGATAGGGGCCGCCGTCGATCGCCGCCTTCACCGCAGCCTCGCTCATGTGCCGGTCGGCGGCGATCCCCTTCACGATCTGACCGGCGGCCGAATTGACGAGCGCCTCGACCTCCTCGCGTTGCGGCGCGGTCATCTTGGTGTCGGTGAGCATGTTCATCGCGGTCTTGTATTGCTCGCGATGCTCGAAATCTGCGCCGACCCCGAGCAGGTCCAGCGTGCCGCGGAAGAAGGGCTGCTCCGCGTAAAGCCCGGTGAGGCCGAGGTCGCCCATCGGCTGCAGCCAGATCTCGTCGCAGGCGGTCGCCAGGTAATAGGGACGGGTGCCGGGGCCAAGTTCGCCGAACGTATCGGCAAAGGCGATGACGAACTTGCCGTCGGCGCGAAAGGCGTGGATCGCGTCGCGCACTTCCTGGACCCGCGCCAAGCCGATCGAATCGTCGCCCAGCCGCAGGTAGAGGCCCTTGACCCGGCCGTCCGCGCGGGCGCGCTCCAGCCCCTCGACGAAATCGCGCAAGGTCGGCTTGCTGCCGGAGACGAGCCGCGCCAGCGGCCCCTCGCCGGCGCCCTCGGCCAGCCCGCCGGTCAGATCGACGCTCAGCACGATGTTGTCGGCAAGCGATGCGGTGTGCCGCCCGGAAACGGCCTTCGCGATCAGCACGCCGATCCCGACCGCGATAAGGATCGCGAGGACGCCGATCGCCGCGAGAAAGCCGACGATGAAGCGGCGCATCCTGTCTCAGCCGCCGGTCAGGGCGCGGTGGCGCAGCAGGTGGTCGGCGAGGACGCAGGCAACCATCGCCTCCCCCACCGGCACCGCGCGTATGCCGACGCACGGGTCGTGGCGGCCGTGCGTCTCGACCTCGACCTCGTTGCCTTCGGTATCGACAGTCCGCATCGGCTTCAGGATCGAGCTGGTCGGCTTCACCGCGAAACGCACGACGATGTCCTGCCCCGTCGAGATGCCGCCGAGAATGCCGCCGGCGTTGTTGGACAGAAATACGACCTCGCCGCCGCGCATGCGCATTTCGTCGCCGTTCTCTTCTCCGGAGAGCGCTATCGCGGCGAAACCAGCGCCGATCTCGACCCCCTTGACCGCGTTGATCGTCATCAGCGCCCGCGCGAGGTCGCCGTCGAGCTTGTCATAAACCGGTTCGCCCAGCCCCGCGGGCACGCCGCTTGCCACGACCTCGATGATCGCGCCGGCGGAGGAGCCGGCCTTGCGCACGCCGTCGAGGTATTCAGCCCACCTTGCCGCCATTGCGGCGTCGGGGCACCAGAAAGGATTGGCCTCGACAGCGTTCCAGTCCCAGCGGGCGCGGTCGATCGAATGCGGCCCGACCTGCACCAGGGCGCCGCGGACCGCGATGTCCTGCCCCAGCACCTTGCGCGCGACCGCACCGGCGGCGACGCGCGACGCGGTCTCGCGCGCCGAGGCGCGGCCGCCGCCGCGATAGTCGCGGATACCGTATTTTTTCCAGTAGGTGTAGTCGGCGTGGCCGGGCCGGAACCGGTCGGCGATGTTGCGATAGTCCTTCGAGCGCTGGTCGGTGTTCTCGATCAGCAGCTGGATCGGCGTGCCGGTGGTCTGCCCATCGAACACGCCCGACAGGATTTTTACTTGGTCCGGCTCCTGCCGCTGCGTCGTATAGCGCGACTGGCCCGGGCGGCGGCGGTCGAGCCAGCGCTGGATGTCCGGCTCGGCGAGCGGCAGGCGCGGCGGCGCCCCGTCCACGACGACGCCGATTGCCGGCCCGTGGCTCTCGCCCCAGGTCGTGAACCGGAACAGCGTACCGAACGAATTACCGGCCACGGAACGTTGCCGCCTCGCGTAATGCGCCTGCGGAGTTTGCGGCTACCGCGGGCAATCCATCTTATCCCCGCTCCTTCTCGTCGGCGCGTAGGTGCTCCTCAAGCGCCAAGAGGCGACGATCGATCCGCTGGTGCTGTGACGCCATTGCACGAAGCTGTTCAGTCATGGAGCTTTGCCCGGCTTCCACGCGAGAGAGGATCGCTGTCTGAACCGTCATCTGGTCCCTGAACTCGGCCATTTCAGAGCGGACCGCTCGAACGTCCGTCTGCATATCGCGAACAAGTCGCGCCAGTAGTTCAAGGTTTATTCGTGCGTCGGACATCTACGGAGCGCCAGCTACAAATTGTCGAGCCATTTTGCTCGTCGGTGAGAGATATTGAGAAAAGAGCGAGATGATCAAGATAAAATCACCATTGATGCCTGCGAGCTGCCGGGAATCCTGTCTCCGAGGTTTCTAAACCACGGAAATATCGGGGGCGTCGACTGCTTTCATGCCGACGACATGGTAGCCGCTGTCGACGTGGTGAACTTCGCCGGTGACGCCGGCCGCGAGATCGCTCAGCAGGTAAAGCGCGGCGCCGCCGACATCCTCGATCGTCGTATTGCGCTTCAACGGCGAATTGAGCTGGTTCCACTTGAGGATATAGCGGAAATCGCCGATGCCCGAGGCGGCGAGCGTCTTGATCGGCCCGGCCGAAATGGCGTTGACGCGGATGTTGTCGCCGCCGAGATCGACCGCGAGGTAGCGCACGCTGGCCTCCAACGCCGCCTTGGCGACCCCCATGACGTTGTAATGCGGCATGACCCGCTCGGCGCCGGAGTAGGTCAGGGTCAACAGGCTGCCGCCGCCGCTCATCAGCGGCGCCGCGCGCCGGCACACGTCGGTGAACGAAAAACACGAGATGTCGAGCGTGCGCAGGAAATTGGCGCGCGTGGTGTTGACGTACTTGCCGGTCAATTCGGCCTTGTCGGAGAAGGCGATCGCGTGGACAAGAAAGTCGAGCCGGCTCCAGCGCCGCTCGATCGCGATGAAGGCCTCGCTGAGCGTCGCTTCGGAGGAAACGTCGGCCTCGATGACGAGATTGCTGCCGACGCTTTCGGCAAGCGGCTGGACTCGCTTGCGCAGGGCCTCGACCTGATAGGTGAAGGCGAGTTCGGCGCCATGCTCGTGCAGCGCCTTGGCGATGCCCCAGGCAAGCGAACGCTCGTTGGCCACGCCCATGATGAGGCCCCGCTTGCCGGCCATCAACGCCATCGTCGCCCCCATCGCATCCCCGGCGCATCCTACACGAAGCGAAAAGGCGCGGCCAATCAACCTCGGTCCTGCTTCCGCCGCGACGGCCGCAGGTCGCGGCCGGTCAGTTCCACATTGCCGTCGCCGCTGAGTTCGCGGCGGCGGATCTTGTCCTCGGCGGCGCGCTCGAACCGGCTGCGTTCCAGATGAAACGTGGCCAGGCAGTTCTGCGGCGTCGCGGGCTGGTCGAGCAGCACCTGAAAGACGGCGCGGCGCACCCGGACGACGCCGCGGTACTCGCCAAGCTCGACGGCAAATTCGACGGCGTTCTCGGTTGCGCTCCAGCGCGCCTCGTCCGGAAAGCTGAAAACCGGCATGGCTGCTCCTGACTCGGACCGCCGCCACGGTTCCAGGACCTGTGTTGCGGTGCGGCCTCCCCATTTATAGGGTCGGAGGGCATGATCGGCGTGGACAACAAGCCGACAAGAGAAGGCGGAAGGCGGGCGGCGTTGAAGCGGCGCCTGGCGACGGCTGGCGCATTCGCCCGCTATGCGCTGCACCGGTTCAACCGCGACGGCTGCTTCGCCGCCTCGGGTGCGCTCAGCTATACGACGCTGGTCTCGCTGGTGCCGCTCGGCGTCATCGCCGTCGGCATCCTGTCGATGTTCCCGATCTTCGCCTCCGCCCGCGACGAGCTGATGGGCTTCCTGTTCCGCAACTTCGTGCCGCAGGTCGGCGAGCAGGCGGCCTACTGGTTCCGCTACTTCGCCGACTCGGCGGGACAGACGACCACCTTCGGCGTCATCGGCTTTGTCGGGACCTCGATCCTGCTGTTGGTCACGGTCGAGGACCAGCTCAACCTGCTCTGGCGGGTGACGGCGCCGCGGCCGTGGGTGCAGCGCATCCTCGCCTATTGGACGCTCATTACCCTCGGGCCGCTGCTGATCGGCTTCAGCCTGTCGCTGTCGACCTATTTCGCGCTCGCCGCCCGCCGCGCCGGGTTCGACCCGGAGGCGCTCGTCACGTGGGCCAGCACCTGGCTGCACGCGCTGGCGCATCTGATCCCGTTCGTGCTCGAGCTCGTGACCTGCACCCTCCTCTATTGCCTCATTCCCAACTGCGCGGTGCGGTGGCGCGACGGCGCGCGCGGCGCGCTGATCGCAACCGTGGCGATCGAGATCCTGAAGATCGGGTTCTCGATCTATATCGGCGCGATGTCGTCCTACCAGACCATCTACGGCGCGGTCGCGGCGATCCCGATCCTGCTGCTGTGGCTGTATCTGGCGTGGATGGCGGTGCTGCTTGGGGCGGTCGTGGCCGCCAACCTGCCGAATTGGCGCATTGACGAGCGCGTCGTCCACGCCACCGCCGGCGGCATGCGCCTCGGCTTCAGCCTCGCGCTCATCGCCGCGCTGGCACGGGCGCAGCGGCGCGGGCGAGTCTTGCGGACCGCCGCGCTCGCCGCCGAGCTCGGAGTGGCGACCTCGGTCGTCGACGAGCACATGGCGCAGTTGGCCGGCGCCGGCTTTACCGCGCATACTCAGGAGGGTGCCTGGGTGCTCGCCTGGAACCCGGAGAGCGCGACGTTGCAGGACCTTTACGAGGCGCTGGGTTTGCCGCTCGCGGGGAAGTGGACCGACGAGCCGGTGGCGCCATGGCAGCGGCAGGTCTCGGCCGCGATGGAGCGGATCATCACGGCCGAGGCGGCGGCGATGCAGGTCAAGATCGCCACCTTGATCGAGGCCGAGCCGACGCCGGCGGTTCGTTCGCGCCGGCCGGCCCTGGCGGGGGAGTAGGACGCGATGCCGGAGCCGACGCTGGACCCGATCCCCGAAGACGAGCCGCTGAGCCCGTTCCGCCGCTGGCTCGACGCGGCGCATGCGGCCGAGGCGCTCGCCGAAGCGATGACCCTCGCGACCGCGACGCGCGACGGCGTCCCGTCGCTGCGCGCGGTGCTGCTGAAGGGGCTCGATGAGCGCGGCTTTGTCTTCTACACCAACCTCGACAGCCGCAAGGCGGGGGAGCTGGCTGAGAACCCGCGCGCCGCGCTGTGCTTTCACTGGAAGTCGCTGCTGCGGCAGGTGCGTATCGAAGGCGCGGTCGAGCCGGCGTCCGACGCGGAAGCGGATGCGTATTTCGCCACCCGCGCGCGGGAGAGCCAACTCGGCGCCTGGGCATCGGAGCAGTCGCGGCCGCTGGCGAGCCGCGACGTGCTGGAGCGGCGCACCGCCGAGTTCGCCGAGCGCTTCGCCGGCCGCCCGGTGACGCGGCCGCCCAACTGGTCCGGTTTCCGCATCCGCCCGGCAGCGATCGAGTTCTGGCAGGAGCGCCCGTCGCGGCTGCACGACCGCACCCTCTTTGTCCGCGAAGGCGCGGGATGGCGCAGGCACCTGCTGTACCCCTGATCCACGGCGCCGAGGCGGCGCGGCTGCGCACCCGCGCGACGTGGCTGTCGGTGACGGTGGCGGTAGTGCTGATAGCGGTAAAGACCGCCGCGTGGCTCGGCACCGATTCGGTGGCGCTGCTGTCGAGTCTGCTCGATTCGCTGCTCGACGCCGTCGCCGCCGTCGTCAACCTGCTCGCGGTGCGGCAGGCGCTGGCGCCCGCCGACCGCGAACACCGTTTCGGCCACGGCAAGGCCGAACCGCTGGCGGCGCTCGGGCAGGCCGCCTTCCTCGGCGGCAGCGCCGTCTGGCTGATGGTGGAGGCGGTGCAGCGGCTCATTCATCCGGTGCCGGTCGCGAACACCGCCGCCGGGGTCGCGGTGATGCTGTTCGCGATCGTCGTCACGGCCGCCCTTGTCGCGTACCAGCGCGCGGTCGTGCGCCGCACCGCCTCGCTCGCGGTCGGCGCCGACGAGCTGCATTACCGCAGCGACCTCGTCGTCAACGCCTGCGTCATCGCCGCCATCGTGCTGAGCAGCGCCTTCGGTGTGCCGATCCTCGACCCGCTGTTCGGCGCCGCGATCGGGCTGTGGATCGTCTATGGCGCGGCGCGCCTCGCGATGCTGTCGATGACGCATCTGATGGACAGGGAATTGCCCGATGCGGAGCGCGCCAAGATCCGCGCGATCGCGCAGGGACATCCCGACGTCAAGGCGGTTCACGACCTGCGCACCCGCGCCGCCGGCCCGACCGCCTTTATCCAGCTTCACCTCGAAATGGACGGCGGTATGTCGCTGTTGCGGGCGCACCGCATTTCCGACGAGGTCGAGGCCGAGTTGCGCGCCGCCTATCCCCATGCCGAAATCATGATCCACGAGGACCCGGCCGGCATCGAGGAGCCGCGGCAGACCTTCCCGGCAAAGGCGGAGGCGCGATGAGCGACGACAAGAAGGTGCTGCTGCTGACCGGCGCCAGCCGCGGCATCGGCCACGCCACCGTAAAGCACTTCAGCGACGCCGGCTGGCGCATCATCACCTGCTCGCGCGAGGAGGTGCCGCCGGAGTGCAAGCGCGATCCCAACTGGACGCACCACATCACGGCCGACCTCGCCGAGCCGGCGCAGATCGAGCACTTCGTCGCGGAGGCCCGCCAGCACCTCGATGGCCCGCTGCACGCGCTTGTCAACAACGCCGGCGTGTCGCCGAAGGCGCCGATCAAGGAGCGGCTCGGCGTGCTCAACGGGGACATCGACGCCTGGCGCGACGTGTTCCAGCTCAATTTTTTCGTGCCGCTGCTGCTGGCGCGCGCCTTCGCGGCGCCGCTAGCGCGCGGCAAGGGCGCAATCGTCAACATCACCTCGATCGCAGGCCACGCCGTGCACCCGTTCGCCGGCTCGGCCTATTCGACCTCGAAGGCGGCGCTGTCGGCGCTGACCCGCGAGATGGCCGTCGAATTCGCCGAGCTCGGCGTGCGGGTCAACGCAATCGCGCCGGGCGAGATCGAGACCGCGATGCTGTCGCCGGAGACCGAGGTGTTGCTGCCGCGCATCCCGCTGCATCGCCTCGGCGTGCCGAGCGACGTGGCCTCGACGATCTTCTTCCTGTGCAGCGAGGATGCCGCCTATGTCACCGGCACCGAAATCTTCGTGACGGGAGGGCAGCACGTCTATTGAATGCGGCCGCGCTCAACGGCAAAAAAGAGAAGGCGCGGCATGGGGGGTGAGGTGCGAGTTGCTTTGTTGGCTCTGGCGATGACCGGCTTGATTGCAGGCTGCTCGGACGACAAGCCGGAAGCCGCCACGGCGAAGACGATCTCCGAACAGGCGCTGGAAAAGGATTGCGCCAACCCGCGCTGGAAGGAGCAGAACCTCGGCCTGTGGTATTCGGTCTGCCGCAAATCGATCAACTGGTGACAAGCGGGCGCCTTTAACGACGGCCATGGCAAGCGATGACCTCCACTCATCGTCAACGGCCAGGCTTCGACCGGCCATCTCATGCCGCCTCGGCTCGATTCGCGGGGCTCCGGCCGAAGAGATGCCCGGATCAAGTCCGGGCATGACGAGTGGCGCGCTATTGCCGCTGGCCCTTACAGCTTCTTGAAGCATTTCTTGCCGAAACTGGCCCGCTCATAGCTCGGGCAATCGATTACGGTGCCGATGCCGTCGCGGTCGAGTTCGATCGCGAAGCTTCTCCCGTCGGCGCATTCGAGGCTCCAATAGGCCGAGCCGGGGCGCGGGCCGCCTCTGACGATTCCCATCAGGAAGGCACGGGTGCCGATGCACCATCCTCCTACTTTTTCCGCGAGTTTCGCCGCCCGCTCCTCGGGGGTCATCTTCATCAGCTCGGCGTTGGCGGCGTTCGGCGGCGCGGCTGCCTTCGGCTTGGCATCGGCGACGTCTCCGGCGGCGAGGACGAGAACCATCGCTGCCGCAGTCGCCAAAATCCGCACCGATACCGTCATCGCCGCCTCACCGCGGTCACTGCCGGTCTTGTAGCCTGCGTCTCGGCCGCGGCAAACCCCCATCGGCGCCGCCCGCCGGCCGCTTGCCTGCTCCGCATGTTTCCGCTACATCCTCGCCGGTTCGCGGTGGCAGGGCATCCGGGCGCGTAGCTCAGCGGGAGAGCACTACGTTGACATCGTAGGGGTCACTGGTTCAATCCCAGTCGCGCCCACCACCGCCCCGCATTTCGCATTACATCTGACGGCTGCTCCGTGTCTCGCGTTTGAACGCCTACTGGCCGCGGGAGAGCGCGTGATCTACCCTCTCGGTGGACATCCGACGAGGCGGTCATGATCACCGCGGACATCTGGCCGGCGCTCGACTACAGCCGAGTGCCCTATCGGCTCTACCACGATCCCGCGCTGTACGAGCGCGAGCAGGAGCGCATCTTCCGCGGCCCCGCGTGGAGCTACCTCTGCCTCGACGCGGAGATCCCCGGTCCGGGGGATTTCCGCACCACCTATGTCGGCGACACGCCGGTCATCGTGAACCGCGACCGGGGCGGCGAGGTCCAGGCCTTCGTCAACCGCTGCGCCCACCGCGGCGCCATCGTGCGGCGCGAGCTGTCGGGCAACGCGACCGAGCACACCTGCATCTATCACCAGTGGTGCTACGGGCTCGACGGCGGCCTCATGGCGATTCCGTTTCGCCGCGGCATCCGCGGCAAGGGCGGCCTCGACCCGAGCTTCGACCTGGGGGCGCACGGGCTGCGCCGGCTGCGGGTCGCCGGCGTCAACGGCGCGATCTTCGGAACGCTCGCGGCGGACGCGGAGCCGCTCGAAGACTATCTCGGGCCGCCGGTGCTCGCGCAGGTGCGGCGGCTGCTGGAACGGCCGGTGCGGGTGCTCGGCTACAACCGCCAGCGCATCCGCGCCAACTGGAAGCTCTACGCCGAGAACACCCGCGACAACTATCACGCCAGCCTGCTGCACGAATTCCTCGTGACCTTCGGTCTCGATCGGGCGACGCAGGTCGGCGGTGTCACGATGGATGCGCGCCATCGCCACAACATCACCTGGGCCGAGGGCGGCAGCGACACCGACGAGACCGCAAACCGCGCCTATGGCGACGCGCGGGTGCGCAGCAACTACCTGACCCTGAAGGAGCCGTCGCTCGTTGCGTTCCGGCCGGAGCACGGCGACTGCCTGAACCTCGCCGTGACCTCGGTGTTTCCCGGCACCGTCTTCGTGCAGATCAGCAACAGCCTGGCGATCCGGCAGATCCGGCCGCGCGGTATCGACGAGGTCGAGGTGTTCCAGACGATGATCGGCTATGCTGACGATCCGCCGGAGATGACGGCGCACCGGCTGCGCCAAGCCAATCTCGTCGGGCCAGCTGGTCTCGTTTCGATGGAGGACGGCGAGGCGATCGAGATCGCGCACCGCGCCTCGAAGGCGGAGACCACGGCCGCAACCGTAATCGAGCTCGGCGGCGCCGGCGTCATCTCCGACCGTGACTACCGCGTCACCGACGTGCCGCTGCGCGGCTTCTGGTCCTATTACGCCGAGCTGCTGGGCATCGAGCCGGCGGGCGCCGTGCGATGACGGCGGACCGCGCCGCGATCCACGACCTCTTTGCCGAGTATGGCGCGCATCTCGACGCGCTCCGCTACGACGACTGGCTCGGGCTGTTTGCCGCCGAATGCAGCTATTACGTGATGCCGCGGGAGAATCACGAGCGCGGACTGCCGGCGGGGTTGATCTATTGCGATACCCGCGCCGTGCTCGAAGACCGCATCCGGGCGCTGCAGGAGGCCAACAAGTACAACATCCACAGCGACCGACACCTGATCGGGCTGCCGCGCCTGGTTCGGCAAGAGGGCGAGGCGTTCCTCGTCGAGGCGCCGTTCGCGGTCTACCAGACCGAGCAGGAGGGCGACACAAGGCTGTTCGCGACCGGCCTCTACCGGGCGCGGCTCCAGGCGACCGAAGCACCGCTCAAGATACGAGAGCAGCTGGTGTTGCTCGACACGTTCGCGGTGCCGAGCCTGCTCGCGACCCCGCTGTAGCCTAATCGTCATTCCCGCGAAAGCGGGAATCCAGAGCCGCCGTTTCGTACCGAGCCATGGACCCCCGCTTTCGCGGGGGTGACGACGGGTTGTGCGACTTGATCACGCTGCCGCGTCGAGGGCGCGCTGGTGCAGCAGCGCGTCGATGTGCGGGGGACGGCCGCGGAAGGCGAGGTAGAGCGCCATCGGGTCCTTGGTGTCGCCGGCGCTGTAGATCGCCTTGAGCCGCGCCGCGAGGTCGGGATTGAACAGATCGCCGGCCTCGGCGAAGGCGGCGAAGCCGTCCGCCTCCAGCACCTCGGCCCAGAGATAGGCGTAATAGCCGGCGGCATAGCCGCCGCCCGCGAACAGGTGCTGGAAATGCGCCGGGCGGTGGCGCAGCCCGATCTCCCTGGGCATGCCGATGCGCTCGTTGAAGGCGCGCTCGTAGGCGGCGATGTCGAGCCGCTCCGGCGCCTCCTGCCGGTGCAGCGCCATGTCGAGCATCGCGGCGCCGGTATATTCGACGGTCGCGAAACCCATGTTGAAGTTGCGCGCCGCCAGCACCCGCTGCATCAGCGCCTCGGGCATCGGCTCGCCCGTCCGGTAGTGGCGGGCGAAGCGGCGCAGCGTCTCCGGCGCGGACATCCAGTGCTCGAACAGCTGCGAGGGGAACTCGACGAAGTCGCGCTTGACCGAGGTGCCGGACTGCGTCGGGTAGCGCACCCGGCTCAACAGCCCGTGCAGCCCATGCCCGAATTCGTGGAACAGCGTGCGCGCGTCGTCGAAGCTGAGGAGGGTCGGATCTCCCTTCGAGAAATTGTTGTTGTTGACGACGATCGGCAGCTCTTCGCCGTCGAAATTCTCCTGGTCGCGATAGCTGCTCATCCACGCGCCCGAGCGCTTGCCCGGCCGCGCGAAATTGTCGTGCAGAAACAGGCCGACGGTGCGACCGCCGCGCTCGCGCACCTCATAGACGCGCACGTCCGGGTGATAGACCGGCAGGTCGCGGCGTTCGTGAAACTCGACGCCGAACAGCCTGCCGGCGCAGTCGAACGCGGCCGCGACCATGTTGTCGAGCGCGAGGTAGGGCATGACCTCGGCCTCATCGATCGCGAAGTCGCGCTGCCGCACCTTCTCGGCGTAATAGCGCCAGTCCCACGGCTCGATCGGCTCGTTGAGGCCCTCCTCGCGCGCCACGGCTTCGAGCGCGGCGCGTTCGGCGGCGGCCTTGGCCTTGGCCGGCTCCCATACCTGGCGCAGCAGCGCGTCCACCGCGGCCGGGGTTTTCGCCATCGAATCGTCGAGCTTGTAGGCGGCGAAATCGGGATACCCGAGCAGCCGCGCCTGCTCGGCGCGCAGCGCCAGGATCTCGTCGATCAACCTCGTGTTGTCGTGGTCGCCGGCATGATAGCCGCGCGCGCTCCACGCCTCCCACGCCGCCCGCCGCAGGTCGCGGCGCGACGAGAAGGTCAGGAACGGCTCGACCGACGAGCGGGCCAGCGTGATGACGTAGTGGCCATCGAGGCCCCGCTCCTTCGCCGCCTGCGCCGCCGCTGCGCGGGCGAATTCCGGCAGCCCGTCGAGGTCGCCGGCGTCGAGCGCCATGCGCCACGTGTCCTCGTCGTGCAGCACGTTCTGGCCGAACTGCGTGTGCAGGCTCGCCAGCCGCTCGCTGATCGAGGCCATGCGCGCCTTCTGCGCCGGCGCCAGTTGCGCGCCCTGGCGGACAAAGCGCAGGTGCACCCGTTCGAGCAGGCGCAGCTGGTCTTCGGCGAGCCCGAGCGTCTCGCGCCGCCGGTAGAGTTCGTCGATGCGGGCGAACAGCGCCGGGTCGAGCGCGATCTGCGCCCGGTGTGCCGCGAGCTTCGGCGCGTAGTCGCGCGCGATGGCCTCGATCGCATCGTTGGTGCAGCTGCCTTCGAGGTTGTGGAACACGCCGTCGACGCGGCGCAGCAATCGGTCGCTGCGCTCCAGCGCCTCGATCGTGTTCGTAAAACTCGGCGGCTCTGGCGCGGACGCGATCGCCGCCACCGCGACCCGCTCCTCCGCCATGGCGCGATCGAACGCCGCCGGAAAGTGCTCCGGCTTGATGCGGTCGAACGGCGGGGTGCCGAACGGGGTGTCCCAGGTCTCGAAGAACGGGTTGTCGCTCATGCGCATCCTCGGCGGTGAACGTCGATATCCGCAATATGGGGAGCGCCGCGGGGGATGCTCGCACCGCGGCCATGGCGGTAATCTTTCCGCGGCGGCATGGCGCGATCTGCCGCACCGGGCCAACGATCTTCGCCTTTGTATTGCCACGAGCGTTCTCTATATCGCCCTGGCGAACGCGGCGGTGGGGCTGAGGCCGGTCGATGAGCGAGAGCAGGGGAAGCGTTGCGATCGTAGACGGGTTCATGGTCCGCTGCGTGTCGCGCATCGCCAAGTTGGGCGTCAGCAAGGCGGCTGCCTTTACCTATGCCGTCGCGGTCGGCGTCGCCTCGAACATCGTCCTCGTCTACGTGCTGCCGCAGCCCGGCGCGTCGACCCAGCGGGCGGCGGAAAGGCCGTCACCCGCGCCGGCGCCTGTCGTCACCGCCACGATCAAGACAAAGCCGGAAGAAGTGCGGCCGCCCGAAGCCGCCGCGACCGTCGCCTTGCCGCCGCTGCCTGCCGTGCCTGCGCCGTCCCTCGCCGTCACCCCGCCGCCGGCGCCGCCGCTGCATCCGGTCGCGGTCGCGCCGCCGCCACCCGTCGCGCCGGCGCCGCGCCCGGCCGTTGCGCCGCCGCCGGCGCCGCCGCCCGCGGCGCTCGCATCAAAACCGCCGGCCCCGGCCACGGAGATCCCAGCCGCCGCGCCGGCCGAGGCAATCGCCGCATCGCCCGCTGCAATCTCGCCGAAAGCACCTGAGCCGGCCGTGCCAGCGGCGATGGCCGATGCCCCTACAATTTTCCGATCACCTCAGCCCGCGGCAGTTTCTGTGCCGAGCGCCGCGTCTGGCGAACACCCGGCTGCCGCTTCCCCCATCCCGCCGGCCGACAACGCCCATCTCCAGAGCAGCAACCCCGGCCCCGGCAGCGGCGGCCTTTACTGAGTTCCGCTAGTGTCCTGATCGCGAAGTTCATGAGGTCCCGCGCCCGGCGATTGTCATCGTCATGCCGGCGGAGGCCGGCATCCGCCCAATAATCGAGTTGCTGAAGCGTGGGTCCCGGCCTGCGCTGGGACGACGAAAGAAAAGCCTGGTGATCTGCGAAACCTGGGGATTAGCACACTTCAGGGCGGAACCGGCTCATCTCCGATCGTGCTTTTCTTGTCATCGCCGGTCCTTGACCCCGGCGATTTCCGAGCGGCGGAAGCAGGCCCGACCATGACGATTATGTCCAGAGGGACTCCCCTGTAGGAAAGACGCCGCTTCAGCTGCGGCGCCAGGTCGTCGTGCCGTCGGGGTGGTCCTCGAGGACGATCCCCTCCTCGAGAAGTTCGGACCGGATCCGGTCTGCATCGGCGAAACGCTTTTCCTTCCTCGCGAGGGCGCGGGCGGCGATGCTTTCCTGAACAAGCGCCGCTTGATTGCTCGGATCGCCCTGAAGGGCGCTTAGCGGGTCGCGCTGGAGCAGTCCCAGAAGCTGGCCGCCGGCGGCCAGCTCGATTTTCAATCTCGCTCGTACCTGCGGGTCGGAGGCTTCGTAAAACGCTGCGGTAAGCTCGTGCAGATGGCTGATCGCAAGCGGAACATTCAGGTCGTCGTCGAGAGCGTCGATTATCCTTTCGGGGATTTCCGCCTTTGCGGCCGGCGAGGCATCGGGAAGATGCTCCAGCAGGATGCGGTAGAACCGATCCAATGCCTGCTTCGCCTGATGCAACCGGGCTTCCGTCCAGTCGAGCGGGTCGCGGTAATGCGTCGAGAGCAGCGCCAGGCGGACGACTTCGCCCGGCGCCTGTTTCAGCGCATCGCGGACCGTGACGAAGTTGCCTTCCGACTTCGCCATCTTCGTGCCGCCGACGGTCAACATCCCGTTGTGCAGCCAGTAGCGGGCAAAGTCCTGCGGCTGTCGGCCGCCGTGGGCGCAGACGCTTTGCGCGATCTCGTTTTCGTGGTGCGGAAAGATCAGGTCGAGGCCGCCGCCGTGGATGTCGAAGGTCTCGCCGAGCGTGTTCTCGCTCATCGCCGAGCATTCGATGTGCCAGCCGGGCCGGCCGCGGCCCCACGGGCTGTCCCAGCCCGGCTGCTCGGCGGTGGACGGCTTCCACAGCACGAAATCGCCGGGGTCTTCCTTGTAGGGCGCAACCTCGACGCGGGCGCCGGCGATCATGTCGGCGCGGCTGCGGCGCGAGAGGGCGCCGTATCCGGCGTACGAGCCGACCCGGAACAGCGCGTGCCCCTGCGCGGCATAGGCATGACCGGCGGCGATCAGCCGCTCGATCATCGCGATCATTTGCGGGATGTATTCGGTCGCGCGCGGCTCGACGTCCGGCGGCAGGTTGCCGAGTGCGGCCATGTCCTCGTGGAAGATCGCCGTGGTGCGCCGGGTCAGCGCGTCGATCGGCTCGCCGTTGTCGCGGGCCGCGGCGATGATCTTGTCTTCGACATCGGTGATGTTGCGCACATAGCGGACGTGGTCGGCGCCATATTCGTGGCGCAACAGCCGGTACAGCACGTCGAAGGCGACGACGGCGCGGGCGTTGCCGATATGGGCGTCGTCGTAGACGGTCGGGCCGCAGACATACATGCGCACGTTGCCCGGGTCGAGCGGCCCGAACCTTTCCTTGCGGCGGGTCAGCGAATTGTACAGAACGAGGGCCATGGCGACCGCGAGGGGTAGCAGATTGCGCGAGGCCGGTCCACGGCCGCCGGGCGAGCACGCCGAAACCGTCTCGGCCGGCGCGCTCCTGCGCTCGCGCCGGTTCGGGCCGCTGTTCGCGACGCAATTCCTCTCCGCCTTCAACGACAATGCGCTGAAGAACGCGCTGGTGCTGATGATCGCCTATCGCGGCGCCGGCGATGACGGCGCTTCGGCGCCGCTGCTGATCCCGCTGGCCGGCGGCCTCTTCATCCTGCCGTTCTTTCTGTGCTCCGCCTTCGCGGGCGAACTGGCCGACGCCTCCGACAAGGCGCGGCTGGTGCGGCTCATCAAGCTCGTCGAGATCGGGGTCATGGCGCTGGCGGCGCTCGGCATCGTTGCCGGCAGCATCCCGCTGTTGTTCGCGCTGCTGTTCGCGATGGGCGTCGAGGCCGCGTTCTTCGGCCCGATCAAGTACGCGATCCTGCCCGACCTGCTGGCGCCGCACGAGTTGCTGCTCGGCAACGCGCTGGTCGAGGCGGGGACGTTTCTGGCGATCCTGCTCGGCACGATCGCCGGGGTGCTGGTCGCGCTCGGCGATGGCGGCATCGTCGTCGCGGCGGTGATGGTTGCCGTCGCCGCAACCGCCTGGCTGTGCAGCCTCGCGATCCCTTCCACCCGGCCGGCGGCGGCGCCGCGGCGGTTGAACTGGAATTTCGTTCTCGGCACGGCGCGGCTGCTGATCGAGGCGCGGCGCATGCCGGTGCCGTTCCGCGCGATGCTCGCGATTTCGTGGTTCTGGCTGGTCGGCGCGACGTTCCTCGCGCAGTTCCCGAGCTATGTCCGCTTCATCCTGCGCGCCGAGGAAGCGGTCGTGACCTTGTTCCTGACGGTCTTTTCGGTCGGCATCGCGGTCGGCTCGCTGGTCTGCAACCGGCTGCTCGGCGGGCAGGTCAGCGCCCGGATCGTGCCATGGGGGGCGCTCGGGATCGGCGTGTTCTCGGTCGATCTCTGGCTCGCGACGCCGGACATACGGCCGCAAGGCGACCTCGCCGGGCTCGGCGCCTTCCTGCTGGCGCCGGCGCATTGGCACATTCTCGGCGACCTGTTTGCGATCGCCGTCGCGGGCGGCATCTTCATCGTGCCGCTTTACGCGCTGCTGCAGGTC
>Ga0070739_10002543_pt1 | contig 24300 bp, 23 predicted proteins | sample Coa_R1_7_FD_66445 | JGI IMG/M metagenome (GOLD analysis project Ga0070739, IMG submission 66445) | Surface soil microbial communities from Centralia Pennsylvania, which are recovering from an underground coalmine fire - Coalmine... | ecosystem: Environmental > Terrestrial > Soil > Unclassified ... | reverse complement strand
CGGACCGGGTGGGGGAATTCGGTGATCGACCCCCGGGGGAATTACGTGATCATCAGCAGGCGCAGGGCGCCCAGGCGTAACGACCTTGCGGGGCAGGTTCCCAACAGGCAAATGGCCGGCTTCAGCTCCAGGTCCGCGCTGGCCCTCACAGGGAGGTGAAGGCAAATGACAGTGCTGACCGTCGAGGACGTGTTCGACGTGCCCGGACGAGGCGTCGTGGTGACGGGCACCCTGGTAGGAGGGAGCCTCCGATCCGGCACCCCTGTGGTCCTCCAGCGGGCCAACGGGAGGGATCGGCACTGCGTATGCATAGGCATCGAACAATTTCGCCGGCTGCTGGAGGAGGCGAATGAGGGCGAGTTGGTCGGCCTGTTACTTGCGGACCTGACCGCTTCAGATGTCGACCCCGACGACCAGGTCGTGGCCCTCGAATAGCCGACCTCCTCGCGTGCTCGGGACCCGGCAGGCATAGGATGGGGCCAAATGAAGATTCCGATCGCATGCACGCTGAGCGCTACCGACGCCGCCAGCCGCGTCGAGAGGTGGCGCGTGGCCCTGGGTACCACGGTCGCGGCGGTATCGCGGCCCACGCCGACTCGGGCGGAACTGCACGTGGTAGCCGAGCCAGGAGCGATTGCAACACTGGTCGACCTGGCTCGACAAGAGAAGGCTTGCTGCGGGTTCTTCGGTTTCGCATTCGAGGTGGACGCTGACGGGGTCAGGCTGGTGGTCAGCGTCCCGGATGACGCCGTCGAGGTTTTGGACGGCTTCGCCGGGCTGGCCCCCCTGTCCGCTGAGAACCCTGGCCTCGGCGGCCCCTGAGTTCGCGTCCCGTCCGCCACCCGGGAAGGGACAGGACTGCGCCTCGACCACACGAGGCGCCCCCACCTGGGACGTGACCCTGCCCGGGCGGTTGGGGTAGCGCGTGATCGTGTGATGCTCGGGGCTGGCGACGCCAACTCGGGGCGGCGTACGGACCCGCTGGCTCGCGAGCCGGCAGTCGGTGTTCTCCGGGGAGGCCGGGCGAATCGGGTGCACCCGAGTTCGCTCGCCGTGGGTCAGCGGGGAGTGCGGATGACGATGGAGCCGGCAGCCTTGTCGTGCCAGGTCTGCTTCTGCGGATCCCACAGCATCCAGAAGTACCCGATGAGGATCGCCGCAGCGGAGACCAGCCCGACTACCCAGCGGATGGCGGCCCGTCCGAAGCCGATGGGGCCGCCGTCAGACAGCGACACCACCCGCAACCGCAGAGCCATGAACCCCGGGGTTTGACCCTTGGCGCTACCTATAAAGCCAACGACGTAGACGAGGCCAACAAGGGTCGAGAGGTACCGGGAGGTGGTGGCGTGGAGCACATTGGCCAGGACAGAGCTGATGATGCCCAAGACGATGCCGTCGACAAGGGCGGCAGCGAAACGGATCCAGAAGCCTGCCCGCTGTACAGGCTGCACGTAGGACTCGCCGTGCATCGGCACCCCAGACACAGCCACCCTCCATACTCAGATGAGCTCCGGGGCGGACCCTACTAGCTGGACCCGATGCCAGTGTCCCTCGCGCGACCTACCGCCCTCTGCCGAGACAGGCCCGACCCGGGTGAGCAGGAACAGCGCAAGGCGAAACGCCGGTCTCGCAGCGGCGTCCGCGGATCCGTGCCCGGGTGGGCCGGGGGCAAAGCGTCCAGCGGACCCAGCGTCATGCTGTCTAGGCTCGTTTCCTGGGAGAGGTCCGAAAATGGATCGTCGAGGCCTCTGGGGGGAGCAGGTGTCGGGAGCGCCGAGATTCTCGGGATTCAGTATCACGACCGACAGGAGGACTGAGGCCCTCGCGTTCTACCGGCTTCTGGGCTTCGCCGTTCAGGAGGACAAGAACGGGAACGGTCGCTCCTGCGTGGACGCGCCAAATCAACATTTCGACGTCGATGATGCGGATGCGGTTCTCTCATGGAACCCGGGCAGCCGGGGCCCGGGCATCAGCCTGGGCTTCGAGGTTGATACACCAGAGGAAGTCGACGCCCTGGTTGGGCGCCTTGCGAGAGAAGGCTACGTCGTTCAGCAAGCGCCATACGACGCCCCGTGGCGCCGGCGATGTGCCGTCGTCGAGGATCCTGACGGGCATCCGATCGGCTTTATGAGCGCCGGGTCGGCGGACCCTCAGACCTGAAAACCTGGCGACCACTAAGTCTCGGGCCGGCGATGGTCTGGGCCGCCGAGGGCGGTAGGTGGCGGTCCAGGTCCGACCGCGTCACTGGCAGTGGGCGGGCACGGCCTCCGGCTCCTCTCGTCCAGCGAGCAGCACGCCGTAGCGGCTCGACCGGCCCACGGTGAAGCATCCGCCCGGCGCTTCCTGTGACCGGACACCGCCGAAATGCCCTTGCCAACTCACGGCATGTTCCACAGGCTTGGACCGTGTCCGAGGCGCCGGAGACTCGACGACTCGAGGAGGTACTGGGATCCGAGGCATGCCTCCGCGGGCGCCACGTAGCAACGGCCCGCACGGTCGAGTCGGACTCCAATGAAGTGTGGTGCCTAGACGGCCTGCACCTGAGGATCTGCTGGCGAGGCGACAGGGCGCGTTTGGAGAAGGAGGCGATGGTCGCCGCCCACCTGCCGTCCGAGATTCCATACCCGCCGGTTGTCGCCACCGGCAGTACGGAGGACCTGAGCTGGATGGTCACCGCCGCGGTCCCGGGACAGACCCTCTGGGCAATTTGGCCCGCCCTGTCCGCGATCGAGCGAGAGTCGGCTGTGGCGCAGCTGACCGACTCTCTGAGAGCCCTGCATGACTGGCAGGTGCCAGCACCTCTACTGGACCGACTCCTCACCGACCAGACGCGCCGGCACCCGGACGCCGAAGCTGTGATCGGAGCGGAGATCTTCCCTGTTCAGGGCTCTCGTCTCTCCGTCCTGGTCGACGCACTAGCTGAGATGCCCTTCACCGATGGCCTCGTAGCTCCTCTGCGGGGCCGCCTGGAGCAGCTCCTATTGCTCGGTCCTCACGAGGCTGGCGAGATGCACCGAGTCGTCCACGGCGACGCTTCCCTCCGCAATGTCCTCTGGCACGACGGCAAGCTCAGTGCCCTCATGGACATGGAGTGGGTCCGCCTCGGAGCTCCGGACATGGAGTTCCCTTTCCTCGCCGCCCAACCACCTGGTGCCACCGGATTAAGCGTGGCTCAACTAGTCGCGCGTGCCTACCCCGAGCTGTTCTCCCACCCTTATATGGAGGGGAGGCTGTGGCTCTACGAGATCGCCCACCACTTGCGCATGACCATCATCTGGCCACCGCAGAACCGGTCCGAGGCCGCCAGCCCCGACGGAACCTTGGAGACCCTCAGGTCACTGGTCAGCGATGTGCCCCCGTCGATAGCCGAGCTGATCAGGGTCGCACGGTCGTAGACCGACGGAAGGGACCACCTGCCCACGCGGTGACGCCCCACGGCCGACATCCACAGCTCGACCTGTCTCTGTCGTGCCCACCGGGGTGAAGCTGTACAGAGGGGATCACCGACATCCAGCACCGCATGAGCGCGAAAGGACGACGCCTGACCCGGCCCGATCCTCTGGAGCCGCCTTCGTAGCCAGGAAGAGCCCAACGCCCCGATGGCGCGGGTGCGAAGGTGGTGCAGGTGCTGGTGGTCCCCCCTTGACTTTGCGATTGACAATTGTCAGTCACTGGACAAAGCTGCCATGGTGAGTCATCACCTGCTGGGCACGGCCGAGGTCGCCGAGTTCCTATCCGTCTCCCGTCAGCGGGTCACCCAGCTGCGTTCCACGTACCCGGACTTCCCCCAGCCCGAGGTCGAGTTGGCCGCAGGCAACGTCTGGGCACGCACAGCCATCGAGGGGTGGGTGGCGGCTCATCCCGAGCGCCGAGGGGGAAGGCGCAACGTGGTTCCCGACCGCGACAGCCCCGCCACCAAGCAGGTCATGGCCGATGCGGAGAACGAAGCCCGTTCCCTCGGCCACTCCGTCTACGGCAGCGCCCACGTCGTCTTCGGTGTCGTCCGCCTTGGCCAAGGTCCAGCCAGTGAGACATTGAAGGCCGCTGGACTGGGGGTCGCCGACGCCCGGGAGTGGCTCCGCAGTCGGCTACCGGCCGGAAGGGACCAGCGAGCCTGGCTCATCCGCTCGGACGAACTGCTGGCGGCGATGGAGCGGGCCCAGGCGGGCGCCTTCGCCCTGGGTTCCCCCCGTCTGGAACCCGAACATCTCCTTATCGGGGCACTCAGGCAGGGTTGCGACGGCCGAAAACTCATCGCCGACCTCGGGCTGCATCCGCCGCAGGTGTTGGCACGGCTGATGGAGACGCTGCACGCGGCCGGCAGTGAGGCAATGTGGTCGATCGGGCCCGAAGCGACGAAGGCGGGGAGCTCTCCTCTCGGTTCCTGACGTCAAGGCCGCTCATCAGCGTCCGTCGTCGCAGGATGCTGTCGGGCGGCCGGAGCACTCCGGGTAGGCACCGCCGAGACCCGACTTCGTGCTTTGGCGCCCTTTGGAGCATTTGCACCGTCGCTTACCCCCGGCGCCGCTGCTAGTCTTGTGGCGAAAGCGCTTCGGCTGCGCTTCTCCGTCCTGGTCCTCGGCGGAAACCGGTCGCCCCAGACCCAGGCGACGCGTTCGCAATCACGCGTCCTGGAGGAGTTGTGACCGTTCCCCCCGGAGTGACCCGGACCTTCGAGCCCCCGATGTTCGTCTCCTCGCCCGTCGGAGGACACGACGATCTGTCCCTGGCCTTGGCGCTCCTGCGCCAGGCGGTGGCCATCGTCGACCACCTATGGAACGAGGCCCGTAGCGCCCCTGGCGGCCCCGGACTGGTCATGGCCCTCGGAGAGGCCAGCCAAGGGGTCCACCGAGCGCTGAGTGCCCTGGTACCGGATCCGGCTCCCCAGGCTGCCTCGTCCATCAGACCTCCCCCTCGGTCTGGGTTCTCAACAGGATGAAGACCGCCGCGCCGATGGTGTCGCCCGAGGGGCGCCTCAGCCCCGAGCTGGCGCTCGCAGTCGTCGAAGCGGCCTCCGACGCCATACTGGTGGCCGATACCCACGGGCGGGTGCGCTTCGCCAACGCCCGGACCGAACTTCTCTTCGGCCTGACCCGTCGGGCCCTCCTCGGCCGCCAGGTCGAGGATCTCATCGCCGATCGTCCCTGGTCAGGGCGTGCTGAGCACAGGGCCGACTACCGCTGGTCACCCCAGGCTCGGGCGCTGGGCGTTGGATTCGATCTGTGGGCACAGCAGCCCGACGGTTCGGAGGTCCAGGTTCAGATCAGCCTCTCGCCGATGGACCTTGGCGGCCAGCCCGCCACCATTGCCGTGGTTCGCGAGGTGGGTGACTATCGGGCCGCCGAGGTGGCAGAGCGACAAGTTCTTTTGGCCGAGGACGAAGAGCGCATCGCCGCCGAGCTGCACGGGAGGGTCATCGAGCGGCTGTTCAGCGCCGGGGTGGGGATCCAGGCGGTGCTGCACCTTGCCGGGCCCCCGTTGGCGACGAGGCTCGGGGAGGCGGTGGATGAGTTGGACCTTGCCATCCGCGAGATCCGCGACGCCGTGTTCGACCGGCTTTCCCGGCGGCCCTGAGCGATTAGGCCCTCGGTCCGGCCGAGCGGCGACCCAACGCGTCCAAACTAAGGTGGGGCGGCCATGCTGGCCGAGAGTGTTGACCGTATCCTCTCCCTCCTCCGCGACGGCGACCGGGTGTTGGACGTCGGGGCGTGGGCCAAGCCGTTCCTCCGGGCCGACGCGGTGCTGGACATCAACCCGTACGAGACGCGGGGGGCATTCGGGTCGGACGGGCCGGGCCCGGAGCGGTTCTCCCGCGACAGCTGGGTCCAGCTGGACATCTGCGGGCGGCAAGCGTGGCCGTTCGCCGACGGCGAGTTCGACTTCGTCGTCTGCTCCCACACCCTCGAGGACGTGCGGGACCCTGTGTGGGTCTGCTCCGAGCTGGTTCGGATAGCCAAGGCCGGCTACATCGAGACACCCTCGCGGCTCGAGGAGCAGAGCTTCGGCTTCCAGGGCCCCTGGGTGGGATGGGGCCATCATCACTGGCTGGTCGACAGCAGCGAGGGCCACTTGGACTTCGTGTTCAAGCACCACGTGGTCCACGGTCGCAGCGACAATCAGTTCCCGCTCGGCTTCCGCGACCGACTGAGCGAGCGGGAGAGGGTCCTTCCCTTCTTCTGGGTGGACAGCTTCACCTTCTGTGAGCGGCACTTCGATCGTCCAGAGGAACTGGATTCGTACCTGGCGACCTTCGTCGCCGAGGAGAAGGCGCGCCGCCACTGGAAGGACCCTGCTCCGGCCCCGGCCGGGGCGGTCCGGCGGGTGATGGACCGACTGGAGGCGGCCCGGTCGGGCCGAATAGGGCCCCGTTGACGACGCCCCCTGAGGACAGAGGTCCTGACCCGGACCTGGCGACAGCTGTGGCCGCCAACCCGCTCTGGTATCACACGCTCGACCTGCCGGGGGTCACGACCCCCGGTTGGTTCGATCTCCGCCCGGTGGTGTCCAAGCTGCCGTGGCCGGAGGTGAAGGGTCGGCGCTGTCTGGATGTCGCCACCTACGACGGGTTCTTCGCCTTCGAGCTCGAGCGCCGAGGAGCGGCCGAAGTGGTCGCGGTCGACATCGCCAGCCACGAGGACTGGGACTGGCCCCTGTCGGCCAGGGCCCGAGGTATCGCCTACCTGAACGCGGCCGCCGGACCCAAGGGGCGCGGCTTCGAGATCGCCGCCGAAGCGCTGGGCTCGAAGGTCGAGCGCCGCTTCATCTCCGTGTACGACCTGAGCCCCGAGACGGTGGGATCGTTCGACGTCGTGGTTTGCGGGAATCTGCTGCTGCACCTGCGCGACCCCTTCCTTGCCCTGGAGGCAATCCACTCGGTGTGCGCCGGGCACCTCTTGTCGGTGGAGGCGGTGGACCTGCGGCTCTCAGGCCTGGGGCGGCGCTCCACCTACATGCGACTCAACGGGAACGACTCCCAGTGGTTGGTGCCCAACCGGGCGGCCTATCTCCGCATGCTCGACCTGTGCGCCTTCGACATCGAACGGGTCGCCCCCCTGTTCATGACCCCGTTCGGGGAGGCTCACCCCAGTCCGCGGTTCTCGGTGCTGGGCCGGGTGGCTCGGCTTCCGTTCGGCGGTCCAGGGGTGCCCAGCACGTCGGCCCTCGCCGTTCCGCGACCCATCAGCGCCTGAGCCGGGTCAGCCGGTCGTCTCCCGCCGGCCCGGACGACGTCCCCCGAGCGACGACTCCGGCGGGCCATCCGCCCAGTTGTGCCGGCAAAGGCGGGTTTGAGTCGGCGGTAATGGCGCATTTACCGGCACTTGCCCCCCCGTTTCCCGCAAAAGCCGGTTAGCATGACGCATATGCCTTCCTTCACCATCGGCCAGGCTGCCGAGCTGCTGGGAGTCAGTCCTGACACCGTGCGGCGGTGGGTTGATGCCGGCCAGCTGCCTGCCAGCCGAACGGCCGGCGGCCGGCGCCGCCTGGACGGGGCCGCCCTGGCGCGGTTCTCCGTCGAACGGGCGACAGGCACCGCGCCTCTGCCGGTGGCCGAGTCGGCGCGGAACCACTTCCCCGGCCTGGTCACCAAGGTCGTCAAGGACAAGGTCATGGCGCAGGTGGAGATCCAGGCCGGCCCCTTCCGGGTCGTGTCCCTAATGAGCCGCGAGGCCGCCGACGAGCTGGCCCTGGCTCCGGGCGTCATGGCGGTGGCCTCGGTGAAGTCCACCAACGTCGTGGTGGAGATTCCGCCCACCTGAACCGGGGAGCAAGGCAATGGCGCGGCTGACCTCGAACCGCAGGACCGCTCTGGCGACCGCCCTGGCTGCGTTCTCGGTGATCGTGGTGGCCTGCGGCTCGAGCGGCTCGCGCCAGGGGATGGCCTCAAACGTCACCTCGACCACAGCTCCGAGCGCGACCTCCGCGGGGGCAACGGTCACCGGGGGCCTCGACGTGTTCGCGGCGGCGTCGCTCACCGGGGCGTTCAGCTCGGCAAAGACCGGGCTCATGCGCGCCAACCCTGAGCTCGATCTGACCTACAACTTCGCCGGGTCGAACGCACTGGTGACCCAGATCCAACAGGGCGCACCGGCGGACGTCTTCGCATCGGCGGACCAGACCAACATGAACAAGCTGGTGACGGCCGGCCTGGTCGAGACCCCCGTCACGTTCGCCCGGAACAAGCTCGAGATTGCGGTCGCCCCCGGCAATCCCAAGCACATCAGCAGCCTCGCCGACCTGGCCCACCCCGGCGTCAGCGTGGTCCTCGAGGCGGAGGGGGTGCCGGCCGGCGACTACACGCGCTCCGTCCTGTCCTCGCACCACATCACCGTCAGCCCGATGTCTCTGGAGACGGACGTCAAGGCAGCCCTGGCGAAAGTGACCTCAGGCGAGGCCGACGCCACGGTCGTCTACGTCACTGACGTAAGGGCGGCCGGGAGGTCGGTGGCGGGCGTATCGATTCCGGACTCGCTGCAGCCCGACATCGGCTATCCGATCGCCGTCGTCAAGGCCACCAGGAACCACCGTGCCGCTCAGGCGTTCGTGGACTCGGCGGTCTCCGGCGAGGTCCAAGAGGCACTGGAGGCCGCCGGTTTTCTCCCCCCGCACTAGCCGTCGGGCCGGGCTCATCCCCGCTGCCGCTCCCGTGGTCCTCGCCGCCGGTGCGGTGGTCATCATCGTCCTGCCCCTCATCGGACTTCTCGCGAGGGTGTCGTGGTCGACGCTCTGGTCGGAGCTGTCCGCCCACGACGCCTATGTCGCGCTCCGCCTCTCGCTGGAGACCTCCCTCGGGGCCCTGGCCATCGCCCTGGTAGTCGGCCTGCCGTTGGCCTGGGTCCTAGCCCGCCGCCGCTTCCCAGGCCGGTCGGTCCTTCGGGGCCTGGTGACGCTGCCCATGGTGCTTCCCCCCGTGGTCGGGGGCATCGCTCTGCTGTACGCATTCGGTCGGAGGGGGGTGGCCGGGCAGCTCATCTACCACCTGACCGGTTGGCGGTTCGTGTTCAACACCTCCGGGGCGATGCTGGCCGAGGCCTTCGTCTCGATGCCTTTCCTGATCGTGACGGCCGAGGCCGCCTTCCGCTCGATGGACCGGCGGGGCGAGGAGGCCGCCGCTACCCTGGGTGCGGGGCCCGCCTACCGGTTCCGCCGGGTCACCCTGCCTGCGGTCGCGCCGGCCCTGGCCGCCGGGGCCGCCCTGACCTGGGCCAGGGCTCTTGGCGAGTTCGGGGCCACGATCACCTTCGCCGGCAACCTCCCCGGCGCGACCCAGACCACACCGCTGCTCATCTACCTGGACATCGAGTCAGGACATGAGGCCACCGCCCTGGCCCTCTCCCTCGTCCTTCTCGTCGTCTCCCTGGCCGTCCTGGTGGGCCTGCGGGATCGTTGGCTCGGCAGCCCGTGAGCGTCTCCGCCCAGGTCGACGTGAGCCTCGGCACCTTCCGCCTACGTCTCGCTCTCGAGGTGGCCAATGGGACCGCCCTGGCCCTTGTCGGACCCAACGGAGCGGGCAAGACGACGCTTCTGCGCGCCCTTGCCGGCTTGGTCCGCCTCGGTGCTGGTCGGGTGGCTATAGACGGGATCGTCGTCGAGGACCCGTCCAAGGGCGTGCGACTAGCGCCGGAGGAGCGTCGCCTGGGGGTCGTCTTCCAGGAGCCGCGGCTGTTCGATCACCTCTCGGCGTTGGACAATGTGGCGTTCGGGCTGCGGGCCCGGGGGGTGCGACGAGGCGAGGCCCGCACGACGGCGTCTGCCTGGCTCGAGCGGGTCGGGCTTCCCGAAGTGGCTCGCCTCCGTCCCCGGCAACTCTCCGGTGGCCAGGCCCAGCGGGTGGCCCTTGCCCGGGCCCTGGCCACCCAACCGGCGCTCCTGCTGCTGGACGAACCATTAGCCGCCGTGGACGCCTCGGCTCGCGCCGAGCTCCGCCACCTCCTCCGCCAGGAACTCGCCCGCTATACCGGGTGCCGCATCGTCGTCACCCATGACCCCATCGAGGCGGCCGCCCTCGCCGAGCGGCTGGTGGTCATCGAGGACGGCCGCGTGAGCCAGCAGGGACCCCTGGCCGAGGTGACGGCTCGGCCCCGATCTTCGTGGGTGGCCGACATGGTCGGGCTCAACCTCTTCCCCGGCCAGGCGAAGGGCACCACCGTTCGGCTGGATGCCGGCGCGCTGGTGACGACCGCGACCGCCCTCGAGGGTCCGGTCTTCGTGGCCTTCCGTCCCAACGCCGTCACGCTTCACCGACGTCGTCCGGAGGGCAGCGCCCGGAACGTGTGGGGGGGTGCCGTCGCCGAGCTGAATCCGGTCGGCGACCGGGCTCGAGTGCGGGTCAAGGGTGAGCTGGCCCTGGTGGCGGAGGTCACGGCCGGGGCGGTCGCCGAACTGGCGCTGGCCGACCACGGGCCGGTGTGGGCCTCGGTGAAGGCCACCGACATGGAGGTGTACCCGGCCTGACGAGGGCGAGGGCGAGGGGTGCTGAGTTCGGCTCCCGACCAGCGAGCACAGCGCCCGGGATCGAGTTGCGGTGCCAAACGGCAGGCCGGCGCCCGCCCGTGGGCGGTCCTGCCGTGCGGGCGAGATACCCGAGCGGTACCGTCAGGAGAGTGTTCGGCCGGCTGGGGAAGGTCGCGCTCGGCGCGACGGCGGCAACGCTCGTGCTCGGGCTGCTTTCGCTCACGCCACCCGCAGCCGCCGCAGGCAAGGTGCACCGCGACCAGGCATGCCTGCAGACCACGATTGTGGGCTCCTGGAGCAACACTCTGACCCAGACCTTCACCCCTGCGGTCGGGACCATCACCAGGTGGCAGGTCGTGCTCGGCAGCCGTCAGGACTTCACCGGCACCATCACCTCCCGCCTGGTCCTGCACCCGGCGGCCTCCGCCTTCGGAGCCGCGGTGGGCGGCGTCGTATTGGCCACCGCCCAGACCTTCACCACCTTCTCCGCGTTCCATTTCGCCACCATCACCTTCGTCCCCGCCGCTCCGGTGTCGGTTGTGACCGGCCTGCCGACCGGTAGCTACAGCATCGAGGTGGACGACTCACCTCTCAGCGTCGGCACGAACGGGGTGTCCGTTCCGACGCCGCCGCCGTTCCTGTGGATCCACTGCGGCACGGACTATCGCCGTGGGGGTGGTTACGCCGGGGTGGATGTGCCCGTGTACGGGGCCATGTCGCAGCCGACAGTCCTGCTAAGCGACACGTCGACCACCGGTTACGTCTTCGCCGATTACGGCTACTGACATCCGGCATCGAACTGGGACCGGGCTCAGCTGCCCGGGGAAGGGTCGAGCGGCGCCCGGAGCGGCTCCGTGAGCCTCGGGGGAGCCGGGTCGATGGCCCACGCCGTTGGCCTCTCCGATCGGCCGAGGAGGAGCCTTATCCGGCTCGCCGTCTCTGGGACGATGGGCCAGGCGGCGACAGCCAAGGCCTCGAGGTAGGGGAGCAGCGAGGTGAGGCAAGCCTGCGCCTCGGCATCCGGAAGCCGCCACGGCTCGCTGCGGGCGAGTCGCTGGTTGACCGTGCGGCCGAGGGCGTGAACATGCTCGAGCGCCGATCGGAGCTCCACCCGTGCGATCGCCTTGCCGGCCTGTCGCAGCCACTCGGAGGCCTCCGCCCGTTCGACCGTCGCTCCGGCCCAGGCGTCCTTGTCCGGTCGGCCGCCGAAGCGGCTCCAGAGCAGGGTGGTCACCCGATGGGCCGGGTTCGCCACGCCCCCTAGCAGCCCTGTTCGGGTCAGCTCGCCTGCCTGCTGGTAGTTGAACTCGGTGTCCGAGCTCTCGGGGCTGCGGGCGCACAGAGCGTGTCGCAGCCGGTCCGCTCCGAGGCGCCCCAGCGCGTCGTCCAGGTCGAACCCGTGGCCGCGACTGCTCGACATCTGGGCCCCGGCCATGGTCAGGTACTGGCTGGCCACGACGTCGTCTGGCAGGTGCAGGCCCCGGCCCGTCCCCATGATCAGTGCCGGCCAGAAGAGGGTGTGGAAGAAGAGATTGTCCTTGCCGATGAAGTAGCGGTGAAGGGCGCCGGCGTCCTCCCACCACTGCCGCCACACCTCGGGACGGCCGTGTGCGTCGGCCCACTCCTTCGACGCCGACAGGTATCCGATGACGGCGTCGAACCACACGTAGAGTCGGCGGTCGTCCCAGCCTTCGAGCGGCACCCGCACCCCCCAGTCGAGGTCACGGGTGATCGCTCGGGCCCGCAGGCCGCCGGCCAGAATCCCCCTGGTTTCCTCGGCCACGAACCTCCTCCACCCCGGCGCCCGGGCTTCGACATAGTCGGTCAGCTTGGCTTCCATCCGGTCGAGGGCAAGGAAGAGCTGGCGCATGGGGCGGAACGTGGCCGCCGCCCCGCAACGCCGGCAGGTCGGCTGCACCAGCTGGTCGGGGTCGAGGGTGCGTCCGCAGCCGTCACACTGGTCGCCGCGGGCATCCTCCACCTTGCAGTAGGGACAGCCTCCCTGGACGTAGCGGTCGGGCAGGGATCGGCCCTCGGCCGGGCACCAGGCGGAGCGAGCCGTGTCCTGGTAGATGAGCCCGGCCCTCCACAGGTCGGCGAACACCTCGCCGACCACCCGATGGTGGGTGGCCGCCCCGGTGCGGCTGTAGTGGTCGAAGCTGATGCCCGCCCGTCGCAGTGACGCCTCGATCCTCGCGTGTTGATGGTCTGCGAAGTCCGCGGGGGACACGCCGGCGGCCTCGGCGGCCAGGGTTATCGGGGTCCCGTGCTGATCCGAGCCCGACACCATCAGGACCTCGTCGCCGACGATGCGGTGGTAGCGGGCAACCACGTCGGCCGGTAGATAGGCGCCGGCCAGATGACCGAGGTGCCGGGGCCCGGAGGCATAGGGCCAGGCCACTCCTATGAACACCCGCACTGGTTCTCCTCCCCTTGGCCGAGGAGGACCAGACGGGAAGATCAGGGCCCTCCTGGGCCCCGACCGGCGCGAATCAGCCGATGAAGCCCCGACGGGGGCGCATCATCAGACCCGAGGCGCGCCTTGCTTGCACGAGAGGCAAGGTATCCCGTCAGCCCGCACCGAGCCCGACATTTTCCGCTTCTGCCGGCTCCGGCGCGGTCCGCGCGCCGCTACGGTCGGACCGAGGGTGCCTTGGCCTCCTCGGCCAGGACCCCGGCGCTCGGCTTCACGCGACGTTCGGCGTCGATGATGCCGAACTTCACGTCATAGCCGTGGAGCCACTCGTAGTTGTCAACGGCGGTCCAGTGGAAGAGGCCCCGAACGTCGATCCCTCCGCCGATCGCCTGGTTGACGACCTCGAGGCCCCTGCGCAGGTAGGCCGCCCGAACCCGGTCGTCGTCGGTCCCGACCCCGAACTCGGCGACCAGGAGGGGGGTGCCGGGTAGCTCGTCGCGCAGACGGGAAAGCACCAGGCCGAGCCCATCGGCCCAAATCCCGTAGCCGAGCGGCGAGACCGCCGCCTCAGGGGGATGCACCACCAGACGACCGTCGCGCACGCCCATGGCGCTGTAGTAGGAGAAGCCGAGGAGGTCATAGGCGCCGGCCAGGTCGGGCCGCTCCACCGGTTGGCGGCCCCGCACCCGCAGGACACCGTCGCGGAGGAGCCCCAGCCCCGGGGTCCAGTACAGGTCCTGGAGGGTCTGGACCGTCCGCAGGCTGGCCTCGGTCCCGTCCTGGGCGACAATGGCCGACAGGCCGAAGATCGAAGCCACCGGTAGGCCGGTCTGGCGCAGCCGGACAGCTGCTTCGGCCGAGGCGAGCTGGAAGTTCTCCTCGACCTGACCAACCAGCTCGCGGTCGTGCACCCCCGGAGGCCAGCCACCGCCTCCGTAGGCGGCCCGGGCGTAGTAGTTGGTCTCGTTCACCGGCTGCCAGCCGCCGGCCAGGTCGCCGAAGGTTTCGGCGACGAAGTCGACGTGGCGGGCCCAGTAGTCCGTCCGGTTCGAGGACGCCACGAAGCCGCCCTCAGCAGCGAACCATCGTGGGAGGGTGAAGTGGTTGAGGCACACCCATGGGGTGATGCCGGCCGCCCGGGCGGCATTGAGGACGGAGCGGTAGCGCTCCACCGCCTCGGGGTCGTGGCGGCCGGGCTCGGGCTCGAGCCGGGCCCACTCGAAGGAGAGCCGATGGTGGACCAGGCCGAGGTCGGCCAGGAGGCGGAAGTCCTCGGCGTAACGGGATGCGAAGCCGTTGCCGTCGCCGGAGAGGGGCGCCCGGCCGGCTCGCTCCCAGTCCCACCAGTCGGAGTTCGGAGACGCCCCTTCGCACTGGGTCGAGGATGCCGCTGTGCCCCACATGAAGCCCACGGGCCATTGCACCGGACGAGTATTGCCCACGTCCGCCACCAGAGGCCCGGACAGGTATTGGCACGCCGGCCACGGGAGGTCTGGGGCCGCCGGCGAGGGGGAATACCTCCCAACGCCCGCCGGCAACTGCCTTGCGCCGGTAGCGGATGACGGAGGTTGTCATGCCGAACAGCAGCATCAAAGACGAGGGCCAGTATCGGGCACTGCGGCGCCAAGGCGCCAGCAAGGAGAAGGCGGCTCGGATCGCCAACGCCTCGGCGGGATCGTCTCGCTCCCGGACCGGGCGCAGAGGTGGCTCGGCCGGCTCCTATGAGGACCGGAGCAGGAAGGACCTCTACGAGAAGGCCAAGCAGGTCGGCATCGACGGACGGTCGTCGATGTCGAAGCAGGAGCTGATCAAGGCCCTCCGGAACCACTGAGGCGGTCCTCGAGCTCCTTCACCCGGTTGCGCAGCTCGACCTCGCGTCGCCGGCGCTCGCTGACGTCGCGGATGCTGGCGCCGAGCATCAGTCCGTCGGCCTGCTTGAGGATGGCGATGGTGAACTCCACCGACACGGTGGCTCCATCGCAGGTGATTGCCGGAACGGCCAGCACGTCGCCGGGGCCGTAGTGGCTGGCACCGGCGGCCACGGCGGAGTGGAACGCATCCCAGTGCCGCTGGCGGAGCCGTTCCGGGATGATGATGTCCAGGGTCCTTCCGAGGGCCTCGCCCTCGGAGTACCCGAACAATCGGGTGGCCCCGGCGTTCCAGAACCGGATGATCCCGGAGGCGTCCACCAGGACCAGGGCGTCGGGGCAGGCCTGGGCGAAGTCGGCCAGGGTCCGCTCGGGCACGGTGGTGGATACCTCGGCCACGGCTGGCGAGGCTAGCGATGCCTCGGGCCTGCGCTCCACGGCCACCGGAAGGACATGGAAGGCGCCGTCGATCTGAAGCGGCCCCTCGTACCCGAAGGCGGGGCGGCGACTGCTCGAGGAGGGGCCGCCTGGGATGGCGGGGCACCGGCCTATAACCTGGGACGCCACCTCACCAGGCGGGAGAAGCGATGGGTACCAAGAAGATGGGAAAGCGCGTCGTCGCGGCCGTCATCGGCGGGCTGGCCGCAGCCGGGGGCCTCTACGGGCTGACCCCGGGGGCGAAGGCGGACCCGACCTTCCAGCTGCAGAGGATCGCCGGCAGCGACCGCTACCAGACGGCGGGCAACATCAATCTCACGACCTATCCATCGGGCGAGGCCACGGTGCTACTCGCCGACGGGCTCGCCGCCCACCAACCCGACGCCCTGGCTGCGTCCGGGTTGGAAGGGGTCAACTCCGAGGGCGTGCTGCTCACCGACAACACCGACAACGTTCCCACAAACACCCTGTCGGCCCTACAGTCGCTCAAGGTCAAGAACATCGTCGTCCTCGGCGGCTACGCCTCGGTCAGCCAGGCACAGGTCGCCGAGCTGCAGAACGACAAATACAACGTCACCACGCCCTACCAGGGTCAGACCCGGTACCAGACCATGGAGATGATCGACTACTCGATCAGTCCCAGCAGCGTCGGCACCGACTCGAACGGGGACCCGACCGCCATCCTCGCCAGCGGTGACAACAACCACTACGTCGACGCCCTGTCGGCCGGCGCCCTGGCCTACGCCAAGAAGTTTCCGATCATCCTCACCAACTCCCAGGGCCCCGACCTGTCTCCGGAGGCCCAGGCCGTCATCGGGAAGCTGGGGATCAAGCACCTCATCGTCGTCGGCGGCACCGCCTCCATCCCCTCCTCGGAGTACAGCCCGAAGCCCTCCGGGGTGACCACGGTGGACGTCGAGGCAGGAAACGACCGGTCCCAGACCTCCTCGGTCCTCAGCGACTTCGCCATCAGCAAGGGCTGGCTGGCCAACACCAACATGGACGTCGCCCGGGGAGACGACGGCAGCGACGCCCTGGCTGGCTCCTCCTTCGGCGGGGTCAAGGGGTTCCCGACGCTGGTGACCAACTCCACCAGCGACGCCGGGTCGGCCACCTCGTTCGCCAACGAGCATCAGACCACCCTCACCGGCACCTCCTACGTGTTCGGCGGCACCGCGGCGGTGACCGACAGCCAGATGCAGTCCATCCAGCAGGCGGCCGGGTCCAACCCCGCCCCCGCCGGCACCATCTCGCCGACGTCCTCCCAGGTGGTGACGGCGGTGGCCAGCAACTCCTTCGCCCAGGGCGGGTTCACCTACACCTACAAGTCCGGCGACACCTACCAGATCCAGAAGCCGAGCTCGAGCCCCACTTCGAGCTCGCCCTCCTGTCAGTCCGACACCTATGCCGACTTCCAGGCCCGCCTGAGCAAGGGCGACCAGGTGACCGGCAACTACCAGCCGAGCCAGACCAGCACCTTCTGCCTGGTGGATCAGGCCCCCCATCCGCCTGCCAGCCCCACGGCCACGTCGAACCCGAACAACTCCCAGGGCGGGGTGGTCATCTCGTGGACCGCTCCCAGCACCGCTGCCACCGACGGCGTGAGCGAGTACATCGTCTGGCGGGACACGGCCTCCGGCAGCAGCAGCGTCCTCGGTGGGACCACCTACAGCTGCCCGAACGCCGCCTACACCACCGCTCCGGGCTCGTCCCCCCAGAACACGCCTGATCAGGTGGCCAACAGCTGGACCCAGGTCACGACGGTGCCGGCGAGCAGCTCCAACACCAACTACTCGATCGTCGACACCTCTGAGCCGTACACCAGCTCGACGCCGGACTTCTGCTACGCCGTCTCGTCGGCGAGCCCCAGCGGTGCCGGGCCGGTCCAGATCGGTACAGCCGCTCCCGCCAACCCGGCATCGGGCTCGGCGACGCCCGGGGCGGTGGCGGCCACCCAGGGCACGGGATCGGCTCCGACCATCTCCAGCGTCACGACGCAGGGATGGACCATCGCGGTCAACTACAACGAGACCATCAACCCCTCCACCGTCGACACCGGCGACTTCGCCATCACCATGCCGACCCCGGTCACCCCGACGGCCACCAACGCCGCCGGCTCGGTCGTCTACATAGACCTCGGTCAGCAGATACCCGTCGGCATGACCCCGAAGGTCACCGTCCAGAAGTCCTCTAGCGACAGCAACACGGTGTGCGCAGCGAGCTCGACATCGGCGTGCGAGGCGGTCGGAGACTCGGCCACGTCGTCACCGGCGACGCAACCCGGGCCCGCGCCGAGCATGACCATCCAGTCCGCCAGCTCATCCAACCAGACGATCGTGCTCAAGTACGCGCCCTTTGCCATCGACTGCGGCACGGTGACCTCGAAGGACTTCACGGCCAGCTCATCGGGGGTGGGCTTGCAGGTCCAGAGCGCCGGGTGCTCTGACCAGAGCGGCACGGCCTCGCCCGCTGGCACCCAGACCTCGGAGTATGTCGTGGTGAAGGCGAGCCCCTTCCTTCCATCACAGAGCGTGACGGTGACGGCTTCCGGCACGGACCCGGACGGCAACACGGTGATCTATTCGCCCAACGGGTCAGAGCAGGCGCCCGGAAACACGAGCACGGCCACCTCCAGCTGAGCCAGTCGCAGCGGTTCGGCCCGGTCGCTCCGGTGGCGACCGGGCCGGACAGCGTCAGGCGCGACCGGGTCCGGCCCGGGTCCTAGGGACCAGGTCGGCCGCCTCAGCCCGTGCCGGCGGCGGCGGCCAGCGCCCGGCGGAAGCGCTGCTCGCTGACCGGGCCGGCGGTGCCGAGGGTCTGGGCCCACAGCCCCACCCGCAGCTCCTCCAGCATCCACCGCAGGCTGTCGGTGGCTCCGGCGGACAGGGCGCCGGTCGATGCTGCGGAGGCCAGCTCCGCTTCGAGACGGTGGATCACCGCCATGCGCTCCTCGTCTCGCCTGGGGGCCTCGGCGATCCTGTCCAGCCGCCGCTCGACGGCGATCAGGTAGCGCTCGACGTCGGGCAGCCGGGCCAGGCCGGCCCGGGTGGCGAAACCGGGTGGCACCAGACGGTCGAGCTGGTCGGCCATGTCGTGGCGGGCGTCGGCGAAGGCGGCCGCCAGGGCATCGAGGCGGCGGCGCAGGACCGACGTGCGGGCGGCCACGCGGGCGACGAGGCGGGCGGCCTCGAGGGATCGCGCCGGCAGCTCGGCCCGCACCGACTTGACCAGCGCGACGAAGCCGGCCTCGTCCCACGCCGGGCCGCCCAGGTCGGCGAGGAGGGCGTCCACGGCCGCCACCATGCAGTCGATCAGGGCCGCCGCCGCCCCGCCCGGGGCTGACGTCAGAGCCAGCTTGGCCTGGGCGGGAAGCCGGCGCTCCAGGTCGGCGGTCGCCCCCGGCAGAGCCAGCAGGACCAGGCGCCGGGTGCCGGTCCACATGTGGGCGGCCTGGGCGTCAGGACTGGTCAGGATGCGCAGGCCGACCGTCTCACCCTCGTCCACCAGCGACGGGTAGCCCCTGACCGTCCGGCCGCCGACCGTGCGCTCCACGACCCTCGGGATCTCCCCGAAGCCCCACTCGGTCCCACCGGAGACGGGAGCCACTCCGATCAGGCTCGACAGGCGCTCCTGCATGGGCCCCTGCAGGCGGGCCTTCAGGGAGTCGAGGTCGGATCCGGACAGCAGCTCGGCTCCGTCGGTACCCACGACCCGGAAGCGGACCCGCAGGTGGGCGGCCAGATGCTCGGGATGGAAGTCCCCCGGCCGGACCATCACCCCGGTGGTGCGCAGGACGTAGGACGCCAGCACATCGAGCAGCGGACCGTCATCGGGGGAGGCGGAGGCCAGGAAGGCGCGGGCGAGGTCACCGGCCGGGCCGAGCTGGCGGCGGACGGGCTTGGCGAGCGATCGGATCAGCGACGTGGCCAGCTCCTCGCGCCAGCCAGGCACGTGCCAGTCGAAGCCGCTCGGGCGCAGCTGGTTCAGCGCTTCGAGAGGCACGACCACGGTCACCCCGTCGTGGGGGTCGCCCGGGCTGAAGCGGTACTCGAGCTCGAGGCAGAGCTCGCCCTGGCGCCACTGGTCGGGAAAGTCGTCGGGGTCGAACCGGGCGCCGGAGGAGCGCACAAGCAGCTCGGGCCCGAAGAGCAGGTGGTCGGCGCGGCTTCGGCCCGAGCGGCGCCACCAGCGCTCGAAGGAGGGTCCGGAGCAGACCTCCTCGGGCAGGCGGGCGTCGTAGAGGGCGGCCAGGGCGTGCGCATCGATGGTGACGTCGCGTCGGCGCAGGCGGTCCTCGAGGGAGGCCAGCTCCTCGAGCCGGGCCAGGTTGGTGTCGACGAAGCCCGGTCGCCGGTCCCAGTCAGCGTGGACCAGGGCGTTCTCGATGAACATCCCCCTCGCCTCGGCCGGGTCGAGGCGGGCCAGGTCGACCCGGCGCCCGGAGACGAGGCTCAGCCCGTACAGCGTCACCTGCTCGGGCACGACGGCGGCACCCCGGAGCGGATCCCAGACCGGTTCGCCGTAGCTGCGCTTGACCAGATGAGAGGCGAGGCGCTCGATCCACTCCGGCCGGACGACGGCGACGTTGCGGGCCCACAGGCGGGTGGTCTCGACGAGGTCGGCCGCCATCACCCAGCGGGGGCTGCGTCGGAACAGGACCGATCCGGGGGCGATGGCGAAGCGGGACTGCCGGGCGCCGGAGTAGTCCCGACGGCCCTGGTCCCAGGTGCCGACATGGGAGAGCAGGCCGGACAGGACCGCCTGGTGGATGGCGTCCTCGCTCGCCGGCGTCCGGTTGGGTGTCATGCGCAGGTCGCGCTGGATCTGGCGGAGCTGGCCGGCGAGGTCCTGCCACTCGCGAACCCGTCGGTAGTTGAGGAACTCGCGGCGGCACAGCCGGCGGAACTGGCCCGGGGTCAACTCGGCCTGTCTGTCCTGGAGATAGCCCCACAGGGCGAGGTAGGAGAGCAGGTCGGAGTGGCGGTGGGCGAAGCGGGCGTGGCTGCGGTCGGCCTCCTGATCGTGGTCGGCCGGCCGCTCGCGGGGGTCGATGATCGACAGCCCGGCGGCGATGATGGTCACCTCCCGCAGGCACCCGCCCGCCTCGGCCGCCACCAGCATGCGGGCATATCGGGGATCGAGCGGCAGCTGGGCCAGCCGGCGGCCGACCGGGCTCAGGCGGCGGTCTCCTTCGCCGCCGGCGGCGAAGGCCCCCAGCTCCTCCAGCAGGGCCACGCCGTCGCGGATGGCCCGCGAGTCGGGAGGATCGAGGAAGGGGAAGCGCTCCACCGCTCCGAGGCCGACGGCGGTCATCTGCAGGATGACCGAGGCGAGGTTGGTGCGGAGGATTTCGGGTTCGGTGAACTCGGGCCGCCCGAGGTAGTCCTGTTCCGAGTACAGGCGAATGCAGACGCCCGGGCCCAGGCGGCCGCAGCGGCCGGCGCGCTGGTCGGCCGAGGCCCGCGACACCGGTTCGATGGGGAGCCGTTGCATCTTGGTCCGGCGGTTGTAGCGGGAGATGCGGGCCGTGCCGAGGTCGACCACGTAGCGGATGCCCGGCACCGTGAGGGAGGTCTCCGCCACGTTGGTGGCCAGCACGATCCGGCGCCCCTGATGCGGCCGGAACGCCCGGTGCTGCTCGGCCGCCGACAGGCGGGCGTAGAGGGGAAGGACCTCGGTGTGGGGCAGGCTCAGGCTCCGGACCACCTCGGCCGCATCGCGGATCTCGCGCTCGCCGCTCAGGAAGACCAGGATGTCCCCCGGCCCTTCCCTGTTCAGCTCGACCACGGCGTCGGCCACCGCCTGCAGGGGGTCGTCGGTCTCATCGGGATCGTCGGCCGGGGCCCGGTAGCGGATCTCCACCGGGTAGCCGCGGCCGGACACCTCGATGACCGGGGCGTCGCCGAAGTGGGAGGCGAAGCGGGCGGTATCGATGGTTGCCGAGGTCACGATCAGCTTGAGGTCGGGCCGGCGGGGGAGGAGCTGGCGGAGGTAGCCGAGCAGGAAGTCGATGTTGAGGCTGCGCTCGTGGGCCTCGTCGATGATCAGGGTGTCGTAGCGCCGGAGCTGGCGGTCGCGGCGCAGCTCGGCGAGCAGGATGCCGTCGGTCATCACCTTGACCGCGGTCTGTTCGGACACCTGGTCGGTGAAGCGGACCTGGTAGCCGACCACGCCCCCCAGGGGCACGGACAGCTCCTCGGCCAGACGCTCGGCCACCGTGCGGGCGGCCAGTCGGCGAGGTTGGGTGTGGCCTATCCGGCCGGCCGCCCCCCGCCCGGCCTCGAGACACATCTTGGGCAGCTGGGTGGTCTTGCCGGATCCGGTTTCGCCCGCCACCACCAGCACCTGGCTGGAGGCCAGGGCGGCGACGATTTGGTGGCGGTGGGCCGTTATGGGCAGAGCGGGGTCGTACTCGATCCGCACGTCGGCGCCCATCCGATCCACCGCACGAGGCTACGGCTCAGCTTGACGGCCCTCCGGCCGAATAAGAGCCGGATATGTCGGACACCGACCAGTGCCTCGTGTGCGGCGGCCCCATGGGCGACGCCGCCGATCCGGCCTCGGCCGTGCCCGACTTCTGCGCCGGCTGCAGGGAGGAGCTGTGCCCGGCGGAGGCCCGCCCGGCCCCCATGGCGGCCACCGTCGCCGATGTGGCGATGGCGATGGACCGGGCCCTCGGAACCGTGCTCGGCCTCGGCCGCATGATGGCCGGCCTCGGCAGCGGTGCCGAAGGGCGGGGCCCGGGCGCCTGAAGGGGGGCGGCCCTAAGGGAGCCGGTCCGTGCGGTGCCAACGGTTAACACTTTCCTCACGAACAGCTGACACCCTGGTGGGAATGCCCTCCGAAGCCGGCACCATCGTGGTGGTCGAGGACGACCCGAACATCGCCGACCTGCTCGACCTGTACCTGCGGCGGGAGGGATTCCGCGTCCTGCAGGCCGCCGACGGCGAGAGCGGGGTGGCGGCGGTGGCCCGGGAGAAGCCCAGGCTGGTGGTGCTGGACATCGGGCTACCGGGCCAGATCGATGGGCTGGAGGTGTGCCGGCGGCTGCGGGCCTCGGGCCGGGTGCCGGTGCTGATGCTCACCGCCCGCGACGGGGAGATCGACCGGGTGCTGGGGCTGGAGATCGGGGCCGACGACTACGTCACCAAGCCGTTCTCGCCGCGGGAGGTGGTGGCCCGGGTGCGGGCCATCCTGCGCCGGGCCGACGGACCGCCGCCGGAGCCGCCCGACACAGTGGCCGTTGGGGCGGTCGAGGTCGACCGGTCGCGCCGCGAGGCCCGCCTGCAGGGCCGACCGGTCCCGCTCACCACGCGCGAGTTCGACCTGCTTGCCCATTTGGCCGACAACCTCGGCCTGGTGCTCACCCGCCGCCAGCTGCTCGACAGCGTGTGGGGACCCGACTGGTACGGCGACGAGCGGACGGTCGACGTGCACGTGCGCCAGCTGCGCAAGAAGCTGGGCCCCGAACTGCCGCTCGCCACCGTGTGGGGAGTGGGCTACCGGCTGGCCTGATGCGCCGGCGCCTGACGGCGGTCATCGTGGCCGTGGTGACCGGGGCCCTGGCGGTGGCCGGCTTCGGCAGCCTGTGGCTGGTGGGGCGGGCCACGGTCAACCAGACCAGGCAGCGCCTGGACTCGCAGGCGGCGATCATCGCCGACAACCTCGACACCTTCGTGGCCGGCCGAACGGTGTCCGGCAGCAAGAGCGTGCTTGGGCTGGTCACCGAGGTGTCCAGGCTGGAGGGGGCGGCCATCGTGGCCGTCCAGCCCAGCGGCAACCTGACGCCCATCCAGCCCAGCGCCCCGCTGCTTGGCCTGCTGGGCGCCTCCCGCCCCCTGCCATCAGGTCTGAGCTCGGCCCAGCTGCACCCGCCCGCCCTGCTCGCCGGTCAGACGGTGAGCGGCCGGCGGGGCTCGCTCATCTGGGTGGCCGTGCCGGGCAGCCTCGACGCCGCCGTCCTGGTGCCGGCCAACACCGCCACCGCCCGCCAGGCCGCCCGGGCGGCCGCCTTGCGGCGGGAGCTGTCCGTGCTGGCCCCCAACGGCTCGGTCCCCATCGCCGTGGTGGTCACCGACCGGGTCAGTGGCGCGCCCGGGGCCACCTACTACTTCCTCTTCTCCGGCTTGGCCGCCCTGGCGGTGGCGGCGGCGGTGGCCAGCGCCATGGGCCGGCGCATCGCCCGGCCGCTGGCGGCGGTGGAGGCGACAGCCCGCCGTATCGCCGATGGCGACCTCAGCAGCCGGGTCAGCGTCGGGCCGGGCGAGTACCGCGAGCTGGCCTCCCTGGCCGGCTCCATCAACAGCATGACCGAGAGCCTCGAGCGCTCCCGGGGCATGGAGCGCCAGTTCCTCCTGTCGGTGTCCCACGACCTGCGCACACCGCTCACCTCCATCCGGGGCTGGGCCGAGGCCATTGCCGACGGGGCCGCCGGCGACGACCGCCGGGCGGCGGGGGTGATCGGGAGCGAGGCACGCCGCCTCGAGCGGCTGGTTCAGGACCTGCTCGACCTGGCCAAGCTGGAAGCCCGCTCCTTCTCCCTCGTCCGCCAGCCGGTCGACGTCGGCGAGGTGGTGATGGACCGGGCCGAAGGCCTGCGCCCGGCCATCGAGGAGGCCGGCCTGCGCCTGGAGGTGTCCGTCCCCGAGGCACCCCTGGCGGTCCGGGCCGACCCCGACCGCCTGGCCCAGGTGGTGGCCAACCTGGTGGAGAACGCCTTCAAGTTCGCCCGCACCACGGTGACGGTCAGCGCCGCCGGCCACGACGACCGGGTGGCGGTGACGGTGGCCGACGACGGGCCGGGCATCGCCTCCGAGGACGCCCCCCATGTCTTCGAGCGCTTCTACACCGCCTCCCGCTCGCCGGCGCGCCAGGCCGGCTCGGGGCTGGGGCTGGCCATCGTCAAGGAGCTGGTCGAGGCCATGAGCGGCCAGGTGGCGGTGGGCCCGGCCGACGCCTCGGGCGGCACCCGGGTGTCGGTCATCCTGCCGGCGGAGGCAGGCTAACTCTCGGCCCGCAGGACATCGTTCCGCTTGACTGCCAGGTGGACAACCCGCAGGACATCGTTCCGGCGGCACCAGGAGGCTCCCTACAGGAGATCGTTCCGTCCTGGGGCGCTCAGCGCAG
>Ga0070739_10002542_pt1 | contig 24311 bp, 28 predicted proteins | sample Coa_R1_7_FD_66445 | JGI IMG/M metagenome (GOLD analysis project Ga0070739, IMG submission 66445) | Surface soil microbial communities from Centralia Pennsylvania, which are recovering from an underground coalmine fire - Coalmine... | ecosystem: Environmental > Terrestrial > Soil > Unclassified ... | reverse complement strand
GGGCCGCCCGCGATGACGCCGGTTCCCGGCGCAGCGGGTTTGAGCAGCACGCGAGCCGCGCCGATCGAGTGATTCACTTGATGCGGAATCGTCTTCTCGACCATGGGCACCGTGATCAGGTTCTTCTTCGCGCCTTCGACCGCTTTGCGAATCGCCTCCGGCACCTCGCCGGCTTTCCCGATTGCGAAGCCGACGCGCCCTTTGCGATCGCCCACCACGACCAGCGCGCTGAAACTGAAGCGCTTGCCGCCCTTGACGACCTTCGCCACGCGATTCACGCGCACCACGGTTTCTTCGAACCCCGAATTGTCGCGCTCGCGACCACCACCACTTCGATATTGCATGCTACCGGCGCTCCGCTCTCATCAAAATTCCAGTCCCGCTTGACGCGCTGCATCGGCCAGCGCCTTCACGCGGCCGTGGTACTTCAAGCCGCCGCGATCGAACACGACCTGCGTAATGCCGGCCTGTTTGGCTTTGGCGGCGATCGCCGAGCCGACTTTTTCGGCGGCGGCGAGGTTCGTCGTCGACTTCAAGCCGTCGACGAGGTCTTTTTCCCGCGTCGACGCCGCGGCGATCGTATGGCCGCGCGCATCGTCCACGACGCTGGCGTAAATGTGATGCAGCGTGCGGCGCATCAACAGCCGCGGCCGCTCAGCCGAACCGCTCAGCTTGCGGCGCAGCCGGCGGTGGCGTTTCTGACGGCTGACGTCTTTGGAAACGGACACTACTTCTTGCCAGCCTTTCCGGCTTTGCCGAGCTTTTTGCGAACGACTTCGGCAGCGTATCGCACGCCCTTGCCCTTGTACGGCTCGGGCGGCCGCAGATTGCGGATTTCCGCCGCGACTTGACCGACTTGCTGCTTGTCGATGCCCTCGACGTGAATCTTGTTCGTGCCTTCGACCGAAAGCGAGATGCCCTGCGGCGGTTTGTACGTCACGGGATGCGAGAAGCCCAGCGTCAAGTTCAGGCCGTCGCCCGACTTGGCCGCGCGGTAGCCGACGCCTTGGATCTCGAGGCTCTTGCGAAAGCCCTTGCTGACGCCTTCGATCATGTTGCTCACGAGCGTGCGCGTGAGGCCGTGCGCCGAGCGGTGCTCCTTGGCATCGCCGCTGCGTTCGACCACCACTTTACCGTCTTGCAATTTGACGCGCACGTGCTGGAGCACGCGCCGGCGCAGCTCGCCTTTGGGGCCTTTCACGAGCACTTCGCCGTCATCCACCGTGACGTTCACGCCGCTGGGAACCGCGACGGGAAGTTTTCCTATACGTGACATCTTCTATTTACCTCTGTCATCCTGAGCCTGTCGAAGGATCACCACACGTAGGCGAGGACTTCGCCCCCGCAGCCTTCCTTTTTCGCGCGTTTGCCGGACATGATGCCTTTCGAAGTCGACATGATCACCAGTCCCAAGCCGCCGAGCACGCGTGGGATTTCCGTCTTGGTCGTGTACACGCGCAGCCCGGGACGCGAGATGCGGCGCAATCCGGTAATGATCTTCTCCTTGTTGGGGCCGTAGCGCAGTCTGATGCGGATGACGCCCTGCGGGCCTTCGTTCAAGCGCTCGAAGTCCGCGATGAAGCCTTCGTCCTTGAGAATCTGCGCCACCGCCGCTTTCATGCGCGAAGCCGGCACGTCCACCGTTTCATGGTTTGCGGTGTTCGCGTTCCGGATGCGCGTGAGCAGATCGGCGATCGGATCCGTGATGACAGCCATACTATCGTTTCCTCTTTACCACGATGCCTTGGTCACGCCGGGAATGTTGCCTTTATGCGCGTTCTCGCGGAAACAAATCCGGCACAGCCCGAACCGGCGGTACACGCCGCGTGGGCGCCCGCACAGCTGACAACGGTTGTGCACGCGCACCTTGAACTTCGGCGTGCGCTTGGATTTCTCGATGAGAGCCGTCTTTGCCATTAGCGTGCACCAGCTTTCTGCAGCGGCAAACCCATCGCCGTCAGGAACTCGGTCGCCTCTTCGTCGTTCTTCGCACTCGTCACGATGACGATGTCCATGCCGCGCATCTTCTCGACCTTGTCGAAATTGATTTCCGGAAACACGATCTGCTCGCGCAGACCCATGTTGTAGTTGCCGCGTCCGTCGAACGACTTGCGGGGCAAACCGCGGAAGTCGCGGATGCGCGGCAGCACCACGTTGAAGAGCTTGTCGAGAAAGACGTACATCCGTTCGCCGCGCAGCGTGACCTTCGCGCCGATGCTCATTCCCTCGCGCAGCTTGAAGGCGGCAATGGACTTTTTCGCCTTCGTGACGACGGGTTTTTGCCCGCTGATCGCCTGGAGCTCCGAAACCGCCGTGTCGAGCACCTTGGAGTTGCTGATCGCATCTCCCACGCTCATGTTGATGACGACCTTCTCCAATTTCGGGATCTCGTGGACGTTGCGGTAGCCGAAGCGCTCCTGCAGCTGCTTGCGAACCTCTTTGTCGTATTTTTGTTTGAGACGAGACGGCATGTTAGGCACCTTTTGCCGATAGACGCGCAGGCTCGCCGCACTTTGCGCACACGCGATGCGTACCCTCGGGCGTATCCCGGTGACGGATGCGCGTGGGCGCTTTGCACTTCTCGCACACGTATTGGAGCGCGGAGAGCGGAAGCGGCGCTTCCTTCTCCAGTATCCCGCCGGTTTGCGCAGCGCCGCCCATTCGCTGTGCCTGCGTACCCTGCTTGGTGTGTCGCTTGACGACGTTCAAGCCCTCGATCGTCGCCATGCCCGTTTTCGGAAACACGGCCTTGACCACGCCGCGCTTGCCCTTCTCCTTGCCGCGGCGGATCACGACCGTGTCGCCTTTGATGATGTTCACTGCCATGGTTTCTTACAGCACCTCCGGCGCGAGCGAGGCGATCTTCAGAAAGCCGCGGTCGCGCAGCTCGCGCATGACCGGACCGAAGACGCGCGTGCCGCGCGGATCCAAATTGTCTTTGTCGCCCTTGATGATGACGCACGCGTTGTCGTCCGACTTCACGACCGAGCCGTCCGAGCGGCGAATCGGCGCGGAGGTGCGCACGATCACGGCCTTGACGACTTGGCCTTTCTTGACCGCCGCTCCCGGAATAGCGCTCTTCACCGTCCCGACGACGATGTCGCCGACGTGCGCGTACGGGTGACGGCTGCCGCCGCTTACGTGAATGACGAGCAGCTCGCGCGCGCCCGAGTTATCGGCTACCTTGAGCCGCGTCTCTTGCTGGATCACTTCGCGCGCTCCACGATCTCGACCAAGCGCCAGCGCTTTTGCTTCGACAGCGGGCGGCATTCCATGATGCGCACCATGTCGCCGGTCTTGGCGTCGTTGCTCTCGTCATGCGCTTTGAATTTCACGGACTTGCGCACGATTTTGCCGTATACGGGATGCGGCACGCGCGTTTCCGAAACGACGACGATCGTCTTGTCCATCTTATCGGAAACGACCCGGCCCTGCTTGGTGCGGCGCTGACGGCGGCGCTCGTCGTTACGCTGCTCCATGCTTTGCCTCCGCGATCCGCTTCTCCGAAATGACCGTTTGAATTTGCGCGTACGCGCGACGCATCGCTCGCACTTTGCTGAAGTCCGAGAGGTGACCGGTGCGCAGCGCGAAGCGAAGGTTGAACAGCTCTTCCTTCGTCTCTTTGGCTTTCTGCTGCAGTTCCGGAATCGTGAGGTTACGCAGCTCTTTGAAATGCGCGTTCATTTTAAAAGGCGCTCCGCTCTAAGCTGCGCGCCCCCCATCGTAAACGATGGGGCCCCCAGGCCGTGGGGCGCATGCACCTGACTGCTAACGTGGGCTCTCCCCGTGGGCGCCCCAAAAAAAGCCTTTGTCATTATGCACCCTCTTCTCGCGCAATGATTTTCGTCGCGATCGGCAATTTGGAAGCGGCAAGCTCGAGCGCGCGTCTTCCCACCTCGGGGTCGACGCCCGAAAGTTCGAACAGGACGCGGCCGGGCCGCACGACGGCAACCCAAAACTCGGGGTTGCCCTTGCCCGAGCCCATGCGAACCTCGGCGGGCTTCTTCGTCACCGACTTGTCGGGAAACACCTTAATCCAGACTTTGCCGCCGCGCTTGATGTGGCGCGTCATCGCGATACGCGCCGCTTCGATTTGGCGGTTCGTCATCCAGCACGGCTCGAGCGCCTGCAGCCCGTACTCGCCGAACGTCAGCGTGTTGCCGCGCGTCGACTTGCCGGTCATGCGGCCGCGGTGAACTTTGCGCCACTTGACTCTCTTCGGGGTCAACATTACTCAGCCACCTCGGGGCTCGGAGCCTCGGGAACGATCGTTTGCGCTTCCGCGCTGTCGGCCACCGGCGCGGATTCCACGGGCGCAGCTTCAGGCTGCGCGGCGCGCGGTGCGCCGCCGCGGCGTCCGCGTCCCCCGCGCTCGCGGCGTTCGCGGAATTGCGGGCGATCGGAACGGCCGTCGCGCGAATGCTCGGGGAGCACTTCGCCGCGATAGATCCAGACTTTCACGCCGATGCGCCCGAACGTCGTGAACGCTTCGACGTGCGCGTAGTCGATGTCGGCCCGAAGCGTGTGCAGCGGCACCTTGCCGTCCGCATTGCGCTCGGTGCGCGCAATCTCGGCGCCGCCCAGGCGTCCGGATACTTGCACTTTGATGCCCCGCGCGCCGGCCTTCATAGTGCGCATGATGGCTTGCTTCATCGCCCGTCGAAACGCGATGCGCTTTTCCAACTGGTCGACGATGTTTTGTCCGACCAAACGCGCGTCGAGCTCCGGATGCTTGATCTCCATCACGTTGACTTGCACGTTCTTGCCGGTGAGCTTTTCGAGGTTCTTGCGAATCTCTTCGATGCCCACGCCGCGTTTGCCGATGATGATGCCCGGTTTGCCCGTGTTGACGATTACGCGCGCTTGGTTGGCGCGGCGCTCGATTTCGATCTTGCTGATTGCGGCCGGCCGCATCCATCGCCCGAAATACTTGCGGATTTTTACGTCTTCGTGCAGCCAGTCCTTATAATGCTTTTTCTCGAACCAGCGGCTGTCCCACGTGCGCGTGATGCCCAAGCGCAGACCGACGGGATGAATTTTCTGACCCATGCTTACTCCGCGGCCCCCGCTTTGGTAGCCGTTTTCTTCTTACGCGAGGACGCTTTGCGCGTCGACGCCTTGCGTTTCGCCGGCGCCTTGGCTGCGCTCGGAGCCGCCGCGGCGGCGCCCTTGCGAACGGCCCGCTTCAAACTGATCGACGCTCCGCCGCGCGCTCTGCGCTTTTTCACCGGCGGTTGCTCGCCGACGGCCACGGTAACGTGCGCCATGCGCTTGCGCTTGAAATTCGCGCGCCCTTGCGCGCGCGGATCCAAGCGCTTCGTGAAGCGGCCGCCCGGGCCGCCGTCCACGGTTATGCGCGTGACGTACAGCTCATCGGTGTTCATGTCGTGGTTGTTGCCCGCGTTTGCGACCGCGCTGCGAAGCAGCTTCTCTATCGGATCGGCGGCGAAAACGCCGGCGAACTTCAAAAGAACGAACGCTTCCTTCACGCTTTTGCCGCGAATCGCGTCCGCCACGCGCCGCAGCTTGCGCGGCGCCATGCGCACAAACCGCAGATGCGCCACAGCCGTGGGCGCCCCAAATACCGTTTTCATCCTACTTTACCGCCGCCTTGTCTCCGCCGTGACCGCGGAAGTGCCGCGTCGGCGCGAACTCGCCGAGCTTGTGGCCGACCATGTTTTCCGTGATGAACACCGGAACGTGCGCTTTCCCGTTGTGCACGCCGATCGTGTGGCCGACCATCGCCGGAACGATCGTCGAGGCGCGGCTCCACGTTTTCACGACGCGCTTTTCCCGCCGCTCGTTCATCGCTTCGATCTTTTGGATGAGATGGTCCGCAACGTAGGGACCCTTCTTTAAGCTGCGGCCCATCTAAAGGCGCTCCGCTCTAAGCTGCGCGCCCCCCATTGCAAGCAATGGGGCCCCCAGCCTATGGGGCGCATAAACCAAAGTGCTGACTTGGGCATTCCCCGAGGGCGCCTCAAACAAAGTCTCGATCATTAAAGGCGCTCCGCTCTAAGCTGCGCGCCCCCCATTGCAAGCAATGGGGCCCCCAGGCTATGGGGCGCATAAACCAAAGTGCTAACTTGGGCATTCCCCGAGGGCGCCCCAAACAAAGTCTCGATCATTAAAGGCGCTCCGCTCTAGCTTGTACGTGGTTCGACGGCCTCACCATGACGAGAGTGCTCACTTGGCACCACGTTTTCTGACGATCATGTTTTGCGTGCGCTTGTTGCGCCGCGTTTTCTTGCCCATCGTCATCTGGCCCCAAGGCGTCGTCGGCGGACGCCCCGATGTGGAGCGCGCTTCGCCGCCGCCGTGCGGATGGTCGACCGGATTCATCGCGATGCCGCGCACGCTCGGGCGCTTTCCCCGATGCCGCTGGCGCCCGGCTTTGCCGATGATTTCGTTTTCGTGCTCGACGTTGCCGAGCTGGCCGATCGTCGCGCGGCAGACGACGAGAATCTTGCGCACTTCGCCCGAGGGCATGCGCACCTGCGCGTAGTCGCCTTCCTTGGCCATCAGCTGCGCCGCCCCGCCCGCGCTGCGCACGAACTTCCCGCCTTGGCCGGGGCGCATCTCGATGTTGTGGATGACCGTACCGACCGGAATGTTCTTGATGGGCAAGCAGTTGCCGGTTTTGATGTCCGCGTTCGGTCCGGATTCGACCACGTCGCCGACCTTCAGGCCGAGCGGCGCGAGAATGTAGCGCTTCTCGCCGTCGCGATAGTTCACGAGTGCGATTCTGGCCGAACGATTCGGGTCGTATTCGACCGTGGCGACCTTCGCCGGAATCGCGTCCTTGGTTCGCTTGAAGTCGATGATGCGGTACATCTTGCGCGTGCCGCCGCCTTTGTGGCGCACGGTGATGTGACCGTTGAAATTGCGGCCCGAATGTTTCTTGCGCACTTCGATGAGCGACTTCTCCGGTTCGACCTTGGAGAGATCGGAGAAGTCCATCGTCGTCATGAAGCGCTTGCCCGCGCTGGTCGGCTTGTATTTCTTTACCGGCATGATTATTGCTCGAAATAGTTGACGCCGCCCAGTTCGATTTTCTGGCCCGGCTTCAGGGTGACGACGGCTTTTTTGTAGTCCTTCGTATGGCCGACCGTGCGAACGCCGCGGCGCGCGAAGTTCTTCTTCTTGCCGCCGATGTTGACGGTATTGACCTTGAGGACGTTTACTTTGAAGATTTCCTCGACCGCGTGGCGGATTTGCGTTTTGGTCGCCTCGGGATGCACGACGAAGCTGTATTGATGACCAAGCGCGTTGGCCATCGATTTCTCCGTGATGCGCGGCGACACGATGACGTCTCTGGCGTCCACGTTATTGAGCCTCCCCGCTCTTCGGTGAGAGCGACGCCACGAGCTCGTCATACGCCTGTGCCGTGAAGACCAAGCGGCTGTAGCGCAAGACATCTTTCACGTCGAGCGCGCCCGTGTGCGTGATGCCCACCTTTTTCAAGTTGCGGCCCGCGCGACGAATCGCATCGCCCGCGCGTTCGTCGCGTCCGGCCACGACCAGCGTGCTCGGACCTTTTTTCGCGTCTTTCGCGCTGCCGAAGAGCAAACTGGCGAATCGCGAGGTTTTCTCGACGTCGAATTCGGCCGCGTCCAGCACCGTCACCGCGCCGTTGCGAAAGCGATCGGACAGCGCGGCTAGGAAAGCGGCGCGCCGTTCCTTCTTGTTCAGATCCGTAACGTAGCTGCGCGGCTGCGGTCCGAACACGACGCCTCCGTGCGTCCATTGCGGCGAACGGATCGAACCCTGTCGCGCGCGGCCCGTGCCCTTTTGACGCCAGGGTTTGCGCCCGCCGCCGCTGACCTCGTCGCGCTTCTTCGTGGACGCCGTTCCCGCGCGCGGGTTGGCGAATTCGCGGTGCACCGCGCGGAAAATCGCGTGCTCCTTGCCGCCGTGTTCTTGAGCGAAGATCTCCGGCGTCGGCTCTTCGCGCAAGATCTTGCCGCTTGCGTCGATCACGTTAGGCACTTGCCGCCGCCTTTACCGACTTGCGCACGATCACCAGCGCGTTCTTGGGCCCCGGAATCGGGCCGCGCACGAGCAGCAAATTGCGTTCGGCGTCCGCCCTGACGATTTCCAAATTTTGGTGCGTGGTGCGGTCGACGCCGAAATGTCCGGGACGCCGGCTGCCCTTCACCGTACGGCCGGCGTTCGTGTCGCCGTTCGAGGCCGGCTGCCGATGAATCATCGAACCGTGGCTGGCGCCGCCGCCGCTGAAATTGTGGCGCTTGATGCCGCCCGAGAAGCCGTGGCCCTTGGAAATGCCGACCACGTCCACCCGATCCCCCGGTGCGAACTCCGCGACCGTGACGGTCTGCCCGGCTTCGACGCCGTCGATGTCGGTGCGGAACTCGCGAATCCAGCGTTTGGGTTCGACCTCGTTCTTCTTATAATGTCCGGCAAGGGCACGCGAGACGCGCGACTTCTTCACGTCGCCGAAAGCCAAAGCGACGGCTTCGTAGCCGTGCTTGTCCTTCGTTCTGCGCTCGACCACCGTGCAGGGACCGGCTTCGATCACCGTGACGGGTACGTACCGGCCGTCCTCGGTGAATACGCTCGACATCCCAACCTTGCGGCCAAGGATGTTCTTCATTACTATCCTCGTCCAGTTGGCGCAGCACACGGGCCCAGGCGTACTGCTCTAGTTCTTTCGCAGCGCGCGGAAATACCGCGGCCGCGTGGGACCACAACCAGGGCAGTTTACCGGAAATCCCCAGCGGCGTCAACCGCCGCGCGAACAGTTAGGGGTGACCGGGGTGCGGCGCAGCGGCGGCCGGCGCCGGCGGGCGGCCCATCATCGGCCCCATCGGCGGCATGGGGTGCATTCGGGCGATCGGCGCAGCGGGCGCCGGCACGAGGGGCCGCGCGCCTGCGGGCGGTGAAAGCGGCCGGACTCCGACCGGCAGCCCAATGGGCCTGGCTCCCACCGGCGGGCGCTTGATCTCACCGCGCGAGAACGGCCCGAGGATCTCGTCGTCGTAGTCCGGGACGCAGCGGCCGTTGACGAGATGCTGCGGAACCGCGCTGTACCCGTACGTGTAGACGAGCTGTTCCTGCGGGGACTGCCTGCGGCACGCCAGCGTGATTCCGCCGGGAACGGGCAGCATCACCGACACGCCGTCCGGGCAGTTCGTACACGCAGGCACCTGCGCGGCCGTGAATGCCGCCGCGGGCGTGCAAGGCGTGTCGAAGTACGAAAGATTCTGGAGCGATGCCGGTACCGCGATCACCCCGTAAAGAGGTGGGCATACTCGCGCGGCCGAGGCGGCGGACGTGCACGCCAGAAAGGCCGCGAAGAACGCGGGCAAGCGCATGTTCATTCGGGTAGTCTCCCGCTCGATTATACCACGTTCAGCGCGTCGTCTTCTCCATGTCCGGATCGGGCGCGCCGTTCGGGCACATCTTTAGATGCTCGCCGTGCGGCACATAGTAGGCGTGTACGTCGTAATGCGGAATCGGCATGCCTTCGTGCCCGTTGGGATGGTATTCGATGTCGACGTGATTGATGCGATACCCGGGCAGCGGCTGGATGTCGCGATAGTTGAAGCCCTTCTGAAACGTCGTCACCGGCACCATGACTTCCGTGAAGATCGGCTTGCCTTGATACGTACCGTAAATCGGTCCCATGACGCCGTCCGGCTGCATCCCGGTTTTGAGGTTGAGCCAGTGCTCGCCCATGCCTTGAACGCAAGGGCTCACCATCATGAACCCGGCCGGTATTCCGGCCGGACGAACCTTCGGCTGCGGCGGCAACTGCGGCATGCCGCCCTGCGCCTGCGCGGCGGCGACTCCTAACCAAGGCAAGAGCGCGAAACAAAACACGAACGGTGCGGTGCGCTTAATCATGGTCGCTCCTTTTTGACGTCGGCGCCGGTTCATGACGAACTGGTTGCGCTTTGCGTTGTGGCCTCCGCCCCCTGCAACTCGCGGCAAAGCGGACGGCTCATGAATGCACGGCGAATTTCTTCGTTTTTGAATCGCGCCCTGCGCCGTTCGAGGACCTCGCATCCACGCCGGACGAAACCGCGATACGCGACTTCATCACCCAGCGCGCGGCGCACGCGAGCCAACGTCCAACAAATCTGGGCCGGCGCCATTTGCCGTTTCGGCTCGGCTTTGTAGATTTGTTCCAACTCCGCCGCTGCCTGCGCCGCCGCGCCGGTCTGTCCGGCAAGCAGTAGGCCGTCGATCAGTTGGCATAAATCCGCCGCCAAAGACCAGCTCGCTTCGCTGGTGCGTCGCAGCGCTACGCCGTCGCGCAAATGCCGCATACCCGCGTCGAATTGCCCGAGGCGGCACTCAACCGATCCTAAAACGACCCGCGCGGTGCAGCGCGCCTTCACGTAATCGGTGGCGTCGGCAACTTCGAGTGCCCGCAGCGCGACGTCGCGCGCGACGCGGATATCTCCGCGAGCGCAAAGCACTTCCGCACGATTCAGCAGCGCGACCGCGGTACCGATACGCCACCCGATGCGCTCCGCGAGCGGCAATATCGTCGAAAGCAGCTCTTCCGCTTGCTCGTAGCGTCCGAGCTCCACTTCTATGCCGGCCAAATCGGTGAGCACGATCGCGTACTCCTGTAGCGCGCCGGCGCGTTCGAACATCTGCGCCGCCGTGCTCCAATGTGTTTGCATCGCTTCCAGATCGAGCTCGTCATATGCAGCGGCGTAGCCGAGCAGCCGGTATGCATCGGCCTCCCCTTCGACGTCGCCCGTTTGCCGCGCCAACTCGCGTTGTTCGCCGGCAATGCGCGCCAGCTCGACGCTGTCTTCCCGAGTCATCGCCACACCCGCGGCCGCGCGAAGCAACGCAAGGCGGTGATGCAGCGGCGTATCGTCGCGCAGCTCGCTTTGCGCGCGCGCAAGTTCGGCGCGAGCCGTTTCGGTTCGACCGGACGCTATCAGACATTTGACGAGCATCGCCAACGCCTGGAGATGCAACTCTGCATTACCGGCGTCGTTACTGCGCGCCAGCGCGAGCGTAAGCGGCTCGACTCCGGCCGCGGCTATGCCTTGCCGCCACAACATCGTACCTTCCTCGAGCAGAGCGGCGGCCATCTGCTCCGCGTCGCCGCTGTTTTCGGCAAGGCGCTTCATCACGTCGAGCGTTTCTCGCTGCGCAACGCGGTCGCCGATGCTGTCGAATCTTCGGATCGCGCACGCGAGCGCTTCGAAGCGTTCTTCGCCGGAAGCGGAACGAGTCAGTTCCAACAATGCCTCGGCGTCCGCGCGCCAAGCCTCCTTGTCGCCCATGCGCTCGTCGGTTTTCACCAAGCGAACCAGCGCGCGGCGCCGCAGTTCGTCCTCGACGTCGAGTTCGAGCAAGCGTCGTGCGTAGCGGCGTGCCGTTTCGTTGTCGTACAGGCTGCGCGCTGCGTCTGCGGCGCGCAGGTAAGCGTGCGCAGCACGCTCTGTTTCGCCCGCGCGATCCCAATGCAGCGCGGTCTCGCCCGCGAGGGGCGGCCTGGCGGCTTCCATGCGCTCGAAAATGCGGGCCACGCGATCGTGCGCGCGTTGCCGCTCCCGCTGCGGAATGCGATCGTAGATTCGCGCCTGCACCAAATTGTGCGTGAACGCGTATTCGTAACGCGCACGATCGAAAGAGACGCGAACCAGATGGCGATCCATCAGTTCCGAGATCGCGCCGAGCAAATCATCCTCACTCCAGCCCGTAGCTTCGCGCAGTAAGTCCACCGTGAACGTGCGGCCCGCTACGGCTGCGTGCTCCGCCAGCACTTGCGCCGCCGTCGAAAGGCGATCGACGCGGGAAAGGATCGTTGCGCCAAGCGCGTCGGACGCCGTGGTCTGCCGTCGCAACGTCCCCGTCTCGGCGAACTCGCGAAGCAGATGCACGGCGAAGAGCGGATTGCCTTCGCTGACGTGGTGAAGATCTTGCGGCAGGCTCGCAGGCGCATCGGCAAATTGCGGCATGCCCTGCAGCATCGACGCCACGTGTTCGACGCGAAGGCGCGAAGGCACGACGTGTATTGCGCGGTGTTCCCGCTCCAGCGAAAGGCGTACGCGTTCCAAGTCGGAGCAGTGCGGCAGCTCGTCGGTGCGGTACGTCGCCAAAATGATCGCGGGAACGCCGGCGAGCCGCCGCGCCGCGAACTCGAGCGCCTGCACCGTCGCGGAGCCCGCCCAGTGCAAGTCCTCGAGCACCATGAGAAACGGTCTCGTACGCGCAAGGGCGCTCAGCGCGCGCGCAATTGCTTCGAACAGGCGCGCGCGCTCTTGATGCTCGCCGATGCGTTCCGGGGCGGTCGGGTCGGGCACATGCGCCAGCAATTCCGGAACGATGCCGGCGAGCACGCCTTTCCATAAACTACCGAGCGAACTTTCCGATAGATACGGAACCGCGCCGCGCAATGCTTCCGCAAGCGCCTCGTATGGTACGGCTTCCGGATGCGATGTGCCCCCAAGCAGCACTCGCCCTCCCTGCCGCTCGACGTGCAGCGCAAACTCGTGCACGAGGCGCGTTTTGCCGATGCCCGCTTCACCGGAGACGAATGCCACCGCAGCGGAATTGTGCGCGACTCCTTCCCATAACGAACGCAACCGTTTGAGCTCCTCGGTTCGGCCCACGAACGGAAAGGCGGAACTCGACGACGCGATGCGAAGCGGCGTCTCTCTCGCGCTTACGCTGACGGATGCATTACGCACGATTGCATCCCGCAGCGCGATCGTTTCCGGCATCGGGTCGACGTGCATCTCTTCGGCTAAGCGGCGGGCGAAGCGTTCGAATGCGCCCAGCGCTCCGGCGCGATCGCCGGCTTCGTACCGCACCGACATTACCGCTCGCACGACGTCTTCGCGCCACTCGTCGACGCGCAAAATGCGCTGCGCGTAGGAGAGCGCAGCGGCGTGATCGCGCGCGGAACGCGATTCAGCCAACAGATCCGATAGAGCGCAGACGTAGTCCGCGGCAAAACGCTCCCGCTGCGAGATGATCCAATCGTCGTAGAAGCCTTCCAGGAAATCTCCGCCGTAGCAGTCGACCGCGGCGCGCCGGTCTCCCGACGAGAGGGCGTTCCGGAACTCCGTTACGTCCGCGCGCGCTTCGCCTATCCATTCGACGGTGTCGCCGTCGGTTCGGACCCACGGCAAATCGGAAGGCGGCATCGCTTTTGACAGATGATGCAAATGCCGGCGCAAATTCCCGCGGGCTTCTTCTTCGTCCGCATCCGGCCACAAGGCGGCGGCGAGCACTTCTCTCGGCGTAGGACCCGCGGCGGCCAGTAGATAGCCGAGGAGCGGAATGGTGCGCGGGGGCGCGACGAAACGCCACGGCTGCTCATCGCACGTGAAGTTGCGTACGCCGAGCAAAGAGATGCGTACAACCGGCATACCGTCCCTCGCGCAGCCTCATTTCGAGCCGCGCCGCTAATGCTCCTTACGCGCGAGTTGCGCGCGGCGGCGTGCACCGGCCTGGACGCGGGCTGGACGCCGGAACGCTACATTCGGCACATGATCGCTCAAGAGCGCGGCGCGCGCCGCGAAGACGCGTTCGTCGTGCGGATCTGGCACGAAGCCTCGACGGCCGCGGAAGCACCGTGGCGGGCCATCGTGCAGCATCTGCAGTCCGGCGAGCGCCGCTTCTTCACCAATTACGGTGAACTTTGTGAGTTTTTGGATCGCTTCGCGCGCCGCTAGGCGGCCCGTTTCCATCGCGCTTGCCGCCGCGCTTCTGTGCGGCGGGCGCGGCTTTGCGCAAGCAGTACCGCTGTCCTTGACCGCGATGCCTTCGCTCGCATACGCCGGACAAACGATTTTGTTCACGGCAACGGCGCCGTTCAAAAATTCCACGCTCGCATTCGGCGACGGCGTAACGACGATTGTGCCGTTCGGGACGACTGCCGTCGCGCACGTCTATGCCAATCCCGGCGCGTACACCGCGACGCTCTCCGCTCCCATCGGCGTCGCGCCCTTTAGCGTTCAAACCACGGTCCGCATCGCCCCCGTAAGCGGAGCGCTGATCGCCAGTCCTGTGCGCAACGTGGTCGGCGAACCAATTGCTTTCGCCGCGCGCGATATCGCCGCACCCGGATTTCCGGCGCCGCCGCCGCTGATGCTTTCCTTTGGAGACGGCACCGCTCCGCTGAGCGTACCCGCAAGCGGCACGTATTCGCACGCGTTTGCGAACCCCGGAATCTACGTGGCGCAGCTGCTCACGAGTACCGGGGCCCTCGTCGCATCGGCTGCCGTCGAAGCGGATGCGCGAACCGCGCGAGTACCGATCGGAGAAATCTTCAACGTCACGCCCTCGCTTTCGCCGGCACTTGCGGGCAGCGACATCGCGCTGATCGTGAACTACAACCTGCTTCTGCCGCCGACAGCGTACGCGTCGGAGCTGCCGGCGCTCGATGCAATCGTCGATTTGCTCGCTCCCGACGGCCGCTTGATCAGACGCAGCGATCCGTTTCCGATTGCCTATAGCGCAGCCGGCGGCCCCGTTCTGCGTACTGCGCGGATTCCGTACACCGTGCCGGTGGATGCCGGCGGCGCATATAAGTTGCGAGTCTACTTACGCAGCGAACAGGGCGGAACGGTGGCGCTCGCGCAACCGATTCCGCTCCTCGTCACCGCCGGTCCCGATCCCGCGCCGAAAGCGATCGCCGCAGTGCATGCCGGCGGAGCGCTCGAAGTAGGACCCCACGCGAGTCAAAGCCCGGCAACGCTGAATGCGAACTTGACCGCCGGGCTGCAGTGGCCCGCGAGCACGCTCGCGTTCAGCGGACTGTTCGACCCCGTGTCGCGGCGCGTCGATCCGAAGTTGTGGTATTCGGGCGGCCCGCCTCCCAAAATCGTCGCTCCCGATTCGCAGCAAGGCCAGCCGCAAGGAAATCCCGATGCAACGCTCGGGTTTGCACAAGCGACATTACCGTCGATTCTCGGCGGCGGCGATCCGCTGCGCGGATTCCGTTGGATCGACGCGTCAGGCCCGTTTACGTATCAATTCGGCTACGGCTACACGCAACTGGGTTCGACCACGCAATCCCCGCAATACGGCTCGATCTTCGAGGTCACGCGCGCGCTCCCGCGCGCCGGTGGTTTGGATTTCACGCTCTTCGCGCACGCCGACGATGCAAATGGGTACGTGCCGAACGGCAGTATCGATGCGGCGCCCTACTCGTCGCATGCCGCCGTGCTCGAGTACCACGAGCAGCCCATGAAGAACCTCACGCTCGTCGCCGCGGGCGCGCTGGCAAACGCCGAGGACGAGCTGGATGCGCAGCATTCGCAGTCCGATGCATCCGATAAACTGCAGTTGCAGTACGCAAGCGGCTCCACGAACGCAAGCATAGAGTACGACAATGCCGGCGAATATATGGGTCTGGGCGGCGGACCCGGCGCGCTCGCCGATCGCGCCGATCTCCTCTCGCAATTGCAATTGCCGCTCTCGCGAATCTCGACGCTTGCGCTCGGATTCAACCGCATGGATACGCGCTCGGCCTTCTCGCGTCAGACCGATACGTACGTCGCGTACACGCTGACGCCGCCGGCGCTTTCGTACACGCTCTCCTTCCGCAGCGACGGCCAGCGCGCGAGCGGCGTAGAGACCCTGACGAACCAGATCGGCTTCGGCGTGTCGAAGAGCGGCGCGGGGTGGAACTTCGCATTCAACGCGAACCTGAGCGCGCTGCGGGACGCGCTGGGAAACGCAAGTTCCACGACGCGGACCGCTGCGCTGCAATACACGCGCCAAGTGGGGCGCCACACGCTCTCGTTCGGTATCGATGCAAATGCGGTTGCCGGCGCTTCGGGCTCGGCGCAAGTCGGCGAAACGCTCTCGTACGGCTTTCCGTTTGCAACGCGCGCGAACGGAAACGGTTTCGAGCTCATCACCCAACTCGGTAACACTGTTTCGAGCTCGGCATCGGCTGCCGCACGGGACGACGGTCTGACGGCGATCCTTTCTTACCACATGGGAACGCACGTCAGTTTGGGCATCGTTGGCGATTTTCGAAGCCATTATGCACCGTTTCCCCGCGTGAATCAAAGCGCTTCCGCGCTCCGCGCGCGCCTCGACGTGCAGTTATGAGACGCGCGCAGCTGCCGGCGAAGGCGCTTGCATGGTGCGCGGCGCTCGCTTTCGCCGTAAACCCGTGTTTGCCGTTGCTTGCGCTCGCCGCGAACGTCACGCAAGCGTCGCTCACCGTGAATCCTGCAAGTCTGCTTGCCGGACAGTCCGCGACGTTCACCCTCGTCACGCCTGCGTCGTATCGCAGCACGGTGTCGACCGGCGTGCCGATCGCGTTCGGAGACGGCACGATGGGCACCATCTTCATGTCGTTCAACGACGCCGGCAACTCGTACCGCGGTACGGTAACCCACACTTACGCCGCAGCCGGAACGTATCAAGCATCCGTCACGCTCACGGCACCGGCTGCAACCGCGGCGATCTTGCAAAGGCTCACCGCTACGGTCACCGTCGCCGCGCCCTCCACCCCGGCGCCCACCGCGCCTCCGCCGCCGCTGCCCACGCCGTCCAAAACGTCACCGCCGAATGCGCCGGCCGGGTATCCCATCGCCGGCATCGCGCTCAGCTGGCCGAACGGCTCAACGCAGATCGCGCTGCAAGCGTCGCAATCGGTACCCCAAGCGATCGCGCGCGTTCGCTTCGCGCAAAGCGCGACGGTGACCGCACAATGGTACGTCGACGGCGCGCCGATGCAAACCGTGCAAATTTCGGGACGGCAAGACGCAATCGTTTCCATTGCGTACAACGGCCCGTTGCCGCAAAACGGCCGCCATAGCGTATCGCTCGCGGTCATTTCGCCGCCCGCCGCCGGACTAAGTCCGCCCACGCCGGCGCCGCCAATCGCGTACGCTTACCGAGCGCAGACTGCCGCGATCGTTGCAGCCGTGCAGTTGCTGCACTTCGAAGGTTTCGACGTGAACGTTCCGGCGAATTGCGCCGGACACTTAACGCAAAACGGCTCGACCTTCACGTTTTCCGGTTGCGGAATCGCACATCTCGGGCTTGGATCGGGAGCCGCGTTCGGCGTCAACTTCAGCAACATCACGATCACCGCGCCCGCTTCGGACGGCAGCGCGAACGTCCTCGCGGGAAGCGCGGCTTCGAGCGGTCCGCTCAATCTGCGCCCGCCTTCTCCCGGTGGTTCGGGCGGCGTCAGCACGATGATGAAGGTGCGCGGCACCAACGGCAATGCCGGTGCGCCGGCGGGGCAGCTCGCCGGGAATTGCGCGCAAACCGGCACCTCACAGATGTTCGGATCGTTTGGTTACGGTTACATCATCTACGCGCTTTCCGCGCAACTGAATCCGAAAGGTACGCCGTCGACCGCAACGCTGTGCTACTACCCGTACGGCGTGTTCACCACGTCTCCGCCGCTAGGAGGCTTCAACCTCGCGTACGCATCCTCGGGACAATACGGCACGGGAACGGGGTTGCAGCCGGTCATCGTTACGATTCCATCGGTGACGATCGACCAGAACGCCGAATTCGACGCGGACGTGCCCGGCGATCAGGTAGGGCCTTACGAGCTCGGGTACACGCCGTTCGTCGTGCAGCCGACGCACGCGCAGACGCTGCAGCTGCGCTTTAAACCGGGAGATTCCGCGCCGCGCGTCCGCTTCGACGGAACTCCCTTCGTGGGCGCGGGCATCTTGCAGTCGGCGGCGCAGGTGAGCGGCACGTGCACGTCGTGCGATTGGGATCCGCAAGGCATCGACGCACAGTTCTCAATCGCGCAAGGCACGACGCTGTATCCCGGCGCGCCGAGCGGTCTGCAGATCGTGATCGGCCAAAATTCGCTGGCGCTGCAGCAGTCGCTTTTTACGGGCGGAACGATGAACGGAACGTTCGCTTTCGGTGCGTCCGCCGTTTCGCCGCTGCACGTCATGCGGGCATCGAGCATCGCCTCGAACGACCGCGTGCTGTCGAGCGCGGCATCGTTCGACTCGCTGCAAGTTCGCGCGGCTTCGGGGCAGTTCGCTACGAACGGCGCGCTTCAAACGATCGCGGCAAACCAACTGCCGTCGGGTAGCTTTTCGGGAACGCTTACCGCACTGGGCGATCTGGTCGCCGGCGCAAGCAGCATTACCGACGCGAAAGTGGGCGGCTACGACGTTACCGCGCGCAACGCCTCGCTGTTCGTGCCCGGAGGGCAAACCTCGTACGCGGATCACGCCGCATTCGAAGCGTGGGTCAACGGTTCCGTGGCGGGCGATCAGCTCTGGGATTGCAGCAACGCGCCGGTGCTCACGCAAAACGCGGGAGGAAACGGCTTCGTCCTCGCTCCGCTTTCGCAATGGGCCGCCCAACGGGCCAGTGTGCTAGCGGGCCTAATGTCGGGCAACGCAAACACCGGCGTGGAGCATCTGCGCGCAAGCATTCCGGCGGCGGGCTCGCTCCTTGCCGCGCTGCAGGGCGTTTTGCAAACGGCGACCTCGACGATGCCGCAGTTCCCTTATCCCGGTCTCTACATTTCCGCCGGCAGTGTGCAGACGCCGTTCGGCGTGAGTTCGCAGTTCGACGCCTCGCAGCCGAAAGGAAGCGGTTATGGATGGACGTTCGTCGACGACGGAGGCGTCAGCGCCATGCTCAACGCGTCCGGACAGGAGCGCGCGACGCTGCATCAATTTCCGGTCACGCTGCAGATCTTCAACCTGCTCATTCTTGACGGCGGCGTGCTGCGCACGAACATTTGGGGCGATCTCCTGGTTCCAAAGCCGATCGACGCGCACTTGGCGATGTGCGTGCAAGGCTCCGATCTCTCGGGCGACCTCGGCAGCAGCGTCGTGCAGAAAGGTCAACTCGTAAACCTGAGCGCGTGGAACGCGACGCTGACGACGCAAGTCGAAGCGCCGATCTCGGACGGCGCAATCGCATTGCCGGACGCGACGCTGGCGGCCGCAGGCCTTCCGAATATCGCGTTTCACGTAACGGGTACCCTCCTTGCGGACGGCCACGTGCAGAATGACCGGCTGCTGCCGCTGCAGGCGCTGGGAGTCATGCGTCTGGCGCAGCTCGATTTCACGCCGCAAGAATTCGATTTTCGCGTTCCGAGCGACGACGCGACCAATCAACCCGTGCACGTCGTCGGCAACGGCGGCTTCAGCGGCTGGGGATCGAACATTTCGACGTTCGATCTGGCGAACGCAGGCGGCGCGTTTCAACCCGCGGACCCCAACTTCTCCTTCAGCATCGCGCACGAGCCGATCGGGCCCGTGGACATCACCGCGACCATCAACCATACCAACGGCGCTTGGGACGGCAGCGGCGACGTCAACGCGACCGGATTCGTCGATGCGAAGCTTCACTTGCACGTCGACGATTCGGTGGAGCACGGCGATCTGGGCGTGCGCATCCCGAACGGCGGCGACGGTTCCAGTCAATCAGGTTCGAGCACGCTGGCGAATCTGGGCGGAGAGGTAACGTTCGCGCGCGCGGACGGCTCCCTGAAAGAACTCGCGTTCGGAGCGGATCTCACGCTCGACAAATTCGCCGGACACGTCGTCGCGTTGTACGACACGCCGCTGAACGACGCTTTCATCCAACAGCTCGGCGGAGCGCAAAATCTTCAGGCGCGCGGATGGGATTGCTCGCAGGCATGGTGTTTCGCGGGTTCCATGGCGGCGCAAATGGACCCGCAGGACAAGCTCAGCGGCGAGATAGACGGGCTTTTCGCAACGGGCGGATTCTCGCTCTACGCCGCAGGTCAACTGCAAACGCAGATCGACACGATCGGCGCTTCCGGACAGATTTCGTACTTCGACAATCCCGTCGCCTGGGACGCGGGCCTTTCCGTGCAAGGCATTCCGGTGCTCTTCCTCAACTTCGACGGCGAAGCGTGCGTGTGGAACCACACCGGCGGGCACGTACAAAACTGTCTGGACACGGGCGTGTCCGAAGCAGGCTGGGGATTCTACGCAAAGGGTGAACTGCAGCGGCAGATCGGACCGCTGAGCGGCGAGTTGGACGTGCACGTCCAGTACATCGACGGCGGAGGCGGCTTCGGAGCAGGGGTGCACGCCCACGGCAGCATCGACTTGAAGCTCGTTTCAGCCGATGCCGACGTTGCGCTCGGACTGGAGAGCACGAGCCCGCTCGCGTTTTACGGCAAGGGTTCCATCACCGTGTGCGTCATCTGCGTTTCTGCATCGGGTGATATCGCGCTGACCCTCGACACGAACGGGTTGAACGTCGATTCCGGCGGCGTGAGCTTCGGAACTTGTGGAGCTTGCGGATGGTTATAATGCCTCTTCTTGCGGCACTTTCAGTCGTTGCCGCGCCCGGGCCGCGCGGAATGACCGTGCGTTGGTTCCCGCATTCGCCGAATGCGCCGCTGGTGGCGACGGTCGTGCGCATCGATCCGGACGGCAAACGTGAGCCGCCCGTGCGCGTCGAGCGCCCCGCCGCCGCGAGCGCCTTCAATGCGGACGTCGACAAACGCGGGGTAGGATTCTTCGCGAACGCGGGCGGCGTCGACGTTGCGCTCATGCGCGGAACGGCCTACGTCGATGCCGGCGCGCTCGCGGGACGCCGCTACCAATATGCGGTAACGCTTTCCGACGGCGAGAGCGGCCTCTCGCCCATATCGCCGCCCGCGGGTACGCGGCCGCCGCTGAACGACTACCGCGTGACGATGCTCAGCGCTCGCACGGGCGACAGACGCGTGGTGCTCACGATGCAATCCGCCACGCACCACGGAAACTTCAACGTCTATCGCAGCGCGGGCGCGGCATTCGCGCGCATCGCGCAGGTCATCGGTTACGAAAAAGGCTCCGAATACGACGACGCAGCCGCGCCGCTCCACCGGCGGATCGCTTACCGGGTTACGGTCGTCGATGCGTTCGACAACGAAGGGCCGCCCAGTCAGATCGTGTACGGCATCGCACGCGATCTGCATCGCGCGCCCGCGCCGCGCAATCTGCGTGTTCGCGCCATGGGAAACGCATTGCTCGTTTCCTGGGACGCCTCTCCCGACGCAAGCATCGGCGGATACGACGTCTTTCGCGCAGAGCCGCCTCACGCGTACGTTCGCATAGCGCAACTTGGCGCGCAAGCTCGCCGGTTCGCGGACCGCGTGACGCCCGCGACGAAATACGTCTACGACGTCCGCGCGCGTTCGGTCGACGGTGTCGACGGGTACACGACCGGGGGCGCCGCGAGCTTCCTTCCGAAAACGACGCCGCCCGATGCGCCTTCGGGTCTCGCGGCGAAGCCGTCGCGCGACGCGGTCGCTCTTTCCTGGAATCCTAGCCGCGATCCGGCTACGCAGGATTACGAAGTGTACCGCCGCGCGCCGAAAGCGCAAGCTTTTCTGCTCAAAATCGTGCCGGTCGCCCGGCGTTCGTATTCGGATCGCCTGCCTATGGACGCGCGCGCAAACTATGAATACGGCGTCGGCGCGGTCGACCGCTTCGGCAATCGCGCGATGCCGTCGAAATGGGTTGCCGCGCGGCCGGTGCGTACGACGATCGCGCAGGCCGCCGCGCCGATCGGCGTGACTTATGCCGGCGGCGCGGTAACGATCGCCATGGTTCCCATCGTCGACGAGGACGTGATCGCTCAGCGCGTGCTTCGCGCGGACGACGGACACGCGCTGCGCGCGCTGGCTTCGCTGCACGTCGATCAAACGCGTTACGTCGATCGCAGTGTGAGGGCGGGGCACCGTTACGCCTATGCCTTGGCGACAATCGAACGCGGCGGCATGCAAGGCGCCGTCTCCAAAACGCTCGGCGTCTTCATACCGATTCCCGTCGCGAGCGGCCCTGCGCCCCAGGTGCGCCTGCTCGCGGACAAACGCACTGTCGAGCTGCACTGGCCGCGCGCTTCCGGACTGCTCGGCTATCAGCTGGTGCGGCGCAATCCCGACGGCAGCCGCGTGGTCGTCGAGCCGCTTTTACGTGCTTTCGCGTATCGCGATCCCTTACCGAAGGGTGCGCGCGGCCGGTACGCTTACGCTCTCAGGGAGATCGCGCCGACCGGCGCCGGTGCGCTCGGACATTTCACGTGGATTGAGGTGCATTAGATGAAAAGCATGTGGTGGTTTGCCTCGGCGACGATGCTGGCGGCCTGCGCTTCCGGCGCATCGAGCTCCGGCACGAACGCCTGCAGCGTCCTGCGTTCCGGCGAAGTGGCGGCGGCGATGAACGAACCGGTTTCCAACGTAGTAAGAATCTCGCCGGACCGCTGCCGTTATTTCGGCCGGAATCCGGCGGATTTCATAACGGTACGCGCTTCGGAATCGGGGGCACGTACGTTATTCGCCGGAACTGGCCTAGGCGCCGGGCTGCTGCGTCTGCCCCACGCCCAAAGCGCCGGAATCGGGGATGAATCGTACTGGGCCGATCGCACGCTCTGGGTTCGTAAAGGGGATGCCTTCGTGGCAATCGACATGGGCACCGCTGCGGTGGATCAGGTCGCTGCCGGGACCAAACTCGCGCGCATCGCCGTAAGCCGTCTGTAGCGGGTTTGGACGCCCGCCGGACGCGCGAGCGCTATGCTGACTTCAACCGTAATCCAAGGGAGAAACGCGCTTATGAAACGGCAACCCATCCTGGCCGCCCTCGCCTTCGCCGCCGCCTCAGGCGTAGCGTGGGCTGCGACGCCGCAGGTCTCCACGAATCCCGACACGCCGACTTCTCTGAAGACCAACGTCATCGTCGGACACATGAATCAGGGCGACGGGAAGTCCTTCGACAACTACTACACGTTTCAGGTACAGCCGGGAACGGTGCGGGTACGCGTGACGCTTCGCGCGGGGAGCGACGCGGGCGACGTAGAGGTCAGCCTCAACGACCCCGACGGCACAAAACTTTCACCGGCGTCGTGCACGGGCAATTGCAACTACGACAACGTCATCGGCAGCGGTCAAGGCGATGCCACGACGACCGGCACGTACAGGTTCGATAGTGCCAAGACGGTCGTCATGCACGTGCACGGCTCGGCGCAATATTATCACGCGGGGCCGAAACCGACGTATCGTATTACGCTCGACGGCGACGTCGCGCTCGATAAATCCGCGCGGCCGCTCACTATCGTAAATACGGCAAGCCGCCCGGACGACTAAAGCCCGGCTGCGCGCGAACGCTCAGCCCTCAAGCGTACGACGCACGCCACTCCTGCAACGGCCGCATGGACCTTAGTGAACGAGAAGTCCTATACGAGCGCGGTCGCGATGAACGTGTTTCCGCTGTAGTAGCCGTACGCATCGACGATCTGGCCCGGCCGCACGGGTCCGTTCAGCGTGTAGCCGGACTGCAGCGCAGGCGCTGCGTACACGAACGTGGGCGTTCCGCCGACCGTCAGCACCATCAGCATATCGCCGGAACGCGCGATCACGACGCCTTGAAGCTGCTGGGGCGTATAGACACCGTACGCCGAGTACGCGTCGTATCCGCCGTAGCCCTAGGCGTTCATCGTCGTGCAGCCCGCTTCATCGCCGTCCTCGTCCGAAGAATACAGGCAATTGTCGTACGGCGTAGCATATGTTTGGTCCGCGGGAACCGCGTAGCCGGCCCGCGCCGCGTACGCGTATCCGTACTCGGCCGGGGCCGCATAGGCCGGCGCGTAGTATCCTGCCGGCGCGTAAGCTCCGCAGCCGTTTCCGCCGGTTCCGGCGGTTAAAGCGACCGATGCGAGATCCGACGAGTTGAGGCCGCTGCCGTTGCCGGTAAGCACGCCGATGACGGCCGGAAGCAGCGCCGCGTACAGCAAGCTCGAATTATTTCCGTTGCAGTACGCCGGCGGTGCATACGCGTACTGCGGATAGCCGTACTGTGGGTAGCCGTACTGCGGATAGTAAGGGTTGCCGCCGTACCCCGCGTATGCCGGCGCCACGTATTCGTACACGCCGTTGCTGTACGTGACCGGTACGGTTACGACCGACCCGATCGGGACGGCAGGCAACGTCGTCCCGACGATGACATTGCGCACAACGACCGGCGCGCCCGCCGGCGGATCGATTACGATTTCATTGCGCCGAATCACACGCACGCGGCCGGCAATGTACCGCGGATGGTACACGACCGGAATCGTGCGCACGTGCGCGACGCGCATCGTTCGAACAAGCGGCGACGTCGCGATGCTGCGGCGCTCGATAGCGCGACGCTGCGTGCGATGCGTGACATGCACGTACTGCACGAACGGAGCAGTACGCGGGGCCGTGCGCTCGTTGCCCTTCTTGATTACGCGCTGAACGAACGGCGAAGGCGCTGCGCGATGCTCCACGCGTACCGGCGCGACATAGCGCACCGGAGCTGCGCGATGCTCCACGCGTACCGGCGCGACATAGCGCACCGGAGCTGCGCGATGCTCCA
>Ga0070739_10002540_pt1 | contig 24317 bp, 14 predicted proteins | sample Coa_R1_7_FD_66445 | JGI IMG/M metagenome (GOLD analysis project Ga0070739, IMG submission 66445) | Surface soil microbial communities from Centralia Pennsylvania, which are recovering from an underground coalmine fire - Coalmine... | ecosystem: Environmental > Terrestrial > Soil > Unclassified ... | reverse complement strand
CCGATCTCGCGCGTCCGCTCGGTCACCGAGACCAGCATGATGTTCATAACCCCGATCCCGCCGACGAGCAGCCCGATCGAGCTAAGCGCCACCATGACCACCGCGATGGTGCCGGTGATGCGGTGAAAATCGTCGAGCATCTGGCCGCCCGTGGCCAGCCAGAAATCGTCGGGCTTTGCGGGAGGCGTCTTGCGCAACTGGCGCAGCGCGGCTTCGGCCTCATCCATCGCGCGGTCCACCATGCCCTTGCGGGCCACGATCACGAACATGATCTCGTCCGCCGTCGGGAAGATCTTGTGCATGGTGAAATACGGCAGCAGGACGCGGCGGTCCTCCTGCCCCGGAAAGCCGACTGCATTGCCGATGACTCCGACCACCTGGAGCTGATGGCCGTCCACCTGGATCCATTTGCCGACCGGATCGCCGCCCTGGAACAGCGCCTTGTAAACGTGCTCGCCGATGACCACAACCGGCTGCCGATGGCGGCTCTCCTCATCGGTGAAAAAACGGCCGTACAGCACGCGCTGCGCGCCGCCGGCGGCATAGCGCTCCGTCGTGCCGGCGATCTCGATGTTATAGATGTCGCGCCCGCCGTACTTGGCCAGGTCGACCCAGCCGCCCCGGCCGAACGTGTTGGGGCTGAACAGATACGGCGAGACGTGGTCCACCGAAGGGCAGCGCTCGGCGAGCTGCTGGCCCATCTCCCAGGTGAACTTCTTGCGCTTCAGCTCCTCGGCCTGCAGCGCGCCGCGGAACCCCAGATTGAACTGGAACGAGAAGATCGTCTCCGGACCGAACGCCGTTGCCATGTCCGTGATCGCGCCGTTGACCCCCGTGATGATCGAGCCGACCGCGATCACCGCGCCCGTGCCGATGATGATGCCGAGCACCGTCAGCAGGCTGCGGACCTTGTGCTCCCGCACAGTCGCCACCGCCATGACGGCGGAAGAACGGAATTCGAACAACGTCATCGCTCCCACCTCAAGGCGTGAATCGGGTCGAGCTGCGAGGCGCGGCGCGCCGGGTACATCCCGAAGAACAGCCCGACCACCGCCGTGATTCCGACGCCGATCGCAATCGCCGAAGGCGGCACGGCCATCGGCATATGGATCGCGGCGTGCACCAGCACCGTGATCAGCCAGGCCAACGTCACCCCGGCCAACCCGCCGCTCGCCGAGAGCAGGGAAGACTCGATGAGGAATTGCCGCATGATATCCCGTTGCCGCGCGCCGACGGCTTTGCGGATGCCGATCTCGTAGGTCCGCTCCGTCACCACCGCCAGCATGATGTTCATGATGACGACACCGCCGACCACCATGAATACGGAAACGATCCCCACCGCCATAGTGGCGAGAACCTTCGTCAGCCGGTCCCACAGCTCGACCAGCGACGCCGAGGCGAGGACGCCGAAATTATCTTCCTGGTTGGGGCGCAGCCGGCGCGCCGAGCGGAGGAGCACGCGCACTTCGTCCTGCGCGTCGTTGAGCCGGTTGCGATCGAGCGCCAGCGCGTTGAAGGAAAGGTCGGGATGTGCGCCGAACGTCTTGAAATACGTTCCGATCGGGATCATCACGAAATTGTCGCGCGAGAAGCCAAGCACCGACCCGCGCTTCGCCGCCGTGCCGATGATTTCGAACGGCACGCCGTCGAGCGCGATGGTCTTGCCCACCGGGTCCCGGTCCGGAAAGAGCTTGGCGCGAATGTCTTCGCCGATGAATGCGACCGCGTTCCGGCGCTGATCATCGATCTCCGAAAGGAAGCGGCCCGAAGCGACGGGGATATCGGAAATGACCCCGATATTGGCGGTCACACCGTCCATTTCGACCGCGTCCTGCTTCTGCTCGCGATAGCGCACGCTGACGTTCCGCCCCGCCTGCATCCCGAATTCGCGGCAGAGCGACGCGTGGTCCTTTATATAGTGGAATTCCTCGCTGGTGAGCTTGGGATTGCGGCGGTCGAGCTCGATCAGTTTCTTCGGGTCGAAATCGCCCAGCAGCGGAATGCGCTGCACGGTGAAGCCCTCGGTCCCCATATCCGAGACCTGGCTGGCCACATACACGTCCATTCCGTGCACGATCGACATGACGACAATCAGAGCGGTGGTTGCCAGAATGACGCCGAGCAGCGTCAGAAACGTCCGCAGCTTGCTCGAAAGCATGGAGCGGACCGCCACCGCAAACGCTTCTCGATACGAAGCCAGGGCGCCCATGTGTCTCTAGTTGGATACCAGACGGGGCGGGACAAAGCAAGCGGGCGGGAATCGATCGAAGGCGGGGTAATACCCGTTTCGCGGTTCCGCGCCGGGCGGGGCACGGAACCGCGAATCGTCAGGACGCGGACCTGAACGGGGCTGGTTGAGGTTTACTTGTTCTCCTGTCCGCGGTCGGCGGTGTTCATGGAGGCCATCACCTGGTCAGCGGTGAAGACCTTGACTTCCACGCGGCGGTTCTTGGCGCGGGCGGCGCGGTTGTGGGCCGTATCGACCGGCTTCTCTTCACCGAGCCCGATGATGTGAATCCGGTAGATCGGGATGTCGTGCTGCGCTACCAGGTACGTCTGAACGGCCTCGGCGCGCTTGCGGCTCAGCTCCTCGTTGTACTGCTTCGGGCCGACGCTATCGGTGTAGCCCTCGACGGCAATGAAGAACCGCTTGTCGCTCTTCACATCGTTGGCCAGACGGTCGAGCTCCTGCTTGTCTTCCGCTGTCAACGTGTAGCGGTTGAATCCGAACGGGACGGTGGCGGACGTCTGCAGCTTGTAATCATCGATATTCGCCACCACGCCGCGCAGCGTGTTCAGAGCCTGCGCATTCTGATCGGCCTTCTGATTCGCCTGCGTAGCGGTCTGGTCGGCCTGCGTGGCCTTGTTCATGGCGTCGCCGGCATGTTGATCGGCCGTCGCCGCCCGCTCCTGCGCGGCGCTGATGCCGCTCTGAGCCTTTTCGTCAACCGACTTCAGGTCGTTCTTGGTTTCCTGGATCTGCGTGGAATTGGTGGCGGTCTGTTCGCCCACCTGATCCACCTTGGCCTGAATCGGGGCAGTGGTGTTTCGAACGTACTTCTTGGTGGCGCAGCCACCGGCGAGCATGGCGCCCGTCACAATGCACGTGGTCGCAAGGAAAGCTTTCATAGTGTCAAAAACCTCGGTTGACTCGTTAGCAATCCTCGCGCCGTTGTCGAAAAGGTCCGGTTTTTCAATGAGGCGCATCGAAATGCACTTGCGCCCGGAGGGCTTCAGGGTGTAAGGATTACGCTATCTGAGTGGAATATGCGCAAGCTCCCGCCGGTTGGGGGCCGCTCGTTTACCGCAGAGGACAAAAAGAGCCGAAATTGTCATCGCGGCTTCGGGCCTTGCGGCGGGCGCTGCTTCGTTGCCGGACGCGGGGGGCGGTGGCCGGGCAGATCCCAAGCCACGTTCTCATAAATTTCTCCCTCCGGGTCGTAATCGAATGGCCAGAACTTGCGTTTGCTCATGTTCGTGCACCTGGCTTCCAGAACGGGCCGTTTCTACATAATTATTGTAACACTCGGGGTATGGCCCGTAGGCGGTTGATTTAAAGGGCCTTATCGACGAAATGTAAGCCGGCCGCAGCTTGCGCCAGCCTTCAGTCTTTCAGCTTCTCCGTCCAGTTGGTGACCACCATGATGTCGGAGGAGAGGGCCCACTCGAGCGGCGAGTTGATCAGAAACCGCTGGCCGTCGGGGGAAACGTCGTAGAGGTTCCACGATTTGCGCAGCGGGCGGGTCTGGAACAGCTTGACGGGCGCCTCGAAGACCAAGTCCTCGCCGTTTGCGTGGACCGGCGCCACCATGACGCGGCCGTTGGGCGTCAGGAAGAACAGCTCCTTGCCGTCGGACCGCCAGCGCGGCAGGCCGCCGCCGCCCGACGAGACCTTCCAGTGTTTGGTAATTCCGCTCTTCAGGCCCTCGAATTGCTGAACATAGACCTCGGGCCGGTTGCTGCCCTGATCGGACGTGTAGGCGAGCCACTTGCCATCGGGCGAGAGCGCCGCGTACTGCTCGTCGGCGACCGTGTCGAGAATCGGCGCGGCGTGGCGGTCGCCGGTGCTGAGGCCCCAGATATCGTCCTTGGTGCTCTCAGTCGCGGCGTGGAAGAAAATGTAGCGGCCGTCGCGGGACCAGTCCGTCGGATACTTGGGAAAGCTGCTGCGGAAGAGGAGATCCGGCTTCGCCCCGCTCTCGATGGAGCGGACATAGATATCGTGGTTGCCCTCCCGGCCTTCGCCGGTATAGACCCAGAAGGCGATCCTGGTCCCGTCCGGGGACCAGACGGGGCCGCCCTCACTCGCGCCTTCCTGGTGGCTGAGCGGCTTGATCGAGCCGTCGTTGTCGACGAGCCAGATGTCGGCCGTTTTCCCGTCCTCGGCCACGCGCCCTACTGCGGCGTAGCGGCCGTTGGGCGCGATGCGCGGCACGCCCCAGGTGCCGGGATCGTGAACCGCGGCCAGCTCCGTACCGGAGCGGTCCGTCCACCGCAACTGGCGGGTGGGCTTGCCTGTGCTCTGATACGCCAGCGTCCCGTTATTCGCCACCGTGATGGGAGCGAGGTTCATGCTACCGATCGCTCCGATATCTTCCGCCAGGGTGACCGGCTCGCCGGTGAGCGCCAGGTGCGGCGGGTTGAACGCCTGGCCCATCAGCTTGCGGTTCGCGATGAACAGCAGGTAGCCGCTCTTAGCGGCTTCCGCGCCGGGCAGTCCCGAGTAGAGAGCGTTGGTTTCTGAGGGGAATAGCAGCCGGTAATCCGGCGAATCGAGCGAGGCCGCGTAGACGCCCGAAGTCTCCGAAGCTTCCGTCTGAATGTAGAACAGGAAATGCTTGCCGTCGGGCAGAAATTGCGGCCACATATAGCTGTTCTCGCCCTTGGCCGCGTTCACCCGGAGCACCGGCGTGGGATTGCTGTTGGCTTTCGCCGCCACCTTGTAGAGGCCGTCGTCCGGGTTGCGCGAAAAAAGAATGGTTCCGTCGATGTTCCAGGCGCCGCCGCCGTTGGCGCCTTCAACTTTGCAGATCGTCTCGGTCAGGCCATCCTTGATCCGCACCGTTTTGAGCGCGCGGCCGGAGAAATAGGCCAGGTATTGGCCGTCGGGCGACCAGAACGGATTCGTGGCTCCTTCGGTGCCGTTGATCGGCGAGTGCCGCATGGCATCGAGCGGACGCAGCCACAGCATGCGCTGGCCTTCCGGGCCCTGCGCGGAGAAAACCAGCATTCGGCCATCGGGCGAGATCGTCGGCGATCCGGGGTACGACGTGTGCTCCGGCGGCGCGACTGCGAATTTGACGACCGGGGCCGAGGCGCGCGGCCGCAGCCACAACGTCGCCGCCAGCGCCACGCCGGCCAACAGAAGCAGCGAAACGCCAATCACCGCCCAGAGGCGAACGCGGAAACCGCCGAACGTGGGGGTCCCTTCGAGCACCGCCTGCCATTTGGAGACTGCCGGCTTTGGTTTGAGAACCGGCTCGCCCGGACGGTAGAAAAACTCTTCGACACGGGGCCGCACCATGGCGCTGCGCCGCCTGCCGGGCGGCGGCGGAGTGGGCACGGGCGGCTCACCGGAGGCCTCCTCCACGGGGTCCATCACGGCTTCGAAGCCAGCCCCGGACTCGAATGGCGCTTCCGGCGATCCGGCCACGAATTGCGCTTCCGGCGATCCGGCGGTCGGGGACTGCATCCGGGCGGCAAACCGCGGCGCGGCCGGGGCTGCCGCAGGACGGGACCCGCCGGGCTGCCTTCCGGCAAGGATGCTGTGGGTCTTCACGCCGAAACGCAACTCCAGCACGGCGTTCTGGATGCGCTGGCGGCGGGCCGCGGGATTCTTTTCCAGGCAGCCGGCCACTACGCGGGCCATCGCATCGTAAATCGGCGAGCGGAGGGTGAGGGTGGGGGCGGGATCTTCGAGCAGGGAACGGTTGAGCTCGGCTCCTTCGCCCAAAAACGCCGGCGTGCCTGCGGCCATTTCGTAGACGATCGCGCCGAATGCGAAGATGTCCGAGCGGGCATCAGGGGCCTTCCCTCGGACCTGTTCCGGGGAACGGTACGCGGCCGATGCCACCGGGCGATGGGAAGGAGCCAACACCTGCGCGCCGGACGCCGTGATGCAGATCAGGTCCGGACACAGGCATCCGTGGATCATCCCGCGGGAGTGGGCCTGGTGAAGCTGGCTGCCGATCTCGATGGCGTATTGCGCAGCCTCTTCATCGGAAAGCAGACTCTGCGCCATCCGCTCGGAGAGCAGCACGCCCTCGACCGGCTCTTTCGTCAGGAAATCCAGGGCTGGTTCGCCAATGCCCGTCACAGCACCTCGCGTCAGGATTACAGTGTACCTTCCATGTATGTATAGGTACAATGCTGCGGCGGGCGTGCGAGGTTGGGGGTGTACTACTGGTTGGGCCGGGCAGGCCCGGGGCCTGCCCGGGTGCGCCGCGTTCTGCCGCTACACCCCGACCAGTTTGCGGCTGTGCTCCCAGAGTTCTCCGGCGTCCTCGACCACCTTCCGGCCTTCCTCGTAAATGGTTTTCATGCGTTCCATGATGTCGCGTGTGGCGTCGGCAAGATCGCCGGAACGGTTGGCGACGCGGCGGGTCACTTCCCGCGCCTGGTCCCAGGTGGTCCGGGGGCGGCTGCGCCGGGCGACGGCGATTCCGAGGCCGACGGCGGCTCCGACCGCAATGCCGATCCAGATTCCCGTATTGATGTTCCGCGCGTTCTGCTGTGTGCTGGCCATAATCTTCTCCCTCCCACAGTGTAAATGCCGGTCTTCGGCGGCCGCGGGCGGAGGCCGCCCGGACGGCGCACCCGCGCGTGAACCGGAATACAGCAGGCGGTGGACTTCGGTTCGCCTTCATACCTCGAAACCGCCCATTTCGGGTCTCGAAATCTGCATCGGCGGGCTATTGACTTGGCGGGTGGCCCATGTACAATCCAAAGTGGCCCCAATTTCACAACGGAAGTGGCAGAAAATGTTTAAAGCGAGGAAAGCCCGGGCAGTCTCCCCCGGCGCGCAAGGCTTCAACAGCAGCGAAGTGGCGCGGATCTGCAACGTGAGCCTGCGCCAGTTGCAGTGGTGGGATGAGCGCAACGTGGTTTCGCCGCGGCAGGACGGCCACAAGCGCATTTATATGCCCGAGGAAGTGGTGGAAATCTCGGTCATCGCCGAATTGCGACGTAAGGGATTCTCGCTCCAAAAGATTCGCCGCGTGCTGCGATTTCTGCAGAAGGATATGGGGAAGCGGTTGAGCGATGCCCTCCAGGCGACCTCCGAGATTCACCTGCTCACCGACGGCCGCTCCATTTACCTCGAGGAAGCGCCGGACCGCATCATCGACCTGCTCAAGAATGCCCGCCAGCCCATGTTCCTGGTCTGCGTCAGCGACCAGATCCGGCGCCTGACCGCCGCCGAGCGGAAACCCGCGCGCTCGGAAACCGCAACCCCGGCCCGCAAAGCCAAAGCCGTATAGAACCGGAGGCCATCCGGGAGAACCCCGGACTTTCACGAGGTTTATGCAGAATTCGGCGCTCCAAAACGGAGAGCGTGAGAGAGCGAAGCGCAGTCTCCTGGCACGGTTGAAAAAACCGCCGGATCTCGGGACGTACGGAAAGATTACGTGGACGCGTGACGAGATCTACGAACTGCGAGGGCGCCCTAAGCCCGGGCCTCCCGACCGAATTCAACGCGGCGACTGCCATTAGTCGGTTACCAGATCCTTTGGACCGAGGACCTGAACCCGGCCAGCGGTACGGTCGGGTGGCCGTCCGTAATCCCTTCGAGGAGTGACTCCTTGCGCATGTCTGCGGCGTCTAAAACCTTAATGAAGATTTTTGCCACCGTACTGCTCCTCCCCTTCCTGGCCGGGGCCTCGTTGCTGCCGGAGACCATTTGGGCCTGGCACCGGTCCGCCAGCACGCAGCCGGCGCTGGCGAACCGGGCCTTGTGGGGCGAATACGGGTTAAAAGCTTGGGAGTCGGTCACATACGAGAACGGCAAGGACCGGTTCACGGTCTCCGCGTGGGAGGTCGCCGATACCACCGGAGCCCTCGGCGCCTTCGATTGGCAGCGAGCCCTGTTGAAAGGCGATGCTCAGCCCTCGCAGGCCGCGCCGCTGGCCGCCGAGACCAAAGACGCCCTGCTCCTGACCCACGGTAACTATTTGCTGGAATTCCAGGGCTATAAGCCGTCGCGCGAGGAACTGGACGCGGTCACCGGATCGCTCAAGAACGTCGATACGACCGCCCTCCCGGTGCTGGCCAGCTATCTGCCGTCCGGCGATCTGGCGCCACGGAGCGAGCGCTACGTGATCGGGCCGGTGGGCCTTCAAGAGTTCGATCCCGCCATTCCGCCTTCCGTGGCGGCGTTTCACTTCGGGGCCGAAGCGCAGATCGGTGTTTTCCACAGTCCGAAGGGCGACATGGCGCTCGCCATCTTCAACTACCCGACGGCGCAGATCGCCAGGCAGAAGCTCTCGGATTTCGAAAAACTCCCCGGCGCCATGGCCAAGCGCAGCGGCCCACTGGTTGCGGTAGTACTACAACCGCCGGACCCGGATTTCGCCGAGCGACTGCTCAGCCAAGTCCGGTATCAGGCCCAGGTCACCCGCGACGAGTACGTGCCCGGCAAGCGCGACAATATCGGCGTCCTGATCATCAACATCTTCATCTTCATTGGGATACTGATCGTTTTCGCGCTCCTCTCCGGGTTTTTGGTGGGCGGCCTCCGGGTGTACCGGCGGCGCGGGCGTAAGGGCGAAGATCCCGACGCGATGATCACGCTGCACCTGACGCGTTGAGATAAGCACTGCCTTTTGTTTTGCTTAGAATGATATCCACAGGCCAAAATGCGGGCCTCCGGGAGTTCCCCCGGTGCGACTGAAAAACGGCGCGTTCGCGCAAGTAGGCCTCTACGAGCAGCTTACGGGCGAAAAAAATCGCTCCGGATTTGGTCTTGACTTGCGGGCCGTAGGGAAATAATATCCAACTACAAAGTTTTGGCGGTTGCGATTCCGTCGAAACTGATTCTCCCATCGAACATCGCCCTGGTAGAACAGGGAACGAATGCTCACCCCTCGGGGTGAGCATTTCTGTTTCCGGCGAAACCGGCGGCACGGCTCGCGCTTGCGGGCCGGGAGCTAGCTTATACTGGAATTTAGGGTCTCTCTCCACGCCGCATCTCAACCGACAAGTTCGCATCGGATGCACAAGTTAATGGCTGATCGCAAGTTACAGGTAATTCCGCTGGGCGGACTGGGCGAGTTCGGAATGAACATGACCGCCATCCGCTACGGCGACGACATGATTGTCGTGGATTGCGGCATGATGTTCCCCGACGCGGAACTGCTCGGGGTCGATCTGGTCATGCCCGACCTGACCTTCCTCAAGGAAAATCAGGACCAGCTCCGCGCGCTCGTGCTCACTCACGGGCACGAGGACCATATCGGGGCGGTGCCGTACCTGCTCTCCGAGATCGATGTGCCTGTCTACGGCACCGATTTCACGCTGGCCCTAGTCGACCGGCGCCTGGAGGAATACGACCTCGAACAGGAGCCGCGGTTCGTTCAGGTCAAACCCAAGCAGATCGTCGACATCGGACCGTTCAAGATCGAATTCATCCACGTCACCCATTCGATCGTGAGCGCGGTCGCGCTGGCCATCACCACGCCGCTCGGCGTCATCATCCACACCGGCGATTTTAAGGTCGACCCGACCCCGACCGACAACGAGCTGTTCGACCTCCACACGCTGGCCGAGTACGGCAAGCGCGGCGTGCTTCTGCTGATGAGCGATTCGACCAACGCGGACCGGCCGGGCTATACGGAATCGGAGCGCGCCGTTCGTCCGCGCATGGAGGAGATTTTCAACCGCGCCGAGCGGCGCGTGGTCGTCTCCTGCTTCAGCTCTTCGATTCACCGCATCCAGCTCGTGCTGGATCTGGCCCGCGAGTGCGGGCGGCGAGTGGCGGTGATCGGCCGCAGCATGGTCTCGGTGACGGAGATTGCGCACTCGCTCGGCCTGCTCGACATTCCCGACGGCATCCTCCTGCGGCCGCAGGATACGATGGACGCGCCCCCGGATAAGGTTGCGGTCCTGATCTCCGGCACGCAGGGCGAGCCGATGTCGGCGCTGGCGCGCGTGGCGGTCGATAACCACAAGCATGTTTCGGTCGAGCCGGGCGATACGGTGGTGCTGAGCTCGCGCATCATTCCGGGCAACGAAAAGGCGATCTTCCGCATGATCGACCACATGTCCAAGCGCGGGGCGGACGTGCTCTACGGGACCATGAATCCGCCGCTGCACGTCTCCGGGCACGGCAGCATCGAGGAGATGAAGCTGGTGCTGAACCTGGTGCGGCCGCGGTATTTCATGCCGATTCACGGCGAGTACCGGCAGCTTTCGAAGCACGCGCGTCTGGCCGACCATCTCCGGTTCCTCGGCCTCGAAGACGCGTTCGTGATGGAATCGGGCGAGATCCTCGAAATCGACCACCACGGTGCGCGTAAAGCCGGCAAGGTGCAGGTGGGCCGGGTGTGCATCGATTCGGGCTCGGTGGATGAGGTCGTGCAGGAGATGGTCATCCGCGACCGCCGCCACCTTTCCGAAGACGGCATCGTGCTGCCGATCATCGCGATCAACCGCCACACCGGGCGGATGGAGAACCCGCCCGAAATCGTCAGCCGCGGCTTCGCGGTGGCCGAGGACGGCGGCGGCTTCGTGGATACCGCGCGGCAGATCGTCGCGAAGACGCTCGAAGGATCCAACCAGGAGGAGAGAACGGATTGGGGCGTGATCAAAGAGAAGATACGAGCGGACCTGAAACGCCACATCGTCAAGCAGACGCAGCGCCGGCCCCTGATCATGCCGGTGATCCTCGAAGTCTAGCCGCGCGGCAGGCCGAGGGCTTGCCTCCCCATTATCTGGAAGACGCGTCGAACTTACGTGGCCACGCCGAGCGTCTCCTCATTCCGGCCGATGAAGCGGAACTTTCGGCGGCGCTGCGCGAGGCGTCGGCCTCCGGCACGCCGGTAACGGTAGCGGGAGCCGGAACCGGTGTTACCGGCGGCCGCGTGCCGTTCGGCGGCTGGGTGGTGTCGCTCGAAAAGTTCCGGCGGCTCGAAGTCCATCGCGGCTATGCCGTATGCGGCGCGGGCGTCCTGCTGCGGGACCTGCACGCTGCCGCGCAGTCCTCCGGCCAGTTCTATCCGCCCGATCCCACAGAGACGGGATCGGCCCTCGGCGGCAATATCGCGACCAATGCCAGCGGGTCACGCAGTTTCCGTTACGGCCCGACGCGCCGGTGGGTGGAAGCGCTGCGCGTCGTCCTGGCCGATGGCACGGTCCGCGAATTCGCCCGCGGCGAAGCGATCGATTTCGATCCCGGCGCGGTCCCGCTTCCGGAGGTCACCAAGAACACCGCAGGCTACCTGCTGCGGCCGGGGATGGATTGGGTCGACCTGTTCTGCGGCTCGGAGGGGACGCTCGGCGTCATCACCGAAGCCCGTCTCCGCCTGCTCCCTGCGCCAAAAGCGCTGCTGAGCGGTGTGGTGTTTTTCGCAAGCGACGGGGCGGCGCTCGATGCGGTCGACGCATGGACCCCCGGCGGCGCGGGCGCATCGTCCGGGAGGGAGACCGATGCGCTGCGCATGCTGGAGTACATGGACGTTCACTCGCTCGCGCTGCTCCGCGCGCGCTACCCCGAAATTCCGGCCGCCGCGCGCGCGGCGCTGCTCATCGAACAGGAGCTCGATTCGGAAGATTCGCCGGAAGTCGACGCCTGGCTCGACCGCATCGAGCGCTCGGGCGCGCTGGCCGAGGAATCCTGGTTCGCGGCGACCCCGGCGGACCGCGAGCGGTTCCGCAAGTTCCGCCACGCACTGCCGGAGCTCGTCAATGACACCGTGCGCCGCGCGGGCGCGCTCAAGATGAACACCGATTACGCCGTTCCGCGCGAGCGCAACCGCGACATGCTGGCCGCCTACCGGAGCGTGCTGGAGCGCGAATTTCCGGGCCGGTACGTGATTTTCGGACATATCGGCGATGCGCACGTCCATGTCAATCTGTTCAGCGATCCGGCCGATCCGCAGCACGCCGTGGATGTGCTGACCGCGCTCGCGCGCGAGGCCGTCGCCATGGGCGGCACGGTCTCCGCTGAGCACGGGCTGGGCAAGCGCAAGGCGCACCTGCTCGAACTGCAGTACACGCCGGAGCAGATCGACGCCATGCGTGCCGTCAAGCGCCGGCTCGATCCGGCCGGAATTCTCGGCCGCGGCACGCTCTGGAAGGCGTGAACGGCTGCCCGCTTCCGCGTGCCTGCCCGCGGTTTAAAATGGCGAAATGGTCCGATGGCTGGCGCTTGGTTTGCTCCCGTTCTTGGCCGCGGCGGCCGATGATGACGTTCTGATCCGCAACGCCCGCGTGATCGATGGCAGCGGCAATGCCTGGTTTCGTGCCGACGTTGCGATCAAGGACGGGCACATCGCGGCAGTCGGCCGGTTGGGCAGTCGCTCCGCGGCGCGGGTGATCGACGCGCGCGAGCGCATTCTGGCGCCCGGATTCATCGACGTCCACACCCACATCGAAGGCAGCGTGGAGCGCCACCCGGGCGGCGAGAATTTCCTGCTCGACGGCGTGAGCACCGTCATCACCGGGAATTGCGGAAGCTCCGAGCTGAACCTTGCGGCATGGTTCGACCAGCTCGATCGGCTCGGGCTGGGGCTGAATGTCGCGACGCTCGTGGGCCACAACAGCGTGCGGCGGGAGATCATGGGCATGGCCAATCGCCAGGCGACGCCGGAGGAGCTCCGCAGGATGCAAGCGCTGGTGGACCGCGCCATGCGCGATGGCGCCGTGGGATTCTCGACCGGCCTCGAATACACGCCAGGAACCTACGCGAACACGGATGAGATCGTGGCGCTCGCGAAATCCGCCGCGGCGTACGGCGGTGTTTATGCCAGCCACATGCGCAATGAGGGCATCCACGAAATCGAGGCCATCACGGAGGCGGTGAACGTGGGCAAGCAGGCCGGGATGCCAGTCGAGATTTCGCATCTGAAGATCGACCGGCCGACGGTGTGGGGCGCGAGCGATCAATCGCTGGCGCTGATCGAGAAATTCCGCCGCGAGGGCGTGGATGTGGTCGCCGACCAATATCCCTACGACCGCTCCAGCAGCAGTCTTTCGCTCCGCCTGCCGTCCTGGGCGCTGGCGGACGGCAAGCTCAAGGAACGGCTGGCGGACCCCGCGACGCGCCGGAAGATCGTGGAGGGGATGAAGCAGATTCTGGCGGAGATCGGCACGCCGGATTACGGTTTCGCGACGGTGGCGCGGTTCGCTGCGAATCCGTCTTACGAAGGCAAGACGATTCCCGAGATCAATAAAATGATGGGGCGCGGGCCGGGCGTCGACAACCAGATCGATACGATCCTCGACATGATGAACGCGGGTGGCGCGGCCATGACGTATCGCGTGATGGGCGAGGCCGATATCGAGCACATCATGCGCTGGCCGTTTACCGCGATCGCGAGCGACGGCGGCATCGTGCAGATGGGCGAGGGACACCCGCATCCGCGCGCTTACGGGACCAATGCGCGCGTGCTGGCGGAATATGTGCGCACCCGCGGCGTGCTGAAATTGGAGGATGCGATTCGCCGCATGACCTCGCTGCCGGCGCGCACCTTCAGCCTGCGCGACCGCGGCCTGGTGCGGGAGGGCATGGCGGCGGACCTGGTGATCTTCGATCCCGCCCGCGTGGAAGATAAGGCCACCTACGAAAAGCCGCACCAGTACTCCGAGGGATTCGATTATGTGCTCGTGAACGGGAAGGTCGCGGTGGAGGAGGGCAAGATTACCGGTGCCCGCGGGGGCATGGCGTTGCGGCATCGGCAGTGAGGGCTGTTGGGCGTACTAGAGGATTCGGGCATGCGGTCTCCTTATCGTCACCAGAGGAACTTCACGCCGAGCTGGATCTGGCGTGGGTAGTTCGACTGCGGCGCGCTCACAGTGGCCTTGATGATGGAGCCGAAGTTAGCGTTAGTGGGGTCGTTGTTGAACTGCAGAGTGTTGATGAAGAATGAATTCATCACGTTGAAGCACTCCATGCGGAACTGCACGCTGTAACGCTCGTTGATGCGGGTCATCTTGTTCAGCGACGCATCCATCAGGCGCACTGTTTGCAGGCGTACGTCGCCGTCGTAGTAGGGCGTGTAGCGCGGGTTGTAACTGGGCACGATGATCCAGTTGGGCTGCGTGCAGCCGTAAGCCAGGCTGTAAGTCTCCCACGAGATCTTGTTGGTGTTGTCCCAGTTGAGCACGCACGGCTGGATTGCCTGCACCTTGGGAGCATTCCAAGTGAAGTTCGGATTGCCGGCGTTTCGCAGATAGAGCACGTTTCCGGGAAGCGTCCACGGTTTCCCGGAGAAGATCTGAAAGATGACCGTGCTCTCCCAGCCACTGGCCAGTTGGCTGAAAACGCCATGGGAACCATTGAACCAACGTTTTCCGCTCCCAATCGGCAGTTGGCCGATCGTGCTGAAGACGAATTTGTGCGGGCGGTCGTTCGCGGATAATCCCTGCTGCATCACGCCAGCCAGATTGTCTAGAAAGCCATTGCGCTCCATGGTTTTAGAAAACGTGTAGTTCGTATTCAGGGTGATACCGTGGCGGGTCCGCAGGCTGTAGCTGGTTTGGAGCGCGTTATACCAGCTCAGCCCGTCGTTGCGCATGTACTCGGTGAGGGAGGTGTTGAACTGAGGAAAGACGCGGGCGAGGTCATAACGCGAGCGCGTTGAGTTGGTAAAGAAGGATGTGCCTTCGAAACCCGGAACGTTGCGGAACGGATTCGCCAGGCCCTGGGTGCAGTAGGTCTGGCTGGTAGCGCCCAGGAGATAGTTGCACTGATCGCGGATGGTGGAATCGGCATCGTCATTGAATGTCTTGCTGCTTTGGAGGCGGTTGCCCCGGCTGCCGACATAGGCGACGGAGACGACGCCCTGCGCGCCGACTGGCCGCTGTAATTCGAGCGAGAACTGGTCGACGTGAGGGATCTCGAAACGCGTATTGATGAAGTTGAAGGAATTGCCCACGAAGGTCATCAGCCCGCGGGTGTCGCCGATGGGTTGATTGATCACCGGAAATGGGTTTACCAATAAGTCCGGGAAAGCGGTCCGGTTCGAATCGGGTGAGGCGTTGAGCGAGGTGCTGGCGTTGTAGCCGACGTTCTGGAGGTAGTCGTTATTGGGGTTGATGTAGTATCGGCCCCAACCGCCGCGCACGACGACTTTGGCCGCGGGCGACCAGGCGAGACCAAAGCGGGGTTGTATGGTGTTCCAGTAGGGATCGGCAGCGCGCCGCGAGAGACCGTTCGTACCGGCGAACAGAAGGCCGCCGCGCAGCGGGTAGTTCAAATAGGGGAACTTCGAGTGGTCGATCAGGGCATCGGCGGGGCTAATGACGGTGGGATCGAAGCCGCGGTTCATCCGGTTATAGCGCTCCACAGGCGGCAGGTTGGCGTCCCAGCGCAGGCCGAGATTCAGCGTAAGATTCCCGCGCAGCTTCCAGTCGTATTGAGCCCACGGTGAATAGTAGGGAAACATGTAGATCGGATACATGTTGATGTTGACCGCCCCAGAAGTCGGCATGCCGAGGAGCCATGTGGCGAGGCCGGAACCGCTGACGCCGTCGCTACGCTGATAGTCCGCGCGGGTAAACGTATCACCCGCGCTGAAGGTCATGATCTGGCCGGAATTCTGCGTGGAGTATTGCGTCCAGCGAAGGTCGACGCCAGCCTTGAGGGTCTGGCCACCGCCGCGGGAATGGATGATGGATGGCTGAAAGGTGAGAGTGTTGGTGGCGGTCGCGCCGAAGTTGGGATTTCTGCCCAGAGCCTGAAACCCGCTGATGTCGATGCGGGGGAACCATTCTCCGTAGGGAAGCTGCGAAACGAGCGAGGGCGAGAAGCCTGCGCCCACAAGGTCGAAATTCTTGTTGGCGTCGGCCGTGGATGGGTCAATGAAACGGGACATGGAGGCGCGGACGTCGAGGATGGTGGCGCCGCCGAGCGTAGCGGTCCAACCAACGCCGCCAGTCCAATTGGCTCGGCGGAGCGGGAGTTGGCCGTCCGCTCCTGGCTTGTCGAAAATGCCGTTATAGGTCCGCATTTCATAGCGATCGTTCTGCCCGTAGCGCACGAAGAGGCGGTTCCGGTCATCGATGTTTTGATCGATCTTGCTCACCAGGTTGTAGAAGCGGTCGCGTGCCGAGGCATCGCCGCCGGAAATGAAGTAGTCCGACGTCGAGTAATTCACGCCTGGAGTAGAGGTGTTGGGCAGGGGAAAATACTTGATGAGCTGGGACGCGGTAGGGCTGATTCGGTCTGTGGGAATGATGTTGCCGGGGAAGGGATCGCGAACCCACTGCGATCCGACCTGCCGGCCGGTGTTCGGGTCGTAAATCGTGATAGGCCGGCCGCTGGCGTCCACGAGCTTGCTGAAATCACCGTGTCGCATTTCGGGCTCGGGCACGCTCAACACGAGCGGCTGCGGCGATCCTTCCCGGTACCGCTCATACGTCAAGAGAAAGAATGTTTTGTTGCGGCCGTCGTAAAGATCGGGTAAATAGATCGGGCCGTCGAATTGGAAACCGTATTGATCGAGATAATGTCCGTCTTTCGGCTCCCCCACGCATTGACCGGTAGAGGTGAAGCTAACGCAACGCGCCTTGTTCTGGAAAGAATTCGCGTCCCAGGCGCTGCGTCGCGCAAACTCATACGCCGTGCCGTGGAGCTTGTTGCCGCCGCTCTTCAGAGCGACATTGATGGTGCCGGCGCCACGTCCGTACTGAGCGTCGTAAGCGCTGGTCTGGATCTTGAACTGCTGGACGGCATCGACGGGCGGAACGAATGCGATGTTGTTGCTGCCGGCCTGCGAGTTGTTGGGCGAGCCGTCGATCAGAAACTCGACCTTCTGGCTGCCGCCGTTGACGCTCCAATTGGCGATAGCGCCGTTATCGAACGGACGCTGATAGGTCAACTCGCCATCGAAATTGACGCCGGGAGCGAGCATGGCGAGCATGAACGGATTCCGAGAATTGAGCGGATATTCCCGCACGCTCTGCTCGTCGATCAGGCCGCCGCGGTTACTGTTCGCATCCTCGACCAGCGGAGCCTCGGCGGTGACAATGACTGACGTTTTAATGGATCCGAGCTCGAGTTTGAGCTCGAGCGTAGCGGTTTGTCCGACGGTAAGTTCCACCCCTTCGCGCACCGCCGCTTTGAAACCCTCCGCCTCGACGCGCACTGAGTATTCTCCCGGATTCAAGAGCGGGACGACGTAGTCGCCGTGCGCATCCGCGGAGACATCGCGCGCTTCGCCAGTGGCGGCGTGACTGACGCGGACCTTCGCATTAGGGACGGGCGAGCCGCTGGCGTCCAGGACGCGACCCGTCAAGGTCGCGCGGAAATCCTGAGCGGCCACGAATCCGCTGAAGATCAACAGGGCATAGGCAGCAAACAAACGCGGATACAACACATGCACCTCCCGTTACGAATGTGCGACGGTCCCGTCCGGGTTGAGACGATTATATCTGTTTAGTTCCGCCATTGCCGCACGCTCAAAGACGAACGTGGCTAGACTGGTATGATGTCTGCCTGCAGCGGATCGGTACACGCGCTGCTACTCTTCGACATAGCAGAGGAATTCGACCTCGAGGAACTACGCCGGCTTCTGTGTGTTCAGCCGCCGGAGCGTTCGCCGGGGTTTCGGCTGCCGGCGCCCAGCTACGTTCGGTTCGAGCGGCCACCCGTCATCGAGGTGGCGGAGCCGATCCAGATGGCTACGGGGGAGCGCGCAGGGGGCCGGCCCGCGCTACTTCGATTATGGCGTGGCGAGCATCGAAATCGAGATGCCCTTCGAGACGGACTGGCCGGGGCTGATCGCGCTGTCGAACCGGTGGATCGAGTCGGGCGAGATTGAGGCCCGTGCGGCCGAGGTGGTGCGGCGGCGTATAGTGCCAGCAATTCGCAAACCATACGACTGGAACGAGTACACCGTCATCGCCCGCGGCGGGACCCTCATCCACATCGTAAACGGCCAACTCATGGCGGTGATGGTGGACGACGATCCCGAATCGATCAACAATCGGCCCGGCTTGTTCGGCATCGAAATTGAAGCCACCACAAAAGTGTCGGTCAGAAATATCTGGCTGAGGAAGCTGAACTGAACGCCGCTCTGTAAACTCGGCATCTAGAACTGCAGTCTGACGCCCAGCCGGAAGACGCGCGGCCCGAGGATCACCGAGGGAGCGCCAAACGTGGGCACGCCCGCGTAGACCGTGCCGGCCGGCGTCGTCACCGTCTTCGTCCCGGTGGCGACGGTGTAGCTGATCACGCCATTCGAATTGAAGATGTTATACGCATCGAACATTCCGCTGAGAATGTACCGGTCTTTGATGTGGAACTGCTTCTCCAGGCGGGTGTCGAACACGAAAAGATTGTCGAAGCGGTACGAGCCAAACGGATCGACGATCACGGCATAGCTGCCCTGATGAAGCGACGTCACCGTGTACGTGCGATCCGTCGGCTGGCCCTGCTGCATGCGGAGGATCGGGGAGATCAGGATTCCCCAAGGCGCCTGATAGGTCCCGCTGAAGTGCGAGGTCCAGTAGCTGTCCTTGACGTAATTGTTGTAAGCCATCAGCGGATTGGTCGGGACACCATTTTGGAGGTAATGCTGGCCGGTCCAGTAGAAGCTGCCGACCATCATCCACCGGCTCGACATCCGCTTGTTTACGGTAATTTCGTAGTTCATGTACTGCTCGTTGTTGCCGTCCGGTGTCTGCATCTGGTACCGGCTGACCGGCAGCGTCACCGACGAGGGGATATCGTAGAGCGTAATCGTCCGGTCATCCGCCGTGCCCTTCACCCCATCGGGACCGGGATCGACCACCGACACCGGCTGCGTATAGAGATCGGCCGTCCGGGCCAGATCGACCTTTTGCCAGTCGTGGTGCATGTAGCGGAAGACTACGCCTGCGCGCACGGAGAGGCTGTTGGTTACCTGGTGATCCAGAAAAACGCTGGTGTCGTCCATGACGGGGTCCTTTATATGAGGCGCCACGGTCACGCTGGCGGGCGAGGACCCGGAGACATACGAGCCAAGTTGATTGATGTTGAACGGGGCGTTGGTCGGGTTGATCCAGTTGAACGTGAAGGCAGTCCCACTGGTCGGAACGCCGGCGCCGGCGCCTCCGATGTATTGTAGGCCGTTCAGATTGTTGCTTCCGAAATCCGGAGCGGGATTGCTGTAAAATCTGCCCCAGTTCAGTTTCAAGACCGTCCTCCCTTTGCCCGTGAGGTCCCAGGCGATCCCGACCCGCGGCGCAACGTCGAAAGGGTAGCGTACAACCTGGCGTGCCGGAATCACATAATTCGGGTAACTCGCGGGGATCGAGTATCCATTGGGGAGGGCTTGGCCCGCGTAATAGAAGGCGCGGAAAATGGCATCGGGGCGGACTTGTTCCTGCGGCTCGTAGGACCGGTAGTAATCCCAGCGTGCGCCGAGATTCAGCGTGACGCGGCGCTTGATGCGGATCTGATCTTGAATGAACGATCCCCCGTGGTTCATGTAGTCCTTGCCCACGGTCGGCCCGTTCTCGATCGAGACGCGGTAAGGAGTTGTGAAGTCCGCCGCGCCGGTCGGGCTGTTGTACCAGAGATAGACCTGGCCCAGCGGCCCGTATTGCTCGTTGCCGTAATACTCATGCTCCCAGATGAAGCCAAACCGCAACTGATGGGCGGCGCCGAGGAAGTGATCGAGGAAATAGCTTCCGGTCGGTTCGTACTGCCAGCGGCGGCGGTTGTAACGGTAGGGGGGATAGCCGCCGCTCGAATCCGTCGACATGACTTCGTACTGGCGATTATCGATCTTGCCGTCGGCGCCCTTGTACGCCGTGTTCATCCAGTTGTACCCGAAGGTTGCCACGCGTCCGGTGACAAAAAATCGCGGCGTGATGATGCCGTCGTATTGGAGACTCGCGGCCCACGAGAAGCTGTTCTGGTTATAGACGGCATCCTGGTAATAGTTGTTGGCTGCATTCCGGGAAGGCTGGTTCTTGCGTCCCCACTGGATGAACTGAGAGAGGCGGTGATTCTTCGAGATCTGCCCGGATACCTTGTACGTGATGTTTTGCAGGTACGTGTAGTAGTCGCCGGGCTTGGAACTTCCCACCGGGAATCCGGCCACCGTGTTGCCCAGCCGCTGTTCACGCAGGGACAGGTAATACCAGAGCCGGTCCTTGATAAATGGACCGCCGATATCGCCGTTGGGGTCCATGTAGCGGATGATGCGCGTGCCCGATCCGGCACCCTCCTTCAACTGCGTCTGGCTGATGTTCGTACCCTGGAGGCTCTGGTTCTCATAATCGAAGTGGACCGATCCGTGGACGCCGTTTCCACCCTGCTTGAGTACCGCGTTGATAAAGGTTCCGGGCACCGGCATGGACGCATCGTTGGCCGCCGTTGTGACCTGAAACTCCTCGAGAGATCCGTAATCCCAGTAGAAGCCGGCGCCGTTTCGGCCTTCGGTGGTGTTGACGCCATCGAGTTGGGTCCTGACCTGGTCGTAGCCCAATGGGCCGGCGCCGTAGCCGTACGAGGTATAGGTCGGCTGCGTCCCCGCCGCGGTGCCTCCAACGTCGAGATTGCTCTTGATGTTCATCCCCGGCGTGACTCCCATGACCGACCAGATGTCGCGGGAAGTGGCCAGATTCTTGAGCTGCTCGTGGCTCACATTCTGCTGCACATTCGAATTCTCGGTGTCTACCAGCGGACTCTCGCTGCTGACGGTCACCGTCTGCTGCTGTGCCGCGGGCGCAAGGCTCACGTTGATCTCGTCGTTGAATCCGACTTGCACCACGATCTGCTCGCGAACCACGGTCCCAAACCCGGGCAGTTCGTAAGCCAGCTTGTAGGTTCCGACCGGCAGGGAGAGGAAGCGGTACAATCCCTGCTCGCTCGTGACTTGGGTCTCCTGACCCAATAGCGCGGGGCTCGTTGCCGTTACTTTCACCCCGGCGAGGACCGCGCCGGAAGTGTCCGTGACCGTTCCGTTGATGCTGCCGCGGTTTCCTTGGGCATAAGCCAGGGAAGAGACGAGAGCAAATCCGAAAATAGCTGCCTTGGAGAACATATCAATCTCCTTTTCCAAGATAGAGTCCGATCCAAAGCGGCGGAGATTCAGATCCAGTTCTTTAGCTCAATACTTCACGAATTCGAGGTCAATTGCCACCCGCTGCATTTACCACCGAAGCATACTCATTCTTCTCCACCTGGTCGAGCAGGCGGACGCGCTCAGCCACCCCTTCGGACAGCCGGCCGTAAAGTTCCTTCTCCCCTTCTGTGGGCGGGGCATCCGCCATCGACGCAAAGTCCAGGAGACGCGCCAATTTGCTGTCGATTCCAGTTGGATAGTTGATCAGATCTTCGCCGGCGCGCGCCCGGAACTGCACCAGCCGCTCCTCGATCGGATATAGTTTGTCATTGAGGGCCTTGAGGGCTGCATCCAGTTTCGCCGCGTCCTTACCTTGCTGTCTGGCTTTGGCTACTAGATCTTCTGCGCGCTTCCGCACTTCGCGGATCCGGCGCACCGTCCCCATCGTCTGTTCGAGCTTGTCGCTCACCCGCCTCATGAACTGAAACTGCTCATCAAGTTCGGCATCGGTGTAGGGGACGCGCGGGTCTTTCACGAGGCGGAAGGGCTGCGCATACGTGCGGCCGGCGACGGTCAGTTCCACCCGATAGGACCCGGGAGCTGCCAAGGCACCGACGGCCTGGCCCTGGAAAACTGCGTCCGGAAGGACGGCCGGCGGCGCGTAGCGGAAATCCCAGACGAAAGTATTCGGCCCTTTCACGGCCGTCGCCCTGGTTCGGGCGCCTCCACGGCGGCCGCCACCTGCCCGGCCCGCGGCCGGCGGTGCGGCGCCGCCACTGGTGTCCATGGCGAACGTACGCACCGGCTCCAGCGTTCCGGCCCGCTCGCGCAGGATCTTCAGCGTGACCGGCCCAGCGGGCGCGTCCTTCAGGTAAAAAGGTATGCTGACTCCGGCCGGAGGGTTCTCGCCCGTTCCCGAAACCTCGTTGCCGAATCCCGCCGTTCCTCCGGCGTTCCCTCGGAAGCGGACCGTCGTGTCCGGCGCGAACAGGTGGACGGGCTCCGATAACGATTCAGCCGTGAATTGCCGTAAGAGGGCGGCATGGTCCAGAATCCAGAAGCCGCGGCCGTGTGTCGCCGCGACCAGGTCGCCGTCTTTCACCATCAGGTCGTGCACCGGCACGACCGGCAATCCCAGTTTCAGGGCTTGCCAGTGGGCCCCGTCGTCGAAAGATACGTAGGCTCCCGTCTCGGTGCCCGCATAGAGCAAGCCCGGGCGGCCGGGGTCTTCGCGAATCACTCTCGTAAAATCCTGATCCGGAATTCCCGTGGTGATCCGGCTCCACGATTTACCGTAATCAGTGGTTTTGTACAGATACGGGCGGTTGTCCTGCAGTTTGTATCGCGTCGCCGCGACGTATGCCTTCGCCGGATCATGCGCGGAAGGCTCGATGATGCTGATGAGCGCGAACTCCGGCAGGTCCGGAGGCGTCACCTTGGTCCAGTTCTTCCCCGTCGACTTGTAGACGCCATCTCCGTAAGACGCGTCGCCGCGAACGCAGGCTTCGCCCCTGCCGGCGTACACAATGTCGGGATTAAACGGCGCGATGGCGATCGCACCGACCGACCCGGTCTTGACAAAGCCATCCGACACGTTCCGCCAACTGATCCCGCCATCCTCGGTCTTCCAGATGCCGCCGCCCGTCGATCCGAAATAGAACACCTGCTTGTGGATGGGGTCGCCGGCAACGGCCAACACCCGGCCGCCCCGTGAAGGCCCCACCATCCGCCAGTGCAGCAACTCGAGGTAGGAGGGATCGACCGGGGCCGGCATTCCGGAGGCCGCCTGCCAGCCGAATGCCGCGAACGGCGGGTCCGCGACTGCAAAGAGGGGGAGAATCCCCGCGATCGACAAAGCCGGCAAAACCGGGCGCAAAGGAAGCTTCATAGAACTGAATTACCGAAAAGTCGCGAAACCGTATTGAGAGGATAATATGGCGTTCGTTGAAGCTGTGGCAAATCAAAAATCCTGATCGCATCCATTTGATCATTCATTCGCGGAAAGCCGTTAGGTCATCCGCGCACGCGTTCCAAATCTCGCATCACCTGGGGTCTCGATGTAGTATGGATTCCATGTCCGGAATTACTCGCCGCGGCTTTTCGCTTTCTATGGTGGGCGCGCTCGCACTTCGCGCTCAATCTTCGGAGGACCTGGCAGGCCTGAGCCTGGCGGAAGCATCTGCCCGCATTCGTGCGCGCTCCGTGACGCCTACACAGCTCACCGAGGCTTGCCTGGCGCGCATTGGAACGTACAGTTCCAAGCTCAACTGCTTCATCACGGTGATGCGGGAACAGGCGCTGGCGCAGGCCCGCGAGCTCGACGCGGAGCAGGCCGCCGGCAGGCTGCGGAGTCCCTTGCACGGCATTCCCATCGCGCTCAAAGACAACATCGATACAGCGGGAGTTCGCACTACCGCCGCCAGCGCCGTCTTCGATGACCGGGTCCCCGATACCGACGCCGAGGTCACGCGCCGCCTCAGGACCGCCGGCGCCGTCCTCATCGGCAAGGCGAACCTGCACGAGTTCGCCATGGGCGGCACCTCGGCCACGAGCTACTACGGACCAGTGCGGAATCCCTGGGCGCTGGACCGCAACCCGGGCGGTTCATCGGGCGGCTCGGCTGCGGCAGTGGCGGCGGATCTGTGCTTTGGCGCGCTGGGTACCGACACCGGCGGCTCGATCCGCACGCCGTCATCGTTTTGCGGCGTCGTCGGGTTGAAACCGACCTACGGACTGGTATCGATTCGCGGAATCATTCCGCTGACGCTTTCGCTCGACCATTGCGGCCCGATCGTCAGGACGGTGGAAGACGCAGCCATCCTCTTGAACGCGCTGGCAGGATACGACAGGTTGGATATCGCCTCGGTGGAGCACCCCCGCGAGGATTACCGGACCGCCATGAAGCAGCCGGTTGCCGGGTTGCGGCTGGGGATTCCGCGGGCTCCTTTTTTCGATCTCCTGGACGCGGATGTCGCCAAGGCCGTGGAAGAAGCCATCGGCGTGCTGGCGAAGATGACGGCCGGAGTGAAGGACGTAACTCTGCCCTCGACCCGCGACATCAGCCTGGGCGGCGAGTCTTACGCCTACCACGAGGAGTTGTATCTGCAC
>Ga0070739_10002537_pt1 | contig 24350 bp, 23 predicted proteins | sample Coa_R1_7_FD_66445 | JGI IMG/M metagenome (GOLD analysis project Ga0070739, IMG submission 66445) | Surface soil microbial communities from Centralia Pennsylvania, which are recovering from an underground coalmine fire - Coalmine... | ecosystem: Environmental > Terrestrial > Soil > Unclassified ... | reverse complement strand
CTGCTGCTCGATGAACTGCGCGATCGCCGTGGCGTAGTCGGGGCTGCCGACGGGCGGCGTCTGGTCCTTGAGCTGCTCGTCCACTTCGGGGAACACCGACCCGTTGATGCGCGTGTAGGGCATCAGGTCCGGGTCGAGTAGGTTCATCGTCTGCACGCTGCCGTCCTCGACCACCTGCATGATCTGCCGCTGGAAGAACTGCGTGGGGCGGCCGAGGAACTGGAACTCCCGCGAGATCGGGAAGCCGAAGGTCGAGACGCCGCCACGCGCGTTGAAGTACTCCCAGAAGGCGTCGTTGTGGATGCCGAAGCCGGTCGCCGGGAAGAAGCGCTGCGGCGGCAGGCTGGGCAAGGCCGGCGCGACGGGCGTCGGCCCCGGCGGCGGGACCGGCGTCGGCGGGGGCCCGGGCGGCGGGACTGGCGGCCCGGGCGGGGGCGGTGGTGGCAGCGGCAGGGGCGGGGGCGGCGGCGGGAACGGCGGGGGCGGCGGGGGCGGCGGGATCGGGCTGGGCGGCAGCAGATAGCCGGGCTGGAACGGACCGAACTGGTCGCACTCCTGGACGCCATCAGCGCCAAGGAAGCAGACGACGGCGCCGCCGGACAGCGTGGGATCGCCGGTGGTCGCGCCCTGGCAGACGGTCGTGCCGTCGGTGCCGACGGTCGTGCAGGCGATCGGCTCACCGCCCGGATTGACCGTGGTCGGGATGAACAGCGTGACGGGCCCGCCCACCTGGGGCAGCACGCCGCGCGAGGTCGCGTAGAGGTAGAGCCGCAGCGGACTGAGGCTGGCGGAGCCGCTCTTGGTCAGGAGCAGCCGCTCCCCGCCCGGCTGGCGCGCACCACTTGTGCAGGCGGCGCCGACCAGCGGCGGCTGGAAGCAGTTGCCGAAGCCGGCCACCACGCCCACGGGCGTGAGCGTCGGCGTCGGCGTCGGCGTGGCCAGGACGGTGCCGGTCGCCGTCGTGCTCGGCGTGGGCGTGGGCGTCGTCGTGGCCTCGGCCGTTCCCGTCGCCGTGGCGGTGGGCGTCGTGGTGATGGTCGGGGTCACCGTATCCGTGGGCGTCGCCGTGCTGGCGACCAGGGTCGGAGAGGCCGTACTCGTCGCGGTCGCGGGAAGTATGGTGGGCGTGAGCGAGGGTGTGCTGGTCGCGATCTGCGCGTCGACCCCGGCCGACGACGCGGCGAGGACGCCGACGCCGAGGATGGCCAACATAACTGCGAGCACGCCACGAAGGGAGGTGCTAGGTCGATAGCGCGGTACCATCGTTTTCCTCTCTGACAAGCGCGGGCAGTGCGTCTCCGATCCGGGTACGGCTACCAGGCGGACGGCGGAGTTCAGGTAGCTGCACGCTTCGTGCCAGGTTTCCACGTCCTGCCACGTCGCGGACGAGCCGCCCAGCCTTGACCGGCCGCGGAGGCGCTGCTATTCTGTGCCCTGCGCCCAGTACGTATCGGGCCCCGGTCAGTGCAAGGGCCGTGCGGAACCAGCGATGGGCTATCAAGGAACGTTCGGCATCCACTTCGCGATCCACCAGCCGCTCTGGGTGGACGTCGCGGCGCGCGACCTGCTCCGGCTCGCGGAGCGTGCGGGCGCGGGCGGATTCCAGACCCTCTGGATCAACGATAACTTCAGGGCGCGGCATACCTACAGCCTGCTCGCGGCGGTCGCGGCCCGACTCCCGATCAACGTGGGCACGCTGATCACCTATCCGTATGCGCGCAATTCCGTATACGCGCAATTCGATGGACCTGGCCACCGCCATCGGCACCATCGCCGAGCTGCTGGACGGCGGGGAAGCGATGCTCGGCCTCTCGACGGGCGCGTGGGCGACGCAGGGCCGGCTCGTCGACCAGCCAGCGCCGACCGAGTCCGTCCGCGAGACGATCGAGATCCTGCGCCAGCTCTTGAGCGGGGACGAGGTGCGTTTCGCGGCGTACCCACGGCTGGCCGCGTACTTTCACTTCCGTGAGCAGGCGAGGCTACAGCTCCCGTTCCGGCCGCGGCGGCCAGTTTCGTTCTGGATCCCGCCGAAGGGCCCGCGCATGCTCCAGCTTACGGCGGAGCGCTGCGACGGAGTGCTGTTCAACACTTACACGGAGTACGCCTCGCTGCCCGCCGTCCGCGCCGGGACGCTGGAGCGCACGCTGGCCGACCTGGAGCGGATGCGCGCCGCGGCCGGGAACACCACGCCGCTGCGTCGGATCCTCAAGGTCGACCTGTCGCTTGCCATGGATGGCGAGGCGGCGCGGCGCTTCGCGCGGAACTTCGTCTCGTTCAACGCGGCGATCCACGAGGACAGCTATCGCTCGCTGGGATTGCCCGCGGATCAGCTCGCGGCGCTGCGGGGCCCGCTATCGTGGGGGTACGACGATCGAGGCGGGGGCGGAGCTGGTGGGCCGGGAGCTGGTCGAGTGGGTGGTCCTGGCGGGCACCCCGGCCGAGATCGAGGAGCCGTTTGCCGAGTACGTGGATTACGCCGATCGGCTCGGCTTCGAGCAAGTGATCCTGGCCGTACCCCTGGGCCCCGATCCTTTTGCCGCCGTCGAGCTGGCCAGTCGCGAGTTGGTGCCGCGCGTCATGGGCCGCGCCGGCCGGTAGCCAGCGCGGGACGGGAGCGCTTCCGCGCGGAAGGAGCGCAAATGAGCGCTGAAGCAACCCTGGACAGCATGGAACGCCTCGACCAGGACATGGCCGCCAAGCACATGATGGGTTTCTGGCGCTGGAACGAGGTCATCGCTCCCCACCCCGTCACGACGGTCCAGGCCCATCTGTGGCGATGGAACGACGTCTATCAGCACCTCGTGCGCGCCGCGGACCTCGTCGATTCGGAGCGCGCCGAGCGGCGTGCGGCGCTACTCACCAATCCCGGCCTCAACGGACAGTACACCACCCATACTATCCACGCCTCCCTCCAGCATTTGAAGCCCCACGAGCACGTCAGCGCCCATCGCCACACTTTCGCGGCGCTCAGGTTCATCTTGAGGGGCCGCGGCGGCTACACCACCGTGCAGGGCCAGCGCTGTGAGATGGAGGCGGGCGACTTGATCCTCACACCACAGCTCACCTGGCACGATCACAGCAATGATGGGGACGATCCGGTCGTCTGGCTCGACGAACACGATCTGCCCCCGGTCATGGCATTACAGCAATTTGCCCAGGACTCCTATGGCCAGTTCCAGCAGCCGGTCCAGACTACCAGCCGCGGGTCGGTCGCCTGTTCGGGATGGTCCAACCAAAGCATAGGCCGGACACCACTTTCTTGCATTACCGCTGGCGAGACACCGAGCCGGCGTTGCTGTCACTGGCCGAGGTCGCGGCTGCCTCTGATCCGTTTGACGGGTTCCTGCTCGAGTTCCGCAACCCCGTGACGGGCGGGGCCACGCTGCCGTCAATGCAGTGCGCCGTGCAGCTCCTGCAGCCCGGCCAGGAAACCGCGGCGCACCGCCACACCAGCACGGCGATCTACCAGGTCGTCCGCGGCACGGGCAGCAGCCTGATCGGCGACCGGCGCTTCGACTGGGGCCCGGGCGACATCTTCGTGGTGCCGGTCTGGTACTCGCACCAGCACGCCAACACCTCGGCTTCCGAGGCGGCGATCCTCTTCTCGATGACCGACGCCCCGCTCCTGCAATACCTCGATCTCTACCGCAAGGAGGCGGCCTGACGCCAGGCCAGGCTCGAGTGACGCGGCAGCCGTATCGCTCCCCACTGCCATGGCGCGCTCGCCTCGGACCGCGCGGCGCCCGCCGGCCCATCTCTCGCCGCGCCGGCAGATAGGTAGCGCGAGCGAGACGGCCGGGCCTATACTCCCGCGGCGTGGCTATCAGAGGGCGCAGGCTTCCCACCCGTTCTACCAGGGGGAAAAGATGGCACGGCTCAGCTACATGGCCATTATGTGCCGGGAGCCGGAGCGGCTCGAGGAGTACTACGAGCACTGGTTCGGGTTCGAGCCGATCCAGCGCGCCGCTAACGGCAGCATCTACCTGATCGACGGCGCGATGACGATGGGCCTGCTGCGGCAGGGCAGCGCCAACGGCGAGGAGAACCAGGACCTCGGGCTGCACCACGTCGGCTTCGAGGTGGAGAGCGTCGCCGAGATCGAGCGGCGCCTGCGAGAGTTCGATCCGGCCCAGGCGCTCCAGCGGCGGCCGGCCGAGGACCCCTACGCCACGCACCGCCTCGTCGACCCCGAGGGCATCCTCATCGATCTCTCCGAGCGTGGCTACGGGAACAAGGGGGAGAAGCGGATCCCCGGCATCCGGCACATCGCCATGGCCTGCAACGACCCGCCGCGCAAGTTCGAGTTCTACAGCCACGTGTTCGGGATGCGCGACGTCGAGCGCTACGACGTCCTCGCCCCCCGCAAGCCGGGCAAGCCGCCGTCCCGCTTCGCCGGCGACGGCTTCATCAACCTCGCCCTGCTGACCTGGCCGGTGACCGAGCCGCGGATGGGCTTCAACCACTTCGGCATCCTCACGCCGGACCCGCACGGGCTGATGTACCGCATCGTCGAGGTCAACCCGTCGCGGCTCGACCAGCGGCCGCCGGACCGGTTCGCCGAGTACCGCATCTGGGACCCGGAGGGCAACGCCCTCGACCTATCTGAGAAGAAGGGCTTCCAGGTCGACGTCGACCAGGTAGACCGAGTTGCTTGAGGTGAGTCGTCGGCGGCGCGCCGGCTGGCGGCTGACCGCCGCCCTGCTCGTGCTGGTGGCCTGCCAACCGGCCGCTGGCTCGTCCGCGCCGGCCGGCGGCGCGCCGCCGGCGGCCCCAACTGCCGCCGCGAGCGGCGCGGGGGCGCCCGCTGGGCCCGGCGCCGGCCAGGCGCCCCCCGCCCCGACGAAGCTCACGGTCTCCTTCAGCCAGATCAACGGCAACGAGATCCCCCTGTGGGTGGCGAAAGAGGCCGGCATCTTCACCCAGAACGGCCTGGACCCGGACCTCCAGCTCGTCGAAGGCAACAAGGGCATCGCCAGCCTGCTGGCCGGCGAGACCCAGTTCGCCGACATCGGCGGCTCGCAGACGATGAGCGCTGTCGCCAGCGGCGGCGACCTGGTCGTCCTCGGTGTCATCGCGCCGGTCTACCAGTTCGTGTTCATGGTCGCGCCGGAGATCAAGACGGCCGCCGATCTCAAGGGCAAGACCATCGGCGTGAGCACGCTGGGCGACTCCTCAGACATCGCCACGCGCCTGGTCCTGAGCAAGCTCGGGCTGGACCCGACCACCGACGTGACGATCGTGACCACGGGCAGCTCGGCGAACCGCCGCGCCGCGCTGGTCAACGGCGCCATTCAGGCAGGCATGAGCAGCCCGCCCGAGAGCCTGTTGCTGGAGGACGAGGGCTTCTCCGTCCTGGTCGACATGACGACGCTGGACCTGGCCACCGCCACCCAGGCCGAAGTCGGTCAGCGCTCGTACGTCAGCGCCCACCCGGACGTCACCCAGCGCTACATGGACTCGATCGTGGAAGGGATCGCCCGCGCCAGGCGCGACAAGGACTTCGCCGTCGGCGTGATGAAGAAGTACTTCCAGTCTTCGGACGACCGGACGATGGGCCGGACCTACGACTTCTACATGGACCGCGTGATCCCGAGCCTGCCCTTCCCGAAGCCCGAGCAGTTCCGCGAGTCGCAGACCATCCTGGGCGCCACGAACGAGAGCGTGCGCCAGCTCGACCTGAGCCAGATGCTCGACCCGTCGTTCGTCCAGAGCGCGGCCGACCGCGGGCTCGATCATCAAGGATGATGTGCGGGGCGTCGGCAGTAGCCAACACCTAGCAATCCAGCACCGACGGAGGGTTGGACCGATGAGAGCCGGGGCCGCGCTGCTGGCCGTACTCCTGCTGGCGCTGGCCTGCGCGCCGGCCGCGAGTCCCGCGGCGCCGGCGCCCGCCGCGAGCGCGGCGGCAGCGCCCGCTGGCGCCCCGTCTTCGCCGCCGGCCGCCGCACCAACCGTCGCGCCGGCGGCGCCCGCGCTCACCACGCTGAAGGTCGGGCTGCTGTACGTCTTCCTGGACGCCGGCGTGTTCATCGGCATCGAGCGCGGCTACTTCCGCGAACAGGGCCTCGACCTGGACCTGGCCAAGTTCAACTCGGCGACCGACTTCCTGCCCGCGCTGGCCGCCGGCCAGCTCGACATCGGCGGCGGCGGGATCAACGCCGGCCTGCTGAACGCGGTCGCGCGCGGGATCGCGGTCAAGATCGTCGCCGACAAGGGCATCAACAGCCCTGGCCACGGCAACTGGCTCGTCCTGCGCCGCGATCTGGCCGACAGCGGCAAGGTGCGCGAGGTGGCCGACCTGCGCGGCGAGGCGGTCGCGGTCGTCTCCGAGCAATCCGCGGGGGCGATGGCCTTCGACCACGAGATGCAGCGCGCCGGGCTGCGCCTGGCCGACCTGAACACAGTCGTGCTCGGCTTCCCGGAGATCAACGGCGCCCTGGCCAACGGCCGGATCGCGGCCGCCAACCAGGTGGAGCCGTTCGCCACCGTCGGCGTGCGCCAGGGTATCCTCACCAAGTGGAAGGGCATGGACGAGGTGCTCCCCAACCAGCACGTCGCCGTGCTGCTGTATGACCAGGCCATCGGCGCGGAGCGCCACGGGCTGGGCGACCGCTTCATGGTCGCCTACCTCAAGGGCGTGCGGGACTGGGTCGACGCGATGGACCACGACCGCGGCCGCGACCAGGTCGTCGACATCATGATGCGCTACACGCCGCTTCAGGACCGGACCCTGTTCGACGACATGAGCCCGGCCGGCCTCAATCCGGACGGCTACATCAACTTCGACAGCGTCGCGCGGGACGTGCGCTGGTACGTCGACAACGGCTACATGGACCAGCCGATCGACGTCCACGCGATCGTCGACCACAGCCACGTCGACTATGCGCTCGGGGTGCTCGGCCGCTATCAGCAGTAGCGGGCCCTGCGAGCAGCAGTGTGGGAGCGAACCGATGGCCCGAAAGGCGCGCACCCTCAAGGCCCCCTACAGCGGCTACGACGACCAGGTCGGGCTGGTCGAGGACGCCGAGCTAACGCACGTGGGGCGCGGCCAGCCGGCCGGGGAGTACCTGCGGCGCTACTGGCAGCCGATCGCCTTCACGCACGAGGTGCGCGACCTGCCGCTGCACCTGCGCATCCTCGGCGAGGACCTCGTGCTCTTCCGCGACGGGCGCGGCGCGCTGGGGCTGCTGAAGCTGCACTGCAGCCACCGCGGTACCTCGCTGGAGTACGGTCGCATCTCCGAGCGCGGCATCCGCTGCTGCTACCACGGCTGGCTGTACGACGTGGACGGGACGATCCTGGAGACGCCGGGCGAGCCGCCGGGGAGCACCTTCAAGGACCGCGTCTTCCACGGCGCCTATCCGGTCCACGAGTACAAGGGCCTCATCTTCGCCTACCTCGGCCCGCCCGACCGGTGCCCCGCCTTCCCGATCTACGACGTCTTCGAGTCGCCCCACTACCGGCTCGTGCCCGGCCGCAAGCACCTGCTGCCCTGCAACTGGCTGCAGATCAAAGAGAACTGCATGGACCCGGTGCACCTGGTGTACTTGCACACCAAGCTCAGCGGCCCGCAGTTCAACGAGAGCCATGCCCTGCTGCCCCAGCTCAAGTGGCAGGAGACGCCGATCGGCCTGATCGTCACCCAGACCCGCCGCGTCGGCCCGAACGTCTGGAGCCGGAACAGCGAGCTGATCTGGCCGAACATCAACCAGTTCGGCCCCACCTGGGAGGACGGCAAGGAGCCGCGGATCTACCAGCGGCCGATGCACACGATCTGGTCCGTGCCCGTCGACGACACGCAGACGATGAACATCTCGTTCATGCTCCTCGACGACACGGACGGCCGCGATCCGGAGAAGATCCGCGAGAGCTTCGGCCAGACGGAGCGTCCCTACGAGGAGCGCCAGCGCGTGCCCGGCGACTACGAGGCGTTCACCGGCCAGGGCCCGATCGCGATCCACGCGCGGGAGCACCTCGGCGCGACCGACCGTGGCGTCCTCCTCTTCCGCAACCAGCTCCGCGCGCAGATCCGGGCGGTGCAGCGCGGCGCCGACCCGAAGGGCGTGCGCTTCGACGCGGGTGGCCTAATCCCGACCTACTGCTTCGACGCGGTGCTGCCGATCCCGCCTGCCGGCTCGCCCGAGGGGGAGCAGGCGATCCTCCGCGACGTCGAGCAGAAGGTGGCAACGCGCTACTACCTGGAGCACCGCGAGCCCGCCGGCGTCCGCTGAGCCGCGGGTGCGCGCTACGCCTCCGCGGGAGGCGCCGGCACGACGGCTGCCAGGGCGGCGTCGAGCTGGGCCAGGTCGTCCCCGCTCAGGCGCCAGTCCAGCGCGCGGACGTTCTCCTCGACCTGCTCGGGGCGGGTTGCGCCCGCCAGGACGCTGCTGACCTGCGGCTGGGCCGCCAGCCAGGCCAGCGCCAGCTCGCGCACGCTGTGCCCCCGCTCCTGCGCGAAGCGCTCCAGCGCGGCCAGCTTGGCGAAGTTCAGCTCCGTCAGGACCTGGCCGGCCAGGGGGTCGCCCCACAGGCGGGCAGTGGCGAGGCGCGTGTCCGCGGGCGGCGCCTGTCCCGGCCGGTACCGGCCGGACAGGAAGCCGCCGGCCAGCGGGAAGTAGGGCAGGAGGCCCACCCCGTGGCGCTGGCAGGCCGGCACCAGGTCCGTCTCGACGCTCCGGTCGAGCAGGTGGTAGGGGACCTGGATCGAGACGAGCGGGCTCAGGCGCTCCGTCCGCGCGACCCACTGCGCTTCGACGACCTGCCAGGCGCGAAAGTTGGAGCAGCCGACGTAGCGCACGTCGCCGTGCCGCACCAGATCGTCCAGGGCACGCAGCGTCTCCTCGATCGGCGTCGTCGGGTCCCAGGAGTGGATCTGGTAGAGGTCGAGGTAGTCGACCCGCAGGCGCCGCAGGCTGGCCTGGACGGCTTCCAGGACGTAGCGGCGCGACGCGCCGGACCAGAGCGGCCCCTCGCCGGTCGGGTTGCCGAGCTTCGTCGCCAGGACGACGTCCCGCCGCCGCCCGCGGATGGCCCGGCCGACGTGCTCCTCGGAGACGCCGCCACCGTAGACGTCGGCCGTGTCGACGAAGTTGACGCCGAGGTCGAGCGCGCGCTCGACAATCGCCATGCTGGTGGCAACGTCGCACTGGCGGCCGAAGCTGGCGGCGCCCAGCGCCAGGACCGACACGCGCAGGCCGGAGCGGCCGAGGCAACGGTACTCCAAGCTATCGCTCCCCGCTTCTCACTCGCCGAGGTAAGAGAGTCTATCAATACGTGTTGTGAGCCGCTGGCTCACAACACGTATTCCAGGCTCCGTCAGGGACTCTAAGCCGCTCTGACGACCGAGGCGACTGGTGTTCGCGGCGCCGCTACCCGGCGGCAACCGGCCGCGCCTCGGCGGCGGCGACGTCGGCCGGGAGCCGGATGGTGAAGGTCGAGCCCCGGCCGTGCTCGCTCTCGACGGTGACGTCGCCGCCCATCATCTGGCAGTAGCTGCGGCTGATCGCCAGCCCCAGGCCCGTGCCGCCGTACTGGCGCGTGGTCGACGCCGTGGCCTGGTGGAAGGCCTGGAACAGCCGGTCCACCTGCTCCGGCGTCATGCCGATGCCCGTGTCGCGGACCACGAAGCAGAGCCAATCGCCGCCGGCCCCGTCCCTCGTCGCGGCCAGCTCGCGGGCGGCCTGCAGGGTGATCGTGCCGCGCTCCGTGAACTTGGCGGCGTTGCTCAGCAGGTTGAACAACGCCTGTCGCACCTTGGTCAGGTCGGCGTGCATCATCCCGAGGTCCTCGGCACAGCGGACCTCCAGGACGTTGCCGTTCTTCTCCACCAGTGGCCGGACGACAGCCGTCACGTCGCGGAGGAGCGGCGTCACGGCGAACGTCTCGAAGTAGAGGTCCATCTTGCCGGCCTCGATCTTGGAGAGGTCGAGGACGTCGTTGATCAGGGCCAGCAGGTGCTCGCTGGCCGCCTTGATCTTCTGCAGGTCGGGCACCAGCGCCTGCTGGCCGAGGTCCTCGACCTCCTCCTGGAGCATCTCGCTGTAGCCGATGATGGCGCTGAGGGGCGTGCGCAGCTCGTGCGACATGCTGGCGAGGAAGGCCGACTTGTTGCGGTTGGCCACCTCGATCTCGTGGTAGAGCCGGTGCAGCTCCTCGGTCACGCGGTTGACCTCCGCAGCCAGGCGGCCTAGCTCGTCGGCGTTCGCCACCACGACGCGCTTGGAGAAGTCGCCCTTCCCGAGGTGGCCGAGCTGGTAGCTGACCGCCCACACGGGCCGGACGATCGCCCGCGCCAGCACCGCCCCGAGCAGTATCGCCAGCGCCGTGAACAGCAGCACCAGGAGGATGAAATAGAACAGGGTGCCGTGGTGGCGACTGTCCATCTGGACCAGGTCGCGGAACAGGCCACCGCCCAGCTCGTTGCCGAGCTGGCCCAGGGCGCCGTCCAGGTCCCGCTGCGCCGGCACCAGGGCGGCGGCGCTCGCCGCCGCCCGCGCCCGGTCGCCGCCGCCGTAGGCGCTGGCCGCCTCCTGCAACTGGGTGCTGAAGGTGGCGTAGGGGGTGGCGATGGCTTCCACCAGGGGGCGCAGCGCGACCGCCTCTCGGCGGACCACCGCGGGACTCATCACGAAGATGGCCGTGTGCGGCGGATAGTTCAGCAGGTGGTCGATCTCGCCCCGCGCCTGGGCGTCGAGCTGCTGGAGGCGGCCCTGCGCCTCCGGGGCGGGCCGCACCGCCAGCTCGTCCAGCAGAGCCCGCTCCGCCTGGACGGTCGCCTGGATCGTACGCAGGTGGCCCCACCATTCGGCCTTCAGCGCCAGCACGTGCAGGCGCGCGTGCATGTCTTCCATGGCCGCGAACCCCACCCAGCCGACCAGGAAGATGCCCGCGACCAGGAGCAGGAAGCCCACGAGCAGCTTGGACTGCAAGGCCGCCGGCCGGCGGGCGATCCAGTCGGCGAGGGCGCCGCGCAGGCCGGCATCGGGATCGACGAAGAGCTCGTAATACAGCCACGCTTGCAGCGCCGAGAGCGCCATGCCGAGCGGCACGAGGAGGGGCAGCGGCCAGGGCACGGGGCCGAACCAGTTGTATGGCCCGATTCTGAAGGGGGGCGAGAGCATGATCCCCGCCAGGCCGTAGGCGCCGATGCCTCCATATTGATACGACGCGTAGAGGGCAAGGGCGCTGATGACCGCGGCGACGCCGCCGGCGATCAGGCCCACCTCGGCCGCCGCCACGGCCCCGCCGCGCCTGGGGAGCGCCAGGTTCACCGCCAGGGCGCCGGTGGGGATCACCAGCACGAACACGACCGGCCAGATCACCGCCAGGGCCTGCCAACTAAGGGTGATCACTAGCACGCTCACGGCCAGGCCCAGACCGGTCGCCAGACCGACGCCGGCCGCTCGCCGGACCATCGCTCGGCTCATACCGTTCGCTCCTCTAGTACTTCGTCACAGGCTGATGTGCTGGGTGTTGGCGGTTGCCAACACCCAGCACATCAGCCTGGACAGACCACTAGCCGCTACTTCGGCAACTGGTCGAGGAAGCCGCTGCTGCGGAGCTGGGCGGCAAAGCGGTCGTCGATGATGTCCTGCGGCCGCGCCGTGCGCGCGGCGGGGTTTTCCTCCTCGTCGAGAATCGTCTGCACCGCCGCCGGCTCGGGATACGGATCCACCTGGTACAGCGGCTGGTAGTAATCGATGGTGGCCCCAAGGAGGTCGCGGTCGTCCAGCTTGGTGTACTTGGCGAGCACGTCGATGCCGAACTCGCGATCCGTCTTCAGGCGGCTGGAGCCCTGCGCCAGGGCGCGCAGGTAGGGCTCCGCCATTTCCGACCGCTCGGCCAGGACCTTCCGAGTGGAGCCCACCGCGGAGTTCAGGAACGGGATGCCCAGCTCGGTGACGTTCAACAGCTCCCGATAGCCGCGCCGGCGGGCCTCGAACACGACCGGCACGGCGATGCTGGCGCCGTCGATGGAGCCCGTCTCCATACCCGCCAACGACTCGGCCAGCCCGCCGGTCTTGCGCGTGAACACGTCGACGTCCGGCTGGAGACCGAAGTGCTTGAAGGCCAGGCGGGCGGCGGTATCGGTGATCGCCTTGAGGTTGGTCACGCCGATCGTCTTGCCCCGCAGGTCGTCGATCGTCTGGATCTCCGGTCGCACGAACACACTCCCGTCCAGAGTGCGGGACGTGGCGCCGATGATCATCGCCTCCATGCCCTGGAGGTTGCCCAGCACCAGGCTGGTGCCACCGGCGGAGACGATATCCAGCTCGTCGTTGCTCAGCGCGGCCAGCAGCGGCGCGCCCGCGTCGATGTGGATCAGGTCGACGTCCAGCCCCTGCTCGGCGAAGCAGCCGCCTTCTTGCGCGGCCCAGAAGGAGGCAACGGCGGCGGAGATCGTCGTGTAGGCGGAGCGAACGTGCAGCGGTGGCGCGGCGCGGCTGGGCTCGCCGCGAGCCTGGGCGGGCTGCGGCGCCGCCGGCTGGGCGGGCGCCGGCCCGGCGCCGCCGGGGCCCGGGCTACAGGCGGCTAGCAGCAGGGCGGCCAGGAGACCGGTCGTGGTCACCAGGAGGCGGCGCGGCGTGTGGACGGTCATGGCCCTTCTCCTCCCCGGGCGATTCCGCTCCGCGTTGCATCGGTGCACGGAGCGTACGCGCCAGTGGCAGGGCTGTCAAGGGCCCCGGTCGGACGGACGCCTAGCCCCGCGTCTCGGGTGCGAACAGCTCGTCCACTGTCAGGGCGCGCGCCAGCAGCCCCTGCTCCAGGGCGTACTGGAGAAACGTCTCCAGCACCAGCCGGTTCGCCTCCAGGCCATAGGGGAAGGGGTCGCTGCCCATCGTGGCCTCCAGCTCCTCGAGCTGCAGGAGCAGCCAGGGCATCGAGCAGTAGACGGCGTTGGGGAGGGTGAGGCGCTGCCTGCCAACCGCTTTCGCCGCGACGAACGCTCGGTACAGGCTCATCGCCACCCAGGGCGCGCGCTCGTAAACCTCGCGCTTGACGACGACGGTGTGCATGATCGGGAAAATGCCCGTGCGGCGGTAGTAGTCCAGCTCGACCTGCTGGGGGTTCGGGAACAGCCGCGCCACGCTCGGCGCGCCGTCGCGGAACGCCCGCGGCGGACGAGCGCCCATCAACGCGTCGATCTCGCCGTCGACCAGCAGCTTGTTGAGCGACGCGTCCGACGGGATCGTCTCGACCCGCACGCCGGGCGGCACGTCAAACGGGACCCGCTGGGTGAACGGCTCCGGCTCGTCGTAGCCGCCGAAGTACCAGGTCAGCGCGTCGGGCGGCACACCGTACTCGTGCGCGAGCAGGCCCCGCATCCAGACCATCGCCGTCTGCTGGTACTCCATCGTCCCGACACGGCGGCCCGCCAGATCGCGCGGCTCGCGGAGGCCGGCGCGCGTGTTGACGAAGATATAGGCGTGGCGGAACATCCGCGACGGGAAGACGGGGATCGCCACCAGGCGCCGGTCGCCGCGGGCCTGGAGCATGGCGTAGGTAGAGAGCGAGAACTCGGAGACGTCGAACTCGGCGAAGCGCGCCTGGCGCCGGAACAGCTCGCCGGGCGGCACGGCCAGGAAGTTCAGGTCGATGCCGTCCGGCGCCACGGCGCCATCGACGAGCGGCAGCGTGCGATCGTACAGGCCGCAGGCCAGGGAGAGCGCTAGCTTCACGGGGGAGTACCTGCCTTTCCGGCGGCGCACGGGCCAGGCGGGGCGCGAGTCGCCCCGGCACCGCTCGGAGGGCAGGATAGAGACGGCATCGCGTGCTGTCAACCTCTGCACCTCCGCCGCTCGGCGCTCGGCCGCTCCGTTTCGTTGACGCGCCGGCCCGAGGGTGCGATCATGGCCGCGACGTCAGCATCCTGGACCGTTGATGTGAGATGAAGCCCGAGCGAATCGTCCGCGCGCTCCTCGCCGTCCTGGCGCTCGGGCTGGCCGCCTGCAGCCCCGCGTCGCCGGCGCCGGCGGGATCGGGCGCGCCGCCGCCGACCGCCGCGGCTCGACCAGCGACGGCGCCAACCGTCGCGCCCGCCGCGGCGCGGCCCGCCGCGCCGGCGTCCACGGCCCAGCCGGCGAGCGCCGCCGCGCGCCAGCCGCTCTCGCCGCGGGTCGCGGTGCGCTACGGCGAGCTGGGCCAGGCCAGCGACGCGGGCTTCTACGTCGCCCTCGACCGCGGCTACTTTGCCGAGGAGGGCCTCGACGTCGAGGCGATCCCCATCGGCAGCGGCGGACGGATGATCCCGTCCCTCGGCGCCGGCCAGATCGACGTCGGCGGCGGCGGCATCAGCACGGCGCTCATCAACGCCGTGGCCCGCGACGTGCCGCTGCGGCTGGTCGCGGACAAGGGCAGCCTGCGTCCCGGCTTCGGCTACTCCGGCCTCGTCGTGCGGAAGGAGCTGGTGGACCGCGGCGAGGTGCAGGGCCCGGCCGACTTGAAGGGCCGCCGGATCGCCGTCAACACGCCGACGGGGATGGACGTCTACGGCCTCGACGCGGCGCTGGAGCGGGGCGGCCTGAAGCTGGACGACGTCGCGCTGGAGCAGATCGGCTATCCGGACATGATCGCGGCGCTGGCCAACGGCGCGGTGGACGGCGCGACCCCGCTGGAGCCGACCGTCACCGCCATCGTCCAGCAGGGCATCGGCGTCGAGCTGATCGGCTTCGACGAGGCGACGCCCAACTCGCAACTCGGCGCGATCATGTACGGGCCGCAGTTCATCCGCGACCAGCCCGAGGCGGCCAAGCGCTTCGCGGTAGCCTACCTGCGCGGCATCCGCGACTACAACCAGGCCTTCACCACGGGTACCGGGCGCGACGACGTGATCCAGATCCTGACGCGCTACACGACGATCAAAGACCCGCACGTCTTCGAGACGATGACCGTCCCCGGGCTGAACCCCAACGGCTACCTGAACAAGGAGAGCATCGCGGCCACGGAGACGTTCTGGCAGCGCCTCGGGCTGCTCCAGACGACGATCGACCCCGACCAGCTCGTCGACAACCGCTACGTAGACTACGCGCTGGAAGTGCTCGGGCGCTCTCCCTGAGCCACCGGATAACCTGCCCCGGCGCGCGATGCAAGCCGCTGGGCAGGCTTGCCGAGAGGAGGCAGGACGATGCTCCAGGTCGCGGGTATCCGCTCCGTCAACTGGAACGCGCCGGACCCACGGGCCGCCGAGCGGTTCTACACGGAGGTCCTCGGGGGAACCGTCGTGCGCCGGCTGCACATCCGCGGCACGGAGGTTGCCGACGTACAGCTCGGCAGCGTCATGCTCGGCCTGTTCGATGCGTCGGCGGCGCCTGCGCCGGGCGTGCCGCACCACACGCTCCAGATGGTCTGGCCGGCCGAGCAGGCGGCCGTCGTGGCCGAGCTGGAGCAGGCCGGCGTGCGGGTCCAGGGCACGCGCACGCACGGGACGGGGCCGGGATTCTCGGTGTACCTGCAGGACCCGCTGGGCAACGACCTCGAGCTGAGCTGGGACCCGCCCGGCGCCACGCCCGGCTGACGGGGCCGGCCGCGCGGCGCTTAGGCAGTCCCGCGGCCACCCCGGGGCCCCGCGCGGCGGGTCGTGCCCCGAGCGCACGGCACGTGCATGGCGATCGGCAGCCTGGCGCGGCGACGGCCGGACAGTCGGGCGGGAAGGATAGGAGCAGGCAGCCATGGCCAGCAACGGGCGCAAGATCCTCGACGCCGATGGGCACATCATCGAATGGGACCGGGAGCTATACGAGTACCTCGAGCCGCCGTACCGCGGCAACCCGGCCCTGCTGGGCTACTCCTTCTTCCCCTCCCTGGACGGCTACCAGCGGGGCGCGATCCTGGCGCGGACGGGCATCCACAAGGACTACACGATCAACGCCGCGACCTGGCTCGACTTCCTGGACCAGGTCGGCATCGCGTCGACCGTGCTGTACCCGACGGCCGGCCTGGCCTTCGGACTGATCCAGGACCCGGACTGGGCCGTGGCGCTCGCCCGCGCCTACAACAACTGGTTCACCGATCGCTACTACCGCGCCAGCCCGCGCCTGCGCGCGGTAGCGCTGGTCCCCCTGCAGGACGTCGGCGAGGCGGTGGCCGAGACGCGCCGGGCGATCACCGAGCTGAACATGGTCGGCGTGGTGCTGCCGGCCAACAGCGGCGACCTCGGGCTACGCAAGCCGCTCGGCCACCCGGATTACTGGCCGCTGTACGAGGAGGCGGAGCGGCTCAACTGCCCCATCGCCATCCACGGCGCGCCGTCGCAGGGCCTGGGCCTGGATGCCTTCACCCGCTTCGCCAAGACGCAGGCGCTGGAGCACCCCGTCGCCCAGATGATCCAGCTCACGGACATGGTCTACGAGGGCGTGTTCGAGCGCTTCCCGCGCCTGCGCGTGGCCTACCTCGAGGCAGGCACCGGCTGGGTGCCCTACATGATGGACCGCCTCGACCGCAGCTACGAGGCCTGGGCGACGGCGCAGCACAAGGAGTACGGCGACTGGGTGAAGAAGCGACCGAGCGAGTACATCGCCGGCGGCAACCTCTACTTCAGTTGCGAGGGCGGCGAGGAGAGCCTGAAGTACGCGATCACGCGCGTCGGCGACCGCGTCCTCCTCTACGCCAGCGACTTCCCGCACGAGGTGAACGTCGCCCGCGCCAAGCACGAGATCGACGAACTGCTCGAGCGCGAGGACCTCTCCGAGGCGACCAAGACCGCCATCCTGCACGACAACGTCCAGCGCTTCTACCAGCGCTAGCGCACGCCATCCGCCATCCTTGACACCGTCGCTCGCCTCCCCGATAGTAGCGCCACCTCGGCTGTAAGGGCGTTAACAGCGGCCCGGCCGGCGAGTGGCTACACTGACCGCGCGGGTACTGGCCACCGCGCCAGGTGGAGGCTGAGCTGGGATGACTCCTCGGATGACACGCCGGCGGTTGCTGCTGGGGGCGGGCACCGCAGGGCTCGGCCTGCTAACGGGGTGTGGTCGGCTGCCGTGGCAGGCGCCGGCACCTCCCCGGGCGTACCACATAGGCGTGCTACACCCCGGTTCACCCTCTCGGCATGCTTCGATGGACGAGGCGTTCCGCGAAAAGCTGAGCGAGCTGGGCTATATCGAGGGCCAGAACATTACCATTGAAGCTCGCTACGCTGATGGGCAGTTCGCGCGGCTCCCCGAGCTTGTGGGCGACTTACTCCGCCTCCCAGTAGACGTTATCGTCGCGAATAGCGCCGTGGTTGCGCGGCCTGCAGCACAGGCTACGAGCACGGTCCCCATTGTGGTGATGACGGGCGACCCTGTGGGGGGTGGCCTCGTTGCCAGCTATGCGCATCCCGGTAGGAACGTTACAGGGTTGAGCAATATTGCTCCCGAGTTAGCGGGCAAACGGCTGGAACTGCTCAAGGGTGCGGTGCCAGGGATCACTCGCGTAGCGATTATCTGGAACCAAGCCGATCAAACCATGGGAGTGGAGTTCGGCGAAACCCAGGTCGCGGCGGATGCATTGGGGGTGCAGATCCAATCTCTCCCAGTTCGGGAGCAGAGCGATCTAGCGCCCGCCTACGACGCGGCGGTGACCGGGGGCGCCGACGGGATTGTCGTGATCGCCGACCAGTTCATTGTGGGGAGCCGGTCCCGGCTCGTAGCACTCTCGGCGCAGAGCCGGCTGCCGACAATATCAGGAGACAAGCACTTCGCAGAGGCAGGCGGGCTGCTGGCTTATGGACCGAATATGCGCGAGCTGTACTCCCGTGCAGCCTCCTTTGTAGACAAGATTCTCAGAGGGGCTAAGCCCGCCGACCTTCCCGTCGAGCGCCCCATGACCTTCGACTTCGTCGTCAATTTCAAGACGGCGCAGGCGCTCGGGATCATCTTCCCGGACGAGATCATGCTCCAGGTCACCGAGGTCATTCAGTAATATGCGGGCTGAGCCGCCGGCCGTTCGTGCTGGGCTCGGTCGCCACTGGGTTCGGCCGGCTGGGCGGTGGGGCTGGCTCTCGGCCTCATCAGGAGGTCGTAGCACCGGTCGCAGAGAGCCTGCTCCTTGCCCGGGTGGCCCAGGTGCAGGATCACCGTTGACGGGACATGGCAGCGGTCGCAGAGTAGATACCTGAGCATCGTCGTCTCCTCCCGCAGAACGTGTACACTCCTGAGAGTCAATAGCGCGGCAACCGCGGCTCGCCCGCCACCGGACGAGCGTAACCGACCACTTTCCCCTCCCGATCTCGTAGCGCGATGTCGTTGTCGCGAGCAGGCATCGACGGTGGGAGGAGATCCCATACGACGTGCGGGCGTTGTCGGAAGAGATGGACGATCTGCGCCACGGTTAGCCCCTCGGCCTCCATCGCTCACCTCCGAGCTGCTTAGAGCAGGGACCCTCAGTGCCGGAGTCTAGAGGGCGCGGGTTGAAGGTCGGCCGACCGCGCGTCCCGATGGTGGTTGAGATCGACCGGCCGGCGAGGCGGGAGCGCGGCCTGGAGCGCCGGCGGAGCAAGTGGGGGAATGCTCAGGCCAGCGGTCCGGACGACGACCCGATCATCCAGTGGTTTCTGCAGCAGATGTAGCCACCTCTGAGCGGCTAGCGGGCGCTGTCCGGCGCGGGGGTGATGCCCATCTCGCCGAGGACCTCGTAGAGGGGCCCGAAGTCGGTGACCTGGTCCGTGGTGACGTCGGCGGTGAGCCCGAGCTGCTTCTTCTCCGACTCGATCGTGTAGCGCAGGCTGCGCTCGTCGATCGTCCCATCGTCGACGAAGTCGGAGAGGGTCGCGTCGTAGACTTCTTCGGCCGTCTCACGGGAGAGGCTGAGGAACTGCATCAGGATTGGGATGCTCCCCTCCCGGTTGGACTTGAGGTACTGGAGCGCCCGTACCAGGGCGCGGACCACCCGCTTTACCTGGTCGCGCTGCGTCTCGATCTTCCGCACCGTCGTCGCCGCGCCGCCCTCGGGCAGCGGCGCGATCTCGTTCAGGTGGAGGATCGGCACCAGCCCGACCGCCTTCGCGCCCGGCACCTCGCTGCTGCCCAGGATCACCGCCTGTGCCGCCCCTTGCTGGACGGCGAGGATCCGCTCCGTGGTCCCGCCCGCGCCCATCCAGGTCACCTCGTCGGGACCGATCCCGAAGTGCGCCAGCGCCAGCACGCCCGCGTTGTAGGGACCATCGCCGATCACCCCGACGGCGATGGTCTGGCCCCGCAACTGCTCGATCGACTGGATGCCCGGCGCGACCACCACCTGGCGCGTCGCCCGCGTCGTCGCCGCGACGATGCGGATCGGCAGCCCCGACAGCGTGTTGCGCACCGACGGGCTGAACGAGCCCGTGTAGTCGATCTCGCCGGCGGAGAGGCCCGCGGCGATGAGGTTGGACCGCGCCACCGGCAGCTCGACGTTGAGCCCTTCCTCGCGGAAGAAGCCCCGCTCGAGGGCGATGTGCTGGGGAGCGAACACGCCCGCCACCGAGGGCAGCGCAAAGACGACCCGCTCGCCCGGCAGGCTGGTCGTCTCGGCGGTGGCGGACAACGGCGTGCGCGGCGTCGACGTCGGCGGGGCGGGTGACGGGCTCGCGGCCCCGAGGCGCAGGCCGTCAGCGCCAGCATGAGCAGCCCGATCGCGATGTCCCGTCGCCAGTTCATCCTACCCCCGGGCCGCACCGATTCCGTAGCCGGCCGCGCCAGCCACTCGGGCCTGGGCCAGCACCGTACAGCTACGGCGCGCCCCCGCTCTGCACCAGGGCCGCTAGCGATGCGCCACGCCCGCCGCCGGATGCCTAGCAGCGTAATCAACCGTCCGCGATCTCGCAAGCAGCACATCGAGGATAATGGTCCGATGGCGGGAGAGGAGGCAGCGCAATGACCCTGGTCCTGAACAACGAGGAGATCGGCGAGCTACTGTCGATGCCGGAGTGCATGGCGCGGCTGGAGGAAGCCTACCGCGACCTGGCCGAGGGGCGCGCGGTCACGCGCCCGCGCAGCGACCTCTACGGCCCCGAGGACGATCCCAACCAGCACTATGTATTCAAGACGATGGACGGCTTGTCCCCGCGCCACGGCGTGGCGGTCACGCGGCTGAACTCCGACGTCATTCGCTGGCACGCCGGCCCCGCCGGCATCCGCAAGGACAAGCGGCCGCTGGCCGGCGACGGCCGCTGGGTGGGGATCGTCATCCTGTTCAGCATGCAGAATGCCGAGCCGCTGGCGATCATGCCGGACGGCGTGATCCAGCGGATGCGGGTCGGGGCGGCGAACGGCCTCGCCGCGCGCTACCTGGCGCCGCCGGACGCCAGCGTCTACGCGCTGCTGGGCTCGGGCTGGCAGGCCGGCAGCCAGGCGATGGCGATGCTCGCCGCGCGGCCGATCCGCGAGCTGCGCGTGTACAGTCCCACCCGCGCTAACCGCGAGCGCTTCGCGGCGGAGATGACCGATCTCCTGGGCATCGAGGTGCGGGCCGTGGACGACCCGCGCACGGCGGTGCGCGGCGCCGACATCGTGGGCATGGCGACGGACAGCATCACGCCGGTGGTCCAGGTCGGTTGGCTAGAGCCACACGCGCACGTGTCCTGCATCAAGGAGCTGGAGCTGGGCGACGGCGTGCTGGAGCGCAGCGCGCTGGTGGTGGTACATACCCGGCAGAGCCGGCCGGCGAACTACCTGGTCGGCCACGGGCAGCAGCCGATCTTTGCTCACGACCCGCACGAGGCGCTGGGCGGCGCGCTCCAGGAGACCCGCAAGAGCCATCCCACGCCGACGAGCCGCGTCGACCTGGAGCAGCAGCCCGACCTGGGCGAGCTGGTGACGGGGCGCGTCCCGCTGCCCCCACCCGGCGCCATGACCTGCTTCGTCAACACGGTCGGCATCGGGCTCCAGTTCGCGGCCATTGGCTCGCTGGCCTACGAGCGCGCCCGCGAGCGCGGCGTCGGCCACGAGATCCCCACGGAATGGTTCCTGGAAACCGTCCATCCCTGAGCCGCGCCCCGCGCGAGCGTAGCCGGCGCGTGTAGGCGTCTGGCTCGCGGTGCTTCCGAGCGGTCTCTTTGTCGCTAGCAGGTGCGGTACTTACACTGTGCTTACGGACCGTGCGCCGGACGGGGCCGCTACTGGAGCGAGGGATGGTAGTCAAAGCCCGGATCATCCGCATCGGCAACTCGCGAGGTCTGCGCATTCCCAAGCGGATCCTCGGGCAGACGGGGCTGGGCGAGGATGTCGAGCTCGACGTCCAGCCGGACCGAATCGTCATCCGCCCCGCGCACCGCGCGCGCGGACTGGGACCAGCAATTTCAGGCCATGGCGAAGCGGGGAGACGACCGGCTGCTCGACGGCGCCGTGCTGATGCCGACGCCCTGGGACGAGACGGAATGGGAATGGCCGTCCGGCGGTTCGACGTCTACCTCGTGAGCCTGGACCCGACGGTCGGGCACGAGATCCAGAAGACGCGTCCGTGCCTGGTGGTCTCACCCGACGAGATGAACCGCCACATTGCCACGGCTATCGTCGCCCCGATGACGACGCGAGGACGTCCTTATCCGACGCGAGTGCCGTGCCGCTTCCAGGGCGTCGAGGGCCAGATCGTGCTGGACTAGCTCCGCACCGTGGACCAGGCGCGGCTCCTGCGCCGCCTCGGTCGGCTCGACCGCCCCACGCAAGCAGTCGTCCTCGCCCGCCTGGCCGAGATGTTCGCGGAGTAGCCAGGGGAAGAGACAAATCTGCCGTTCTCCGGCCAGACTTCTCAGGCGAAAATGGATCTCCGGGTCCCCCTGTACTACAACGGAGTGAAGAGGCCAGGGACGAACGAACCGCCCAGGGCCTTCGACCGCCGGCCGGGGCGTCCGGCCGGGCGAACGGCTCCGCTCGCTGGCCAGGGGGACTTAGCGCATGACGCGGTGGGAATACCGCGCGCTCACGGTCCCGCTCTGGCTGACCTCCGACGACGCCGACGTGCCGGGCGCCTACGCCGCGGCCGTGCAGGCACAGCTCGAGCAGGTCGCCGCGCTGGGCTGGCAGCCGGTCGACGCGCTGGACTTCGCGGACGCCGCCGCGGCGGGTCGCATCGCCACCTATCGCGGCGACCGCGCCGCCGGCGAGCCGCGCGAGGTCTACGAGTCGGTCACCGTGCCGCTGCGGCGGCCTGCCCCGGCCGCGAGCGCGCCCGACCCCGCCGGAGAGCCGCGGCCGAGTGCGCCGTCCAGCGGGACGCGGATGGTCCTGCCGAGCGTGCCACCTGCTCAGGCGGGGACATCGCCGCGCCAGCCGACGGCGCCTCCGCCCGCAGCCGCCCCGGCACGCGAGGTGAGCTATGCCGTTGCCGAGCAGCCGCCGGGCGTGGGCGCCGCTGCACCACCGCCGATGACGAGCGCGGCCGGGCGGGCCCGCCCGCAGGTCCGGTGGTTAGGGCTCGGCTTCCTGGCGCTCGCGCCGCTGGCGGTGGGTGGCCTGCTCTTCCTCTACGCCGTCGTGTCGATGGGCAACGTCAGCCGGGCTATTACCGCGAAGGACGCTCTGCCTTCTGGCGCGGCCGTGTCCGCGCCGGCCCAGCCCGGCCGACCCCTCATCTCCGCGGCCACGGCCCAGTCGTCGTTCGCCGCCATCCCCAGCGTTGGCCTCTCCAGGCCCAGCCGAGCCTTTCCGCCCGCGGTGACGCGGTCCTTCATGGCCACTTGCATACCTGCCAGCCCGACGGGGAGGGCTTCCTGCGAGTGTTTCTGGAACAAGATCCAGAACGCTTACACGCCCGAGGAGCTGGCGCGCGTCGCTAGCAACAACGTCTTCGGCGCGGAGATGCCGCCAGAGATACGCCTCTTCGCGACGAGCTGCGGCTGGCAGCCGCCGAAATGACAATCCCCCGTGTTTACGGAGGATTGTTCTTGCCTGGTGCCGAAGGTGGGACTCGAACCCACAAGGGCGTAAGCCCGCCGCATTTTGAGTGCGGTGCGTTTGCCAATTTCGCCACTCCGGCTCGTGGCGTGGGCAGGGCGGCGCGCCGAGTAGAGGCGCCGGCCCACGGGCTGATTATACGCCGCGCTGGCAACCGGCGGCTAGCGCGGTGGCCTGGGAGAAAGCCACGCCGCCACAACGAGCGCGGATGCGCTTCGCCTCGGCCCCGGTGCGCCGTGTGGCGGAGAAACGGCCGCGCCCCCGCCGTGGCGGGGGCGCTCGTCCGGTCGCGACGCGGGTCGGGCCCGGTCAGGCGTGGATCTCGCGGGTGCGGACCGCCGCATCGCCCAGGTCGACGCCGCCGTTGGCCGGGCGCGGCGCGAGGGGAGCGGCCTGCGTGGCGGCCTGCCCGCAGTACGGGCAGTTGCGCCAGCGGAGTAGCAGCGGCCGCTCGCAGCGGCTGCACAGCCGCTTCAGGCGCGTCTGGCACCAGGGACAGAAGACGTAGTCGGGCTCGGCGTGCTGCTTGCAGGCCGGGCAAGCCGACTGCACGTGGATGTCCTGCAGCATCGCCTCTTCGGCCAGCGACTCCTCGTACAGCTCGGCCAGCGTCTTCGGCGGGCGCAGGATAAAGTAGATCAGCAGGCCCGGCAGGCTGAACACGGTCACCAGTAAGGTCGCGGCCAATTGGAGCAGGAGATCGTTGGTGCGCGAGCGAATGTCGCGGAAAGTCCACCAGATGGCCGCGATCCACAGGGCGACGAAGTAGGCCGCCGCGGCGGTCAGCACGATGCGCGCGATGCGCTCGGCGGTTAGGAGGATGTCCTCGATGGGCATGTTGGCCATGCTGGCTACTCCTTACGGCTACCCGACGCCCTGGGGCGCCTCGCCGGCGCCGATTCGATTTGCAAGCCGCGTGCCAGACAGCGCCCCCTGCCGCCCGCCATCAGCATAGCATCCTCCAAGTACTGAGTGCCCAGTACTGAGTACTGAGTGAGACCTTGGACTCGGCCCTCAGCCATCAGCGGTCAGCCGTCAGCCTTCGGCTCTCAACACTCAGTACTCATCCCCGGGCGCGCTCCAGCGCCGCGGTGAGCGCGCGGCCGGCGTAGAGGCGCGTCAGGTGGGCGCGGTAGGGGCCCGAGGCGTAGAGGTCCTCGAGCGGGTCCACGCCGTCGGCGGCGTGCGCGGCAGCCGCCGCGAGCGCCTCGGCGGTGGGCGTCTGGCCGACGAGCGCCGACTCGGCGGCCGTGGCGCGGTAGGCGACCTCGCCGACGCCGGTCACGGCCACGCGCGCCGCGGCGATGCGACCGCCCTCGTCCAGCCCCAGCAGCGCCGCCACCCCGACCACGGCGTAACCACTGGCGGGATTGCGGAACTTGGCATAGGCCGCGCCCGTGCGAGCGGCCGCGCCCGGCACGTGAATGGCCGTGAGTAGCTCGCCGGGCGCGAGCGCGGTGGTGTACAGCCCCTGGAAGAAGTCGCGGGCGGGGATGCGGCGGC
>Ga0070739_10002529_pt1 | contig 24388 bp, 8 predicted proteins | sample Coa_R1_7_FD_66445 | JGI IMG/M metagenome (GOLD analysis project Ga0070739, IMG submission 66445) | Surface soil microbial communities from Centralia Pennsylvania, which are recovering from an underground coalmine fire - Coalmine... | ecosystem: Environmental > Terrestrial > Soil > Unclassified ... | reverse complement strand
TCCCCAGCGATACTCGGACAAGTCGGCTAGAATATCCCAAACTTGTATCAGAGGACACAGCACGTCCGACCGCGTGACAGTGCAGGGTGCCAGCGTGCCTTGATTATCGAGACGTTTTCGGTTTCGCCGCGACGCCTTCGTGGAGCGTGCGACGCGGGGTGCTGCCGATCTGCTAACGCGCGCTCCCACAATTTGGGGGAAATCCTCTCATGGACTGCCTCGCTATCATGCTGGGTCTGGCCTTTATTGTGGCCATCATCGGGCTGGCCATCGTCGGCGCGGTTCACGTTCTCACGAGCTTTCTGCGGAAACAGCCGCCGGCAGCGGTCCACAAGCGGCCCGCCACTCCGGAGCTGTTCGATCTGGAAGTCACAACGCGGACGATCCGGCGACTGCATGAACGCGGCGATCTCGATGCAGAGACAGCTGAGCGCATCGCACGTTGCCTGGAAGATCGGCGTCAGGCGCTGCAACCCAAGCCTGTCGTCCCTCCCGTCCCTGCTTCACCGTTGGCGCAGCTGGAGGAACTACTAGGCGAGGGAGTACATCCGCGCGATCTGTCGCCGGAGCGGCGGCGGGAAGCGTTGGCCTGCTATCGGCGTTTGAACAGCAGTCAGCGTGCGTCTCTGAAAGCGCCGGCGCTCTTGGCCATGACTCGCTTGATGGAAATGGCCGGCATGACCTCGCACGCCCTCAACACATATCGCCGCTTGCTCGACGAGCATCCGGAACTGCCTCAGCGCTCCCTTATCGCCCTGGAAGCAGCGCGTCTTGCCGTCCGCGAACGATTCAATGATCTGGCTCGATCTTTCCTCGGTGTGGCGCTGGCTGACGTGCTGCCGGAAGCGGAATATGGGGAAGCGCAGTCGCTGCTGCGCCGGTTGGATGAATCGGTGCAGGCACCCGCGGCCGTTACTGTCGTCGCGGCTCCGACCGGCGAGACGCCGGTCCCACCGACCGGCGAGACGCCGGTCCCACCAGTTGCTCAGGAAGCAGCCATTGGCGTGCGTGCTGCGCCGATTGCTCCCGCGCCTCCGGAACCGCTGACCGTCCTGCCGGCGCCCCGCCCGCGACGGTCGCTGACGAGCGTGCTGGCCGCCTTCATGGAGGAGCGCAACATCCTCTGGGGCGAGCTGGCTGGCGGATTGCTCATCGTCGGCTGCTCCATTGCCCTGGTCATCACGCTCTGGCACAGCCTCGAAGAATTGCCCTATTTTCCCTTTCTCATATTTGCAAGCATCACCGCTGCTCTATTCGGTGCCGGCGAGTACACGCTACACCACTGGAAGCTCGAATCGACCAGCCGCGGCTTGCTTGTCATTGCCATGCTGCTGGTGCCGCTCAACCTGCTTGTCCTCGCCGATCCCTCGCTGGGACGCGCTGCTCCCTCTCTGGAATGGATCTTCAAAGCCGCCGCGCTGGTGCTATCGCTGGGCATGGTGCGTCTGGCGGGCCGCGATCTGATCGGCGTCGGCGTGCTGCCCGGTCCGATTGACCGCCGCTGGTTGCTCATGCTCGCCGTGGTCGGCTCGGCGGGGAGTCAGCTCCTTGTGGAGCCTCTCCGAGAGGAAGCGCGCCCGCTTCTTCTCGTCGTTCTGGGGTGTGTGCCGGTGGCGTGTCATCTGCTGGCTTCGAGTGCCGTCGTCGCTGGACTGGCCCGTTTTCGCGCACGGAGCGAAAACCAGCGTTTGGAGGTTCGGCAGGCGCATGCGCTCTTCGTTTTCCTGGGCCTGTCGTCGTTCGCGCTATTCGTGGCTCTCGGCTTTCTGCTGTCGCGCAGCGGTGCGATTGCTCTGGTTCTGCCGCGCCTGGCGGAGCCGTTTGCCCTGGCGAGTGTGCCGATCTTGGCCGGAGGGCTACTGCTATGGCGTGGCTTGCCGCGCGAGGAATCCGGAACGCGCACAGCCGGCGCTGCCGTCGCTTTCACCGGGTTGGCGTTCACGCTGTCAGCCGTCGTTCTGGCCTGGCCACACCCGTTGCCGCTACTGCTGGTTTGTCTCAGCAACGCGGCCCTTCTGACCGTGCTCGCTTTCCGCTGGCGCATACCGTATGCTCACGCCGTCGCTTTGCCGTGCCTGGCGCTTGCGGTGTTGCTCGGAGTGCAGATCGTGTCGGGGCATGTCGCTTTCGAGCCGGAAGAGACATTGGGAAGTCTGCTGGCTGAGCAGTTAACCTCGGCATCAAGCGGTATCGTGCTGGCGATCCTGATGGCTCTAGCAGTGGTGGGAGTTGAGGGATTGATTCGCCTCGGTCAGCGCGTCCACGCGGCCAGCTATGCCTTTGGCTCCGGAGCGCTGGGTGTTTGCGCATTGCTGACAACGGCGTGTCACGGCATCGAATTTCCTTGGCCCGCAGCTGTCGTCCACTGTTTGGCCGGGGCGTGCGCCCTGGCCCTATACGCACGCTGGCGTCGCCCTGCCTTGCCGTATTGCGGTCTTGGATTGTTTGTAGCTGCCAGCCTGTGGTGCCTGTGGGCGATGGCTCCCGATAACCTCGCTTTGTGGGGTTTCGTGCTGGCACTGGAGGCGTTGGTCTTGGCGAGTGCCGCCGTCATAGCGCATCCCCTGCGCAATGCTTGCCGTGCTGTCGCTGTCCTCGCCGCCGTCCTTGCTTTTGGTTTGGTCCTCTACACTCCGGAGTTTTCCGCTCATCGGTTGCACACCGGCACCGCCGCCCTTCTCGCCCTGACGGCGTTTGTGCTGGCACATTGCTTCCGTCGCATGGAGCTAACCTGGGTCGGCTCGGCGTTTCTTCTCGCCGCCTTGTCCCATCTTCTGTTTTGGGATCTCGGCTCCTCGGCGCCGCCGCGCCCGCTGGTGATGGCACTCCTGGCGCATGCAACGCTCGCTCTTTTGGGCGCACTTGTGTTACAAGCCCGGAGCGCCAGCGACGGGCCGATCCTGCACCTTCCTTTGTCTCAATCCGCCGTGCTGACTTCGTTATTCGCCGTGCCGTCGTTGCTCCTTCCCGGTGTCTCCACCCTGATACTGGCGGGATACACTCTTTGGCTCGCCGCGGTGTGGCTGGCTATCGCCATCTTGTGGCATTCTCCGGGTTGGTTTAGCGCCTTCCAGATGGCGGTGAGTGTATCCGTCGTGTATGCCGTCGCTGCCTGGCTGCCCGAACGAGACTGGTTCGATCCATACAGCTTGCAGGCGTATGGAATCGGTCTGAGTCTGCTCGCACTCGTCTGGATCGCCGCGCGCGTGGCGCTATCGGGCAATGCGCGGGTGCGAGAATTGTGGGAGGCGTCGTGGCCCGCGTTGGATCGTGTGCTGCTCGGCGTGCTCGTCGCGGGGCAATTCGCACTGGCTGTATGGGGCATCTTGCCCGGCGTGGATGCGGAGTTGATTCCAGTCGGTTACCACTCCCTTTTCGATTGGCCATCCACTGCTTCGCACGCCTACGGCCGTGGCGGCTGGGTGTTACTGGGAATCTTGGCAATCGTGTTGCTGGCGGCTTTGCGCGAGAAGTATCGTGCCAGCATACTCGTTGGACTGCTTTTACTGGCGGTGACAGTGCCAATTCTCGCAGCAGGTCCGTTCGCATCGGAGTTGGCGACGGCCTCGGCGCTGCGCTGGGGATTGGCCCTGTGCTATCTCGCCTGTTCGGCGATGGTGTGGCTGCGATGCCACCTGGCACGCCTCGCCGCCTCCGCCGGCGTGACAGTCGCCACGGATGAGTCCGCAGTGCTGTGGTCGCAAGGAATCCTCGCTGTTGTCGCCGCCAGCGTGTTTGTGCTGACAATGCAGGTCGCTATTCTCGGTTTTTCCGAACTACGTCCTTCTGGGCCGGCTCCCTCATCGCTCTTCGCCGAGATAGGATGGACGCTCTCGCACGTGTTACCGCTGCTTGTCCTGACGATGGGACTGGTCGGCCACGCCTTGCGTGAGCGGTCGCCGGTGTATGCCTTCCTTGGCGGCCTGCTTGCCAACATTAGCGTGAGCGGCGGCTATGCTTTAGCTGTAGTGACATCGGGTCGTCATTTGGGGACGCCAGACATCATCTGTGTTGGCCAGCTCGTGAGTCTGTCGGCGGCATTATGGGCGCTGGCCTGGCAGGCGAGTCAACGCTGGGTGTATGCCTGGCGCGAAGAACCTACAGCCGACGGCTACGTCGCTTCGCCTCTGGCTGCACCTCTCATGCGTGTGCAACTCGGTTTGGCCCTGTCGGTCCAACTACTGCTTCTTATCCTGGGCATCATTTCTCTGAGCGATTTGACAAACCAGCTGCCGCCGTGGCCGGCTGCCGTCGGCTCACCGTTGGGCTGGCTCGCTTTGCTGGCGGCACTGTCTGCCCTCTGCCTCCGCTTCGCACAGCAACAACGGCCGCTGCCGTGGGGTTGGCTGTACGGCAGTGGGCTTTCTGTCATCAGCTTGTTGGCTTGCACGGCGGATCGGATTTCGCCGGAGACAGGATTTTACTTCCTCCTGCTGGGCTGGCCGCTTTATGTGCTGCTGTGGTCGTGCGTGCCCTTTGTGATTGCCCGCAGCGATCAAGCGGCGGACACAGGCTGGCTCACTTTCGCGAGGTTCAAGGAGGCGGCATCGTTGGTTCTGCTGCCATGCGCTGCCGCTGTCCTGTGGGCATTGAACGTGGCGGCCTCACGGCAGGAGCATCTGTGGGCAGCGGCGGCGGTTTCTCTCTGTGCGCTCGCATCCGCCGTATGTGCCCTCTGGTCGAGCCGGCCCCTATTCGTGTGGATTTCGGGATTGCTTGTCGATCTTGTCGGCGTGCTGTTGTGGTCGGCGTGGGGCTCCGATACTACCCTTACTTTCTTGCTGACCAATGCACTCGGCCTGGCTGTGGCTGCCACTTTTTGGAGTGTCATTGGCATGACACAGAAGCAAGACGAGCGCCCAGTTCTCACGCTGCAACCGCACTCCTCGTTCGTGATTTTCGCAACCAACGCTGCTCTGGGACTTGTGGTCCTCGTTGTGCTTCTGCTGCTCGGTTCAGACTTGCAGCCGCCGCGGATGACCGTCTCCGCGCTGTTCGCATGGTGTACAGTAGCGGCTGCCGGAATCGCCTTGGTCGCTGCCCTTTGGGATCGGAACGACCGGTTCGCCCCGCCCGGACTTTATGTCCTGGGCCTGGCGGCGGTTGGTTTGATGCTGCACGAATTGACGCGCAGCCCGTCCGGCCTCGGCTGGTGCGCCGCTTTGGCCCTGGCGAGCTATGTCGTCTTGGCCAGCTTCTTTGCTTCTTTCTTCTCTCGTTCGCGCGACCCTTGGTTCCTGCCGGCACAGACTCTGACGGCGGGTGTCGTTATTGTCTTGAGTCTGTGGATTTGTCTGGATTTTGCGACGCGAGTTGATCGCTTGGCCGGCCCCGGCGCGGTGCTGCTGCTCATCCCAGCCGCTCTACTTTGCTCGTTCCCAAACTCCGTTTGGGAACGCCGTCCGCGAAACTCCGTTTCGCGCCTGCTAGCGTGGATGGACTCCCGCGAAACGGAGTTTCGCGAAGTGGGTTCCCAAACAGAGTTTGGGAACCAGAAAGCGACGACGCGCTCTCTGCGTTTTGTCGCGCTGAGCCTTGGCGCCCTTGCTGCCGCGGAAATCGCGTGGGCCTGTCCCGATCCCGGCGGCTCGACTCCCTGGCTGCATCGCAACGTACTGCTGATGGTTGCCCTGGCCGGCATGACGGCGCTTTACGGCGTAGCTCTGCCGCGCTGGCTGGCCGCCGACGGCGAATGGGTGCGCTGCGCTCGTCGCTCGGGACTGATTCTTGGCATTCTGGCGTCGCTGACCTTGCTGGTCCTGCTAGTACAGGAATTCCGCCTCTACGATGTCGCCACAGGCCGCACGCCCATGCTGGCGGCAGAAATCGTCGTGGTGATTGCCGCCTTGGTCACGCTAATGGTCAGCGGCATCCGGTTCGCCGTGGTACCTGACAGCGATCCGTTCGGCCTTTCCGAGCGCTGGCGAACCCTCTTCGTCTACGCCGTCGAAGTACTGTTGGTCCTGCTCTTCCTTCACTTACGCCTCACGGTGCCGGAACTGTTCCACGGCTGGTTGAACCGCTATTGGATGTTCATCGTCATGGTGATCGCCTTCGCCGGCGTAGGATTAAGCGAATTCTTTGAGCGACGCCGGCTGCGCGTTCTGTCTGAACCGTTTCAGCGAACCGGCGTATTCCTACCTCTGTTGCCTCTTCTGGCGTTCTGGGCACGGCCGCTCGCGCCGGAGTTGCCGCCCTTGATGCAGCCACTTCTCGGGCAGAATTTCAACTTGAACACCTACGCCTTGCTCTGGCTACTAGTATGCGGTCTCTATTCTCTTGTATCTCTTACGAGGCACTCTTCCCTGTTCGCTCTATTAGCCGCGTTAGCGGCGAACTTCGCTCTATGGTCGCTACTAGCACAACACGGCATTGCTTTCTTGTTACATCCGCAGTGCTGGCTCATCCCGCCGGCCCTGATCGTGCTGGCGGCTGAGCACGTCAACCGCGAGCGCCTTCGTCCCGAAGTCAGCGCCGGTCTGCGTTACCTCGGCATCACCATGATTTATGTGTCCTCGACAGCGGACTTGTTTATCGCCGGTCTGGGCAATTCGGTGGTGCTGCCCATCGTCCTTGCCGTGCTGTCGCTGGCCGGCGTCCTTCTGGGCATCCTCTTCCATGTGCGGGCCTTTTTGTTCCTGGGCATCAGCTTCCTGTTCCTCGATGTGTTCACGATGATCTGGTACGCCGCCGTGGACCGCTATCAGACGTGGGTGTGGTGGGTTTCCGGCATCGTGCTTGGCGCGGCCATCCTGACCCTGTTCGCCGTCTTCGAGAAGCGCCGCAACGATGTGCTACAGATGCTGGAGGAAATCAAACGCTGGGATTGACCTTCACAGCTAAGGGCTTACGGCAACCTTACGAAGAAGCAATGGCCCTGCTCTTGACGAACGGGAAACACAGAATCATTTCATTTTCGCTTTCTCCCATATTCTTCCGCCGCGCTGACAACGGCGTCTTCTGTGGCCACGATGTAACGGACGGACAGCGACCAGGCATTCTGCGGCAAGTGTTTGCACCCAGGTTTCGCATCAGCGAAGATGAAATCATGGCTGGTCAGAAGTTGCATCGTTGAATATTCTAATTTCTATGCCAATGGTTTCCGGGGCGCGTCCATGTGCAACGCCGGCCTGTCGTCCGCATGTCAGGCCGACATTGGAAGCTCCTGGAAGGCTGCTGGTCGCCGACTTCACTCAGTATCGCATTACCTTTTGAGCTGGGCCAAAAGCGACTTGCCCGGAAGAAGGTCATCTGGGTAATCGGTTGACGCTCTCGGTAGCGCTGGAGCATTTGGTTAGCGCGAGAGCAACGCTATCCTCTTACCTAGGATTGCAGATCGGTCTCGAAAGGAACCCTCTCAATGAAATTCTTTACTTGGATTCGCAACGGGAAGCAATCGAGCGAGCGCCGCTGCGCACTGTATGGATCGCTGCGACGCAAAGCCGTCGCTCGTCGCCAGCCTTTCCAGCCGCGCCTGGAGGCTCTGGAAGATCGCTTGTTGTTATCCACCTATACAGTTACCAGCGCAGCCGACGATGGCAGTGCGGGAACGCTGCGCTATGCCATCAATCAGGCCAATATGGCAGGAAGCAGCATCACCGAGATCGACTTCGGCATTGGAACAGTCGGCAGTAAGGAAACGATAAGCCTCACGAGTCAATTGCCGGCGTTGACGGCTAATGGTGTCTTCATCAATGGTCTGAGCCAGGGAGGCAGCGGCAACACCACGCGGCTGATTACGCTGGATGGAACGAAAGCTGGAAGCAGTAGTGACGGTTTCCAGCTGCAAGGATCGAACGACACGGTGTCCGGCCTCATCATCCAGAATTTCGCCGGCAACGGCATCGAGGTCGCCGGGGCCACCAACATCATCGGCGGCACTACGGCCGGCGCAGGCAACATCCTCTCGGGCAACCGAAAAGATGGTCTGCTGATCGACAGCGGCGCCAGCAGCAATAAAGTGCTGGGCAACTACATTGGCATCAATTTCGGCGGCACGGCTCAAGCCAACAGCGGCAACGGCGTCGAGATCGCTGGCACGGGCAACACCGTGGGCGGCACCGCCTCGGGCGCCCGCAACATCGTCTCCGGCAATAGTCAGGACGGCGTGCTCATCGACAGCACCGGCAGCGGCAATCTCCTATTGGGCAACTTCATCGGGGTGGGCGTCAGCGGCACCAACGGCGTGGGCAACGTCGCCAATGGCATCGAGATCCTGGGGTTCAGCAACACCATCGGCGGGACGGCTTACGGATCCCGCAACATCCTCTCCGCCAATAGTCAGGACGGCGTACTGATCGACAGCGGCGCTAGCAGCAATCAAGTCCTGGGCAACTTCATTGGCACCAATGCCAGCGGCACCGCTAGCGTGGCCAACGTCAACGGCATCGAGGTCAAGGGCACCGGCAACACGCTGGGCGGCACCGTCTCAGGCTCCTCCAACCTCATCTCAGGCAATAGCAACGACGGCGTGCTACTGGACAGCAGCGCCAGCGGCAATTCGGTGTTCGGCAACAACATCGGCCTCAATGTCTCCGGCAACGCCGCTATCGCTAACAGCAACGGCATCGAAGTCGCCGGCAAGAACAATACCCTGGGCACTTCGTATGGCGTGTCGTCTAACGTCTTCTCCGGCAACAGCAACGACGGCGTGCTGATCGACAGCGGTGCCAGCGGCAATCAAATACTGGGCAACTACATCGGCACCGATCACACCGGCACCACTGCCTTGGCCAACAAGATAGGCATCGAGGATGCCGGCAGCAGTAACACCATCGGCGGCGGTGTTCTGGGCGACCGCAACGTCATCTCTGGCAACAGCGGCGACGGTTTGCAGCTGGACAGCACCGCCACCGCAGAGACGATCCAGAACAACGCCATCGGGCTCAACGCCAGCGAAACTGCCGCCCTGGCCAATGGCCGCGACGGCGTCGAGGTCAAGGGCAACAATAACCTCAACGGCGGCAACAGCCTATCGAACTATTTCACGCGCAATTTCATTTCGGGCAACGGCCACGATGGCGTGCTGATCGACGTTGGCGCTACGGGCAATCAGGTGCAGGGCAACTTCATAGGAGTGGCCGTCAGCGGCACTAACGGCGTGGGCAACGCCGCCAACGGCATCGAGATACAGGGCAGCGGCGACACCATCGGCGGCACCACGAGTGGCCTAGGAAATGTTGTCTCGGGTAACGGCATCGACGGCATACTCGTGGCCAGCATGGCCGCGAACAACCTCGTCCAGGGCAATGATGTGGGCACCGACTACACCGGCAAAGTCGCCATCGCCAACAGTGGCAACGGCGTCGAGATCGCCGCGACGGGCAATACCGTGGGCGGCACCGCCTCGGGCGCACGCAACATCATCTCCGGCAATAGCAGGGACGGCGTGCTCATCGACAGCACCGCCAGCGGCAATCAAGTGCAGGGCAATTTCCTTGGCATCAATTCCGCCTCTGCCGCCCTCGGCAACGGTGCCAACGGCGTCGAAATCGCCGGAAGCAATAATTCCATCGGCGGCAGTGTCTCCGGCGCAGGCAACACGATTGGCTATAATGTGAGTGGGGGCGTGTTGGTCCCTGCCGGCAGCGGCAATACCATCAGCCGCAACTCCCTCTTTGCTAACGGCAGCGCGAACATCGGCCCGGGCATAACCCTTGACAGCGGTGCCAACAACAATTTGGCCGCTCCGAGCCTCAGTTCCGCCACGCTCAGCGGCAACTCGTTGACGGTGCAGGGCACCTTCAATGCAGCGACAGCCAATGTCAGTTACGTGCTAGAGTTCTTCGCCAGTCCCAGCGACGATGCGGAAGGCAAGATTTACCTCGGCTCGCTAACGGTGACGCCGACGAGCACCGGAACGCAAAACTTCACCTTTACCACGACGACCACGGTAACGGGAACGGACCCGCTCATCACCGCCACGGTGACCGATCCGAGCGGAAATACGTCGGCATTCCCCTATACGGCTTCCGGTACAGTGTGGCTTGATCGCAACGGGGACGGCATAGAGAATAACGGCGAGACAGGCATCTCCGGCATTACCGTCACGCTCGAAACCGAAGATTCGGCAGGCGACGTACTCAACTCTACGTCCACGACAACGGATGCCAACGGCAATTATAGTCTCCCTCTACCCCCAACCACGTCCGGATCCCAATACCAGATCTACGTGACCACCCCTAGCGGCTACGTGGCGACCGATGAGGACGCTAGCTCGTTAGGGACCGTCAGTTACATCGATCCTGATGGTTACTCCCCCGTTTTCGCTTCCGGCGGGAATGTAACCATCAACGCCGGACTCGACTATAGCGCCGCGCCGGTAGCCCCCGCCGCCTCTTACTCCGTAATCTACAACAATATACTGACGGTTTCTGCCGCCGACGGTGTCCTCGCCAATGATACCGATCCCAACAATCTGCCTCTAACCGCCTCACTCGTTTCGGGCCCCAGCCACGGCACGCTCCGACTCAGCAGCGATGGCTCGTTCACCTACACGCCCAACACGGCCTACGCTGGCAGCGATAGCTTCATCTACTCCGCTGGCGACGGCACCTACAACTCCTACGCTACCGTTTCGCTCACCGTCGATAGCACTTTCAGCGGCCAAGTGTGGTTGGATGCCAACGAGAACGGCCTGGAGGACAACGGTGAATCGGGCATGTCCGGCGTCACGGTCGATCTCGTCACACCCGATGGCGTCACGGTTGCCTCGACGACAACAGATTCCGACGGCAACTATCTACTTCCAGCCGATCCAACCCTCACTAGCGGATACCAAATTCAGGTGATCGCTCCCGACGGCTATTTGCCGACCCTCCCGCTTGCCTACGGCGGCTTCGGTAGCGACATCAACCACAACGGTCTCTCCCAAGTCTATAACTTGACGGGCTATAGCGGTGGCGTTGACGTGGTTGTCAATGCCGGCCTGGCCAGCAGCAGCGCACCCTTGGCATCCATCAGTGGCAAAGTCTGGCTCGACAACAACGACGATGGCATTCTGGAAAACGGCGAGATAGGCTTGCCCTCGATCACCGTGACCTTGGATTTGTGGGACTACGACGGCTTTTGGAATGTGGTTGACGTAGAGAGCGCCACAACCGACGCGAACGGCAATTATTCGTTCATCGGCTTGGTGCCCGCGCCGAGCAACAATGGCTACAGGTACTATTACTACCAAGTCTACTTGGACGCCCCCAATGGCTACGCCGGTGCCCCTAACGGCTACGTCTTTTCGCCGGAAAACGTCGGATCACCGGCTACGAGCAGCAGTTTCGGACCAGGTGGCGCCACGAACACGATCATGTTCTCTTCTGGCCCCTACAATGTCACCGCCAACGCCGGCTTGTACGGCTCGGCTCCGATTGTTTATCAGACCAACGTGGCCATGACAGCGGAGAACGATAGCTACACCGGCATCGATCTCACGGCGGACGGATATGATCCCAATGGCGAGCCGCTGACGCCGGTAATCGTGCAGCAGCCGACGTATGGTTCGCTCGTCTACGATACGTCCACCGGATTGTACGACTACACGGCTCCCATTGGCTACACAGGGGAGGACACCTTCCAGTATGAATTGAGCAACGGCAACGCCGTCAGCAATGTGGTTACCGTGCAGATTCTGGACTATACCGGGATCCTCCAGCCTCGAGCTTACGACAGCTTCCCAGACATGGATAGCGCCCTGTATACTCCTACTGCGAGTGTTCCGCAAGGCAACGCCCCCGACCCATCTAGCGTCAAACAGGGGAGAATTAAGGATTGCTGGTTCGTCGCTGCTGCTGACGGGCTGGCGCAGCAGAGCCCGAACCAAATAGTAAATATGATTAAACCAGACAGCACTCTTGTCGGGTATTATGACGTTACGTTCCCAGGTCATAACACAGTTTATGACACTGCGAATACGTGGGGGGAAAACTATTCGACGGCGAATGGTGATTGGCTCAAGGTTTTAGAAAAGGCGTATGGGAGAATGATTTGGAACGAAAAGTGGTTTACGTGGGGCAACAACCCGTACGATTACATCAACCGAGGCGACTTCTCAAACGTTGGCATTGAGGCCCTCACCGGACACAGCACTGAGACGGACGATTTCTGGTGTACGCGAGACAGTACGACACGCACAAGACTGACCAATGCTTTCGCGAACAATAAAGTGGTTGTGGCCGGTACGGGCGGCTCATCGCTGAGTGCTGCGCAAATAAAAGCCATGGGGCTATGGCCAAGCCACGACTATACTGTCGTGGCCTACAACGCCACGACCGACCAGGTTCGCCTGCGGAACCCGTGGGGCGCCAACCCCTATTTCAATAATGGCACCGATCCTCGATTCTATCTTGGGAAGAACCAAGCCGATGGTGGGAACGGCTATTTCTGGATGAGTTTGAGCGAATTCACTAAAGCATTCGGAGATATTGCCTATGAAGAATAACTCTTTCAACCACGGCTCGGGTATGATATAACCGGATGCCAGCGAGAGTTGGGAGGTATGTACCTCTCATGGCGGAGTGAAAAGTCATGAACAAAAGATTGAGTGGGGCTTGCTTGGCTTGGATCGCAAGTACGTTCCTTTGTGGGTGTACAGAAGGAGCAAAGGAAGATGTTATGGTCCAAAAGCCATGGCCAATCTGGAGCATAGCTTTTTCACCGGATGGTTGCTGGCTCGCCGCCGGGCGCGGCTATAGCATCATTGGGGCGGGAGATGGGGAAGTAAACATTTGGAATGTCAAAGATTGGAACCTACATAGCGGTTTTTCTGGCCCGTTCACGTTCTGGGCAGGAGCCGTGGCTTTCACGCCGGATAGCAAGAATTTGATTGCCGCCGCAGATAACTACATCCGGTCAGATCCGGACAAGAAAAGCCGATCAAGGGGATGGAGAATCTGGCGTGGCCATCCCAACGGAGCCCCCAATCCTTGGGGCGGACATGATGTTTTCATCTGGAAGGTCCCAGAGGGTGCCTTAAGTCAGCACTTAAAGATCGACAAAGACTACGGGATGGTGGAGTCCCTAGCAATCAGTCCGGATGGAAAGCTAGTGGCGCTCGGCCGATGGAACACAGTGCCGGTCTTGCAAATAAAGACTGGACGACAGATATATGAATTGACGGACATAGCTCGCTGGGTAGACTTTTCACCGGACGGTAAGACCTTGGCTGCGGCACCTGGTTTACCAGCCGTTCGCCTTTACGACTCTGCCAACGGAGAAAAACTGGCTGACTTCGACTTGAAGAGCTTGGAACCGACTTGCCTCCACTTCTCACCAAACGGCAAGGAGATTGCGGTCGGCGTCTCGGACGGTTGCATCCGTCTCTTGGCGGCGGACCTAAGCAGACAGCTTCGATCTGTTGAAGTATCTGCCGACAAGGAAAAAGTGCAGGCGCTCGCGTATGCGGCCAAGGCTGACTTGCTGGCGGCAGCTACCGCAACCAAAGTCCGCTTATTCGAGGCAAGTTCCGGCAAGCAACTCCAGGAGTGGGGGAAGGACGAGTTGAGAGTGTCCTCTGTCGCCCTCTCGCCGGATGGCAAGCTCCTGGCCGTCGGCTACGGAGGAAAACACAATGTGAAGGGCGAGTTCCGTGGCGGATACATCAACATTTGGGACACCGCGAGAGGCCGGCTCGTCAAGAAACTGGATTGACTCATTCCTGCATGTCATCAGGCCGCAACTCGCTTACTCAGCGTGGATCAGAAGGGCGTTGCACAATGTCAGTGGGGCAACAAGCCAACATTGACATCGACCGCCTTTACCGCCGCCATGAACGGCTATGAATATCAGGCGGCAGTGGCCCTGCCATGATCGACGCATCTCTACCCGGCAATCCCCAAACCAAGCGCCGTTGCAACGACTGAGGTTGAGATCTCCCAAGGAGTTGCGTCGCGCTAGCGGCTGTCCTTGCAGCTCTGCGCCGTCCTTGCATCGAGGGTGGGGTATGCTGCAACGAAACGGAGAATCGGCGTCTGTTCCTTGGTTCCTCAAGTCGCTAACCACGAAGGCTCTCGAGAAGCGCGCTAACCATCGTTGAATTTTACATCGCAGCGGCAATGCGGTGTGAAATGCTCGGCGTTGCTCATTTGCAGGTAGGCGTCCTGCGCCAGCGGTCCCAGTTGCGGCAGTTCTGACAGCGGTAGGTTGGCGCACTCGCGGTACACCAGAATGTCCTCTTCGGACGTGGCGGCTTGCCATTCGACGTTGGGCAGGGCTTCGGCTGCCAGTGAACGTAACCGCTCGCCGGCCGGATCGGACGGTGCGGCCAGCACGCACAGCTGGAGCGACTGTCCTCCTGGCGGAGTAGGGACAGCCGCGGCAGGCAATTCGGGAGCGGCCTTGTCGAACATGCCGGTGAGCGCCGCCGCCGCTTGATCGCCGGGATGCTGCTGCAAGAACATTTCGGCCACGTTCATTTCGCCGAGCAGACCGGCAACGAACTCCTCGGCGGTACGTCGCATGGCTGTCTCGACGTTTTTCAGCGCGTTGCTGCCGCCCAGACACACGTTGACCAGTGCGGTGAATTGCTTCTTGAGCATCGCTTCCATACGGGCATCTAGCTCGTTCAGTGCCTCCTCGTTCAACTTCTTCTCGAAGTGCTCCACTGCTTCACCGAGGTTGGTGCAGCCGGCCGGATAGAGGTAGTTGGTGGACGACGATTGAGCTTGCGTCGAATCGGCGGCCTCCTCCAGCTGGCGCAACAATTCGCCCAGTCGATTGCGGCAAAAGTTGACTTCGCGTATCTCATCGGCGAGATGGCCGCGCAACGTCAAAAAGACCAAGCTGACCTGACGCAGCACAAGACTCTGATACATCGTCTTGGCATATTCGCGCAGCTGATCCTGAAGCTCCCTCAGCGGCGAAGACTTGCGATTCGAGGAGGAAACCTTGCGGAAGACACCCGAGAGCCCCGACCGGCGCGAGGCCGCTGCGGCAGGCGAATTGGGAGACGCCAGGTATTGCCGCAGGCGGTCGTGCAACTCCAGGGCGCGCAGGGACAATTCGCGCGCCAGCGGTTCGTGATTTTGAAGCGTCCGCTCGATCGATGCCGTCATTTGCCGGATGGCTTCCTCCGCGCCGGCCAGGCGAAACGCCGGCGCTTCAATCAGATGCACCGGCAGCTCCGCCAGCTTCTGCCCCCATTGTTGTAGCAGCTTGTCGGCCGCGTCACGCAGAGCGACCACCAGGCGGCCAGGCGTCTCCGACAAACCATCATCCTGCGGCTTGCCCAGCAGCTCTTCCAACTGCATCAAGACTTCGATGACCTGATTTGGCCCAGGGAAGCATTCCCTTTTGTCCGTGGATTCGGGATCGGGCTGCCCCAGCGACTGCGCGATCTCGCGGAAGATCTCCTCGGGATTGCGACCGATCTCCTGCTGGCTCATCTCGCTGAGCCGCTCTATCAGTAAGCTGGAGCCGAGCTGATGTTGCGTCCATTGCTCCTCAACCCAGGCGCGCACCGCTTCGCGGATCGGCTTGCTGTCCTTGCTCATCCAGCGGCGGACAAGCTGTTGACAGAGACGGCGTGCCAGCATACCCAGCAGCTCGTGTCGCGGCCAGGATACCTGATGAATTCCAAAAGTCTGATAGAACAGGCCGCGCGATTCCCAGGGCATGCCGGTTATCCCGCCCCGAGCCAAGTCCACGGCTGGGCCCAGCGAGGAACAGAGATCGCGCGCCAAAAACAGGCCGGCCTCTTCCATCGTCCGCCGGGTGGCCTGTTCGTCGGTTTCGTCGGGCAAAGGCAGGAGAAGGGTGCGAGCGAAGGGTGGATCGCTGTCCTGCAGGGCCGGTTTGCGCGGATGGTATTTGGCCGTGAATTGTGTTCCACTGCTGGCGAAGTAGCGCAGCTCACGCAGAGCGGCGCAAGCGTTGCCGAGGGTCAGGGTGCGCGTGCGGTTGCGATCAACGCTGGGCAACAGAAACAGGCCAACCACGTCGGGCTGCTGATAGCCGGCCTGCTTGAGCAGAGAGCGGACGTTATAAGCCACATCAAGGAACATGCCGCCGCCGGTGCCGCCGGCCAAGCTGGCGATGATGTAGACGCGGACTCGATTGGTGCGCAGACCCAGTCCCGTTTGTTGCACAGCCGAGCTTAAGGCCTCGGGGTCCATGCAGGCGTCCAGCTCGGCTTGCAGGCGCTGGATGATGGACGGATAGTTGTCATAAAAAGCGAGGCGGCCCAGAGCACGGACGCCGGTGGTCACCAGCGAGCGCGGAATGCGATAGAGCATGCGCGTGTGCAGCCAGCTTTCCACGTCCGGCCGGCCCTCGCGCGGCTTCAAATAATGGCTGGGGCGATTGAGCGGGGCCAAGAGTATGTTGGCTTCGCTCAGTCGGCCGCCCTCGACCGCCGCGACGCCGTTTCCACTACAGCCTCGGGTGGCGGCGCGGATTACTTCGGGATCGGTATCGAGCACCAGCAGACGCAAGTGCGGCAAGCGTTCCAGGCCACCCAGGCGCAGATCCAGCTCGTGCTTGAGCCGTTGCACAACGGTCATGCCCAGATGGCCCAGGCCGATAATGAGGGCGGGGACGAGAACGCCGTTGCCGTTGATCTCCGGCGGACACTGCCGACCCACCACGGTAGCGAGGCTGTTGGTGCCAACGATGCTGCGATTCAGGGTGGCGGCAGAGCTAAGGTGGCGGCTGGGAGCGAAACAGGCGGTCGCCTGCTCGACAGGTTCCGAAGGCTCCTCTGCGCTGTCGGTCTGGGAGATCGAACCGGGATCGGTGCCCGGAGAGCGGACGGTTGTGACGGCGGGCCCAACGGAGACACGATTCTCAATCGAAGCAGCGCTGCTGTTGCCGCTCTTGAGGCCGGCGACCAGTTCGCGGCAACTGGGGAAGCGGTCGCCCGGCGTTTTCGACAACGCGCGGGCAATAACCGCTCGGTCAGCGGGCGGCAGCGGCTCGACATTGGGCGGCGCCTGCATGTGTTGCAAAATCAGCTGGCGGACGTTGTTGCCCGTGAAGGGACGTTGCCCGGTCAACAATTCCTGATAGACGATGGCCAGGCTGTATTGATCGCAATACCGAGAAACCCAGCCGTCGAACGTCTCCGGCGCGGCGTAAACCGGCGTGATGCCGCCGGTCATCGACGCCCTCATGCCTTCCAGATCCTTGACCAGGCCAAAGTCGGCGACTTTGACGTGATTGTGGATCAGGAATATGTTCTGCGGTTTGATGTCGAGGTGCTGGAGCTGATATTCGATGTTCATTAAATCCAGCGCCTCGGCCGTCTCTTCCAGGTAGTCGAGCAATTCCTCGCGGGGGATGCCGGGCAATCCGCGGGCACGGCATTCCTTGAAGCGATCCCACAAATTGCGATCCGCCAGCTCCATGACGATCATGAGCTGGCCGTCGAGAATGTCGTAGCGTTCCAGCGACAGGATATAAGGATGACGAACGGTTTTGACGCGGCTGAGGGCTTTCAGTTCCTGTTCGGCCCGACGGTCGTTTTCACCGGAGGCACGGAGATCGCCATGAACGAACTTGATGGCTTTGAGCAGTCCGCCGGGGGCTTCGCACTTCCACACTTCGCCGAAGCCGCCGCCGCCCAGGCGTTCGAGTAGCCGATAGCCCGGAAGCGGTTCTGCATGAGATTCAATATGGACCGCCATGAACAGATCTCACCTCGGGCCCAGGGAGGGGCAGACAGCGCAATGCCGCCATCGAGCCGATGGTCTGTAAAAACATAGCTTGCGGCGGCTATACTCGCAAATGGAACGGTTTTCGGTTTTCGGTTTTCGGTATAACGAACACTGAAAACCGAAAACCGAAAAACCGAAAACCGAAAACCGGATGATGACGCAATACGCCCTCTCGCTGAAACAACCGTGGGCCGCCCTGCTGGTGCATGGCCTCAAGACGATTGAAGTGCGGCGCTGGCCGACGGCACGGCGCGGCCGCATCCTCATCCACGCCGCCCGAGTGCCGGATGAGCGGCCGCAAGCCTGGGCGCACGTTCCCGCCCAATGGCTGGAGACGGCCCAGCTGTTCGGCGGCATCATCGGCGTCGGCGATCTCACCGACTGCCGCACGTATCGGACGCTGGAGGCGTTTCAAGCCGATCAGGAGCGCCATCTGAACGACCCTTCGTGGTTTCAACCGCCGCTGTACGGGTTTACCTTCACGAATTTGACGGTTTCGCCGTTTCGCCGTTATCCAGGCTGGATGCGCTTCTTCGCCGTGAAGGACATCGAGACGAGGGAGCAATGACACAGCTGCTAGTCAGCGTTCGCTCCGCGCGGGAAGCCGAGGCGGCGCTGCGCGGCGGCGCAGGATTGATCGATGTGAAAGAACCGGCGCATGGCTCGCTCGGTCGGGCAAGTGATGAGGTAATCGCAGATGTAGTGCGTGTCGTGGCCGGACGACGGCCGATCAGCGCGGCACTGGGCGAATTGTCGGATGCAATGAATGTGAGCGGGAGGGGTACGCCCCCCGCTCAGTATGTCAAATGGGGATTATCCGGCTGCTCGAATAGCTGGCAGCGGATGCTGCACGAAGCGATAGAGCGAGTCGCGGAGCGGCAACCGAGCTGCCGCGCTGTGGCGGTGGCCTATGCCGATTGGCGACGCGCCGATGCACCGAAGCCGGAGGAGGTTTGCTCCTTCGCCGTCGAATATACAGCTGGGGCGTTTCTGATCGATACGTGGCAAAAAGATGGATCGACGCTGTTGGACTGGCTGTCCTTGCAAGAAATCGAGCATCTGCAAGAGCGTTGCCGCACTGTGGGATTGCCGGTGGCCGTGGCGGGATCGCTGGGTCCAGCGGAGATACGGACAGTCTTGCCGCTGCATCCGGATTGGATTGCGGTGCGCGGTGCCGTTTGTCAGGAACGACAGCGCAGCGCCGCAGTTGACGAGGAGAAGGTACTTCAGTTGGCCACATTGATTGAGTCTGCTAGCTGCCGGTGAAGGTCTTTCTTTTTTCCATTTGTTGCTTGACCAATTTTCCTTCCACCGTTACACTCCCCCTTTATGATTTTGTCCGATTGGGACCGTGTTTACCCGCCGTTAATCTGCTTGCGCCGGCAGGAGCCTGCGCCAAGATGAGGAACTGCATCGCCCAATCAAGATTTGCCTTCCCCTACTCTTGTTTTCTCATGCATAGGAAGGGATGCCTATGTTCTTGCCACGATGGCTGCAACAATTTGCGCAACGATGGACTCCGCGCGACAAGCGTCGCCGTGCCAACCGTGTTTCGACTCCGATGCGGCGTCGCGTGCGTCCGCGGCTGGAAATACTGGAAGACCGGCTAACGCCTAGCGGCGATGCCTTGGTGATCGGTGCCACTTCGTCTTTCCCGACTTTCACGACAAATCAGCCGTCGGGAGCACTTGTGGTCCAGTTGCAAGACGGCAAAGGCAATGCGGTCGCTGCCACCAGCAACTTGACGGTGCAATTGAGCAGCAGCTCCAGCACAGGCCATTTCCTCGACCTCTCCGGCAAGGCGCTGACCAATTCCAGCGTCACCATTGCCAGCGGCTCCAGCTTTGCGCTCTTTGAGTATGAGGACAGCCAAGCGGGGAACCCGACCATCACCTTGAAGACCAGCGATTCCAGCGCCTCCGGGCAGACGACGTTTGGCGTCCATAACACGTTGGCCTTCACGACGCCGATTCAAGTGCTTGCGCCAAACCAGGTCTCGGGGACCATTACGATCCAGCTGCAAGACGGCAAAGGCAATGCCATCAAAGCCGCCAGCAACATGACCATTAACCTGAGCAGCTCTTCCAGCACCGGCAAATTTCTCGATACAGCGGGCAAGCTGCTGTCCACGCCCAGCATTACCATCGCTGCCGGCTCCAGTTCGGCGAGCTTCAAGTACGAAGACAGCCAATCGCAGAGTTTTGCGTCAACGATTTTTGCCAATTCGAGCAACCTGAGCACGTCAGGTTCGCAAAATGTGTACATCGGCGCTCCGATGGTCATCACTACGCCGTCGCAGACCCTCACAGCCGGCCAGGCGTCCAACCCCATCACGATACAGTTGGAAAGTGCGGCCAAGAGCAGCGTGACCATTCATCTGACCAGCACTTCCAGCGGGGGCAAGTTCCTCACTAGCTCGGGGAGCTTGCTGCCCAGCGTCAACGGTGTCTACAGCATTACGATCGCTGCCGGGGCTTCGTCGGCCAGCTTCAAGTACCAGGACAGCCAAACGGGTTCTGCGTTCCTCGTTGCGACCAACGCAAACGATGCCACTCAGTCCGCCAATGTGGTGGAGTACATCGGCGTACCGGGCCAAAGCTTCGCAACCATCGTCTCGCCCGCGCAGGTGATCGCATTGAATCACCCCTCGCAGCTCATCACGGTTCAGCTGCAAAGCAACGGCGCTCCGGTCATGACGCCGAGCAATCTGACCCTCAACTTGAGCAGCTCTTCCAGCACCGGCAAGTTCCTCGATTCGTCGGGCAATCCGCTCGCCCATGCCAGCATTACCATTCCCGCCGGCTCCAGTTCGGCCACCTTCGAGTACGAGGACAGTACAGCAGGGCTTGTGCAACTAACAGCGTCCCAAACAAACGGGAGCGTCTTCGGTATCTCTCAGCTGGAAGAAGTTGGAGGGGTGAAGCTGGCCTTCTCGACGACGGCGCAGACGTTCTCGCCCGGCCAAGCATCGCAGCCCATCACGGTTCAGCTGCAAGACAGCAACGGCAATGCGATCAAGGCCTTGAGCGATGTGACCATTAGCCTATCCAGTAGTGCTAACACGGGAACCCAGTTCCTCGACACGACGGGCAAGCCGCTTACCAGTCCCAGCATCACCATTGCTGCCGGCACAAGTTCGGCCAGCTTCGAGTACGAAAGTACCTTGGGCGGCAAGCAGACTTTAACGGCGTCTCTACAGGCGTATGGCGCCTTCAATGCTCCGCCGTTGTCCGCGACCCAGCAGGAGACGATCCAGGGAGCCAGCGCTCTGGCGTTCACCACTTCTCGCCAGACGGTCACGGCGGGGCAGACGTCGGGAGTCGTCACTGTGCAGTTGCGGGACAGCAATGGCAACCCGGCTACCGCTCCCAGCGGCGGTACGACCATTGACCTGAGTGGTGCTTTCACGACGTTCTTAGATACAAATGGCAATCCGCTGTCCACAAGCAACGGCTTCGCCATCCTCAGCATTGCTGCGGGTTCCAGCTCGGCGAGCTTCAAATTCACCACGACTCATGCGGGGCCGGACACCATCACCGCCAGTGTCCCCGGGGCCTTCTCCGCGACCCAAACCGAGACGATCAATGCGGGATCACCCACCGCTCTGGTGTTCCAGACCCCTGCACAGTCGCTTCTGGCAGGCACGGCCTCGGGGAGCATCATCGTGGAGCTGACGGACAAGTACGGCAACGCCGCCCTCGCTGGCAGCGGCGGAGTGAAGGTCAACCTGAGTAGCACGTCCAGCGGCGGTTTGTTCCTGTCTGCCGGCGGCAGCCCCCTGGCCAGTCCCAGCGTCGTCATCGCCCCAGGCACCCGTTCGGCCATCTTTGAATATCAGGACACGAAGGCGGGAACACCGACGCTGACCGCCGCGGCGACCGGCCTGACGTCGGCAACCCAGAAGGAAACCATCACCTCTCTTTCCGGCCAGATCCATGTCACGAACACCAACGATAGCGGCAGCGGTTCGCTGCGGGCCGCCATCACCGCAGCGGACGCCAACCCCGGCAGCACCATCGTCTTTGATGCCGGCGTCACGGGCGCCATCGATCTGCTGAGCGCCTTGCCGGCCCTCACGGCCAACACGAACATCATTGGCCCCGGAGCGAACCTGCTCACCGTCGAACGCAGCGCTTCGGCGACCACGAATTTCGGTATCTTTGTCATGGGAGTTGCATCCACCCAGACCAATCCCCATCCAACGGAGCCGGCCATTATCCTGTCCGGCCTGACCGTCGCCAACGGCAAAGGCACCGGGATCACCAACTGGGGCACGTTGATCCTGCAAAGCATCATCGTGAGCAACAACCAAGCGCCGGCCAGCACTTCCGGGTCGTTCCCCTTCGGCTCCGCCGGCGGCATTGGCAACGTCGGCACACTGATGGTCCTGGACAGCACCATTGCCAACAACAGCACGACAGGCAACGCGGTTGCGGCCGGCATCGATAGCGAAGGCGGATTCGTGACGGTCATCAACTCGACCATCACCGGCAACGTGGACATTAACAGCAACAGCGCTGGCGGCATCGGCATTTATGGCGGCTCCGCCTACATCGCCAGCTCCACCATCAGCGGCAACACCGCCACCCAGACGGCCCAACGCGCCGGCTTCGGCAGCGGCGGCGGCATCGATGCCTCCGGCACGGTGACGCTCTATAACACCATCGTGGCCGGCAACACCGGCTCACCCAACAATCCTACCGATGTAAGCGGCACCTTTACCAGCCTGGGCCACAACCTAATCGGCAAGGCCAATAACCTCAGCTCCGGTTTCGTCAGCAGCGATCTGGTCGGAACGACCGCCAATCCGATCAACCCCAAGTTGGGCGCGCTGGCGAACAACGGTGGCCCGACGCCAACAATGGCCTTGCTGACCGGCAGTCCGGCCATTGGCGCGGGAAGCAGCGTCAACGCCCCAACTACCGACCAGCGCGGCGATGCCCGCCCGCAGCAAGGCGCCATCGACATCGGCGCCTACGAGGTGACAATGGTTTCCACGTCGGTAGCGCCGTCGATCACCGGCAATCCGACAAGCCAATCGGTCGTGTCGGGAACGAACGTGTCGTTCACGGCCTCTGCCAACGGCACGCCGACGCCTACGGTGCAGTGGCAAATCAGCACCGACGGCGGCAAGACGTTCACCAACATCAGCGGTGCTACCAGCACCACGCTGACGCTGACCAACGCCACCACGGCCATGAACGGCGACGAGTACCGTGCAGTCTTCACCAACAGTGCCGGCAGCGCCACCACCAGCGCCGCCACGCTGACGGTCACCGCCGCCGCATCGGCACCGGTCCTCACCGCCAATCCGAGCAACCAGACGATACTGGTCGGTCAGACCGCGGTTTTCGCGGCTTCGGCCAGCGGCAGTCCAACGCCCACGGTGCAATGGCAGGTCAGCACGAACGGAGGTGTGACGTTCACCGACATCAGCGGGGCCACCAGCACGACGCTGACGCTGAACAACGTCCCGGCTTCCATGACCGGCAATCAGTTCCGCGCCGTCTTCAGCAACAGCGCCGGCAGTGTCATCAGCGCCGCTGCCACGCTGACTGTCTACGTGCCGCCGTCAGTCCCACCAGTCCCGCCGGCCCCGCCCGCTCCGCCGGTCTTGCAGATTCCTCCGCTGCTGGCATTCCTCAACAGCTTGTTCGGAGGAGGGATCGAGACGGTGAATACCAATGGGACCGAAACCCTTACAGATAGCCTCTTTGGCATCTCGTTGATCGTCTCGACGTTCGATTCCTCTGGGAAACTGATGGATGTCACCTTGTTGGGGATCGACATCACGTTCTTGTTCCTGTAAGGAGCGGCAGACAAGAAACGAGCAGAAAGATCAAGTACGAACGGAATGACCCACTAGCCCGGAGCGCCAGCGACGGGCGCTTTGACCCGTCGCTGGCGCTCCGGGCTAGTGGGTCATTCCGTTTGTGCGATTCAGTATCGGCCCTTTACTCCTTCGCTTTGTAGCGGATACTTACGGATGGGTTTCCGACTCGGCGGAAGTCCAGCACTTCGGGATGAGTCTCGGCGTAACTGCTTAACCCGCGGCTATCCCACGTAACGCGCCCGCGCATGTAGATGGCATGAATCCCTTCATGCTTCACGCTTTCGCCGGCCTCGCGCACCGCTTCCTTCACTTCATCCTCTAGCCGGCTGACCTCCTCGTCGGCTTCGCGGAGCTTGTCACCGAACTCCGCATCCAGTGCCTCCAATTGTGCTCGGACCTGCTCTAGCACCGACTCACGCCGATGTTCGTACTCGTCACGGAGCTCGGTTACATAACGCTTGGCCTCCGCCAACCGTGCGATGCGACTGGCAGCCTCCAAGGGGGCGACGCCTCCCGAACGGAAGGTGCCGCTCGTATCGGATTGCGCTCGCAGCTGCGAAAGCTTAACCCAGGCGCGCTCGAGATCCGTAATCGGCTCCTCGTCGCCGCGGGCGACGCGCACGAAATGTTCTTGCTCAGGAGTCAGCGCCTGGAGAATGCCAGTGGATAATGCTTCCAGCCAACGACCGTAGCGGAGCAGGAGGAGGCGCTCGCGCTCGTCCAGCCCGTTGTTGGCGGGGACAACGAAGTCATGCTGACGGAGTAGAGCAGTGTGGTCGATGGGCAGCCCCATACTGTATTGGTTCAGCGAGAACAGGAACTTTGCCTTCGAGAGAGTAGCGAAGTTTTAGGGACGACGACGCTCTCTTATCACGTTGTACAGGTAGCGGGTTGGCCGTCTACAGCGGCCTGA
>Ga0070739_10002525_pt1 | contig 24442 bp, 16 predicted proteins | sample Coa_R1_7_FD_66445 | JGI IMG/M metagenome (GOLD analysis project Ga0070739, IMG submission 66445) | Surface soil microbial communities from Centralia Pennsylvania, which are recovering from an underground coalmine fire - Coalmine... | ecosystem: Environmental > Terrestrial > Soil > Unclassified ... | reverse complement strand
TTGAGCGGCATTTCTCGCTGATTGAGGGCGCTCATGATGACAAAACCGGGCATGGTACAGAGGGTACCGGCCAGACAGCGCATCACCTGATAGCCGTTCATGTAGGGCATAATCAGATCGGTGACGACGCAGCGGGGATGCCAGTCGAGGCACTGTTCCAGGGCTTCTAAGCCATCAGAGGCTACTGCTACCTCATAACGCGACTCATCGAGCAGGCAGCGTTTAATGGCCCTGGCAACTTCCACATCATCATCTACTACCAGGACGCGCCTCCGATTGCTGCTGGCAGCAGGGTCCGGGTGTGGGTGGTCTTCCTGCTTGTGCAAAAGTCGTTGCAGCACAGAGAAATATCGCTGCAGTTGCTTGATCTCAAATGGCTTGTAGAGGAGGGCCACTGCCCCGATCTGTTCGACTGCCAGCCGAGAGAGCGAATAACTGCTCAGCGCGATCGTAAAGTGCCGTCGCACCCCTGGCAGGATGGGGGTCGCGCTGACCGGGTAAGGCTCGACCAGCGTTGATGCGGCGCGTGACACTGGCGGCATGGCTGGCATATCGAAAGGGCCAGACCACCGCTTAGAGGCAAACATATATCGCTCCTTCTCCAGGGGAGAAGGACGAAAAGAAGCATCCAGATCATACAACAGGACATCTCCCTCCTCCTCAAACTCCACCTTCATCATCAGTTCAGCCGAAGGCAGCACGATAGCTTCATGGCCCCAGCGTCGAATGTTGGCCACAAGCACGTGATCGAAACTGCTCTGTGAGCCAACAACCAGAACGCGGAGACGCTGAACTTTCCCTTGATCCATCAATCTTACCTCATAAAAACTGCTTTACTACAACATCGCGACGCCATGCTACTGTGCGCACGGCGTGCGGGTGAGCAGAGCATACTCCCCCGAACAGTGTACGATAAGATGAGTTAGATATGTATTAAAAAACGTGCGCAAGATATTAAAATTGCGTTAAGTATTCTGAATTTCGACATTGCCCGCGAAAACGTAGCCAATGCCGGGTTCAGTTAAAATATAGCGCGGGCGCGAAGGTTCGACCTCGACCTTGCGCCGTAGCTGGCGCACGTAGACGCGCAAATAATCCGCTTCATTGCCATACTCCGGCCCCCAGACGGATTTGAGCAGCGAACGATGCGTGAGAACCTTGCCGGCGTAGAGCATGAGCTGGCGCAAGAGTTCAAATTCGGTGGGCGTCAGGCGCACCTCCTGGTCGCCTACACGCACCTGGCGTCGCATGACATCCATGCTTAGGTAGCCGTCTTCGCTTTGCAGGATCACCGGTTGCAGATCGCTTTCTCCTGCATGCGCGCGGCGCAGGCACGCACGGACACGGGCCTGCAGTTCCTCGTTGCTAAACGGTTTGGTGAGATAATCATCGGCCCCCAGGTCGAGCGCCTGCACTTTGTGCTTTTCATCAGTAACAGCGGAGAGGACGATAATCGGCGTTTGCAGGGAACGCCGCACCTGCACGCATACTCCCAGGCCGTCAATTTCGCCCGGTAAGCAGAGGTCAAGTAAGATCAGGTCAGGCTCGTGCGTTCTTGCCAGTTCGATCGCATCCTTCCCATTGTCTGCTACAAGCACTTCATAGCCGCTGGCGGAAAGATTGCGGCGTAAAATCCGCTGTATAGGAATTTCATCATCGATGACCAGAATGCACTTTCCCTTGTGAGGCTTCATCGTGGCTCCTCCGGTGATCCCTGTTGTGTAGTATCCGAATTATCATAGTAGGCATGAGGCAGATCCCGCGTGGGATTTTTGTAGGGTGAGAACGGCAGGGTAACGACGAAACAGGAGCCGCCACCCTCGATCGGTTCTACCTGGATATGTCCCATGTGTGCTTCAACGATCCCTTTACAGATAGCCAGCCCCAGCCCGGATGTCAGAGGGCTGAGGTTATAGAATGACTTGAAGATGTGTTCGCGCTCGGTTTCCGGGATGTCATTGCCGCGATCAATGACCTGCGCTCGCAACTGTGGCCCGTGCGAGGACGACTCGATGGCTTCCAGCGTAATGAGAATCTCGGAACCCGGTGGGCTATGATGCAGCGCGTTGACCAGCAGGTGAAAGAAAACCTTCCCTAACTGGACGTGATCGGCATAAACGAGCGGGAGTGGGGTCTGGAACCTGGTCTTGACGGTATAGCCGGAGAGAGCGCGTTCCAGGCGTACCAGGACACCATGCACAACCTCGATGGCATCGCACCATTCTTTTGCCAGGGCCAACGCTCCCATCTCGATGCGCGACATATCGACAAGCGCGTCGACAAGATTGGTCAGCCGGTCGGTCTCTTCATCGACTTCGGTGAGAATCTCTCGCCGCGCCTCTTCATCCCAGGGGATGTCTTCTTGCAGAAGTCCGCTCACCGCTGCTTTGATGATGGTGAGCGGAGTGCGCAGATCATGCGAGACGGCAGAGAGCAACGCCGATTTATTTCTCTCATCGCGCACCTGCTCGGTAATATCATGAACCTGCAAGGCATAGGCCATCAGCTGTCCATACTCGTTGTACAATGGGTAGCGTGTCATCAGGTAGTGATGATCCGAGGGGGCGCTGCTAAGCGGCAGCTCGGCATTTTCTTCGCCGTCGCCGATCTCAATTTCATCTCCTTCACGCGCAGCAGCGGATGGCGCTGATGCCATTGCCGCCATGCGCTCTTCCAGTTGTTCCCGTTCCTGCCTTTGCACCGGCTCTACGGCGAGGACGAGGCGGCAGATCGGCGCGCGCTCGCTGCCCAGGGCCGGTGAAAGAAACTCTTGCAGATAGGTACTGACTTCCTCGCTATTGCGAATGCGCGGCAGGAGCCTGGCGAAGATAGCTTTCAGTGAGAGGGCGGTATTGCCCAGTCTCAGGCCACAGAAGGTCTCAGCGACCGGATTCATCGAAATGCAATCCCCGTTCAGGTCGACGGCAAACCAGGCGTCCTGGATATGGCCGGTTGATTGCTGGAGTTGGAGAAGCAGGCGACTCAGCTCGCTCAGGACTCCGGTGCGTGTGAGCGCCTCTTCAGCGGTACGGGTGAGCAGCGTGAGGCTATCGGGCTGAGAGAGGGATGCCGTGAGTCCCTCATGTGCTACCTGTCCGGCCACAGGGGCCTCTGTTTCGCCTGCTATATCATTGAAAGCCACAATCTCCGCTTCTTCAGATGCCGTAGCGGAAGAGAAGGCACGCTCACTGGCTTCTTCTGCCGCCTGCTGTACGGCGGCATGCAGGTTATTTTCGCTGCGTGTCAGCAGGTGGTCGCCAAGGAAGCGCAGGAGGCTGGCGAAACTGACGCCAAAGGTCTGCTCAGAAGCGGTACGCACGCGCATGAACAGTTCCTGCTCATCCTGCAAAGACATCGCTTCGCCAAGGGCAATTTGTTGCTGATAGGCCCGCTCTAATTGTTCGATAGCCTGCTGGAAACGGCTGCGCTGATGGGCGGATTCGAGCAGCATCCCATTGTGAATGGCAATAGTCGCCTGGCTGGCGAAAAGGGCGAGGATATCTGCTTTGAGCGGCGTGAAACCGCCTGCCTCAGCAGCTCCGACCAGCAAGACGCCATAAACGGTTGTGCCGGTCATCAATGGGTAGCTGAAGAGGGAGCGCAGGCCGAGTTTCAGGCCGAAAATGCGGCTCGCCGGAAACGTTTGTTCGTCTTCAAGCGTGTCCTGTGAAATGCAGGGTTGGCGCCGACGCAGGGCCGCGCCGATAATGGAAAGCTCACTCAATACCACTTTCCTGCTGATAATCTGGCGCAGGATACTTTCATCCATGCCTGTCTGGGCCGCCAGGGAAAGTTTGCTTGCGGGTTCAGACGCGGATGTGGCGACAGGCCTCTTTGGGTGCGGGTGATACATGACGATGGCGGCGGCAACATTGAGCGAACTGGCGATGCCCTTGACGATAGAGTTGAGGATGGCGGACAGGTCAACTCTGGAGGTCAGGACGCTGGAAACATCTTTGAGCGCCTGGCGCTGTCGATCTTGAATGGCTACATTGCCGCCCACCTGCGCCCCATCGATGGCTGCTGCCAGCACCTGTGCCACGCTGCCGATCAGTCGCTGCAGGCGTTCATCGCGATAGGTATCGAGGCCGACACTGCCCAGTTCCAGCGTTCCCAGCACGCGCTCGCCGATACAGAGCGGAACAATCAAACTGGAATGCACCTGGTGAAAGCCGCTTAATGCATCACCACTTCTAGCTGGCGGGCCATCCAGCCCGTCGGGATAGCTTTCCACGATGAGCAATTGCTCGTGTAGTTCCTTGTTGCCGGTGTTGTCCTCAGACGGAAATAGCCGGTTCAGCAATTGCTCCAGCTTCGAGTCGGAGAGGGGGTGCTGGTGATAGCTGGCGACCCAGAGCCGGGTGCCTTCCTCACGCTGGCAGGTGGTGACACGCACCGCCTCACGGTCATGGCGTAGCAGGACAATGCCAAAGATATCAAAAGGGATGATGGGCGCCAGTTCGGCAGCAAGATTCGTATAATCGGATTTTACGCCGCGCACATTGGAGATGACACGTGCAACACGCTCGACGATGCTTGTTGATTCCTGCTGTGCTGGTACCTGTATCTTTGTCTCCATGCGTCTCCTCGTCGCTGCGACAACTACTGCTCCTGCGAAGAAAAGGGTGTGCTTCTCTCCCCATGTCAGTTCAGCGCCAGTCACCCTACCCGCCAATGGTTCTGTTCTTCCTGAACACGCCATTTAGTATAACATAAAAAACAAACAGAACAATACTACCTGCTAACAATGGTACGGCATTGTTAGCAGGCATTGTCTTTTGTCTCGCTCCAGACAAAACTCATGGGCTGTTACAACGACTCCCAGAGAAAAAGTATACCATATGGTTCTTACCTCTGCTACGCCTGCAAGAGCGGACGCTTTCTGTAAGCACAAGCATAGAGCCGGATAACAGTAATATCGCTGGCTCAGGATTGTTACTGTTGTCCCTCCTGCTAGTACTTTTGTCTATCGCTGCCATGTCGATAGCGACGCGGACACGGCAAATTTCCTGAAGACCGGGGCAATTTGCCCGGCAGAACGCTCAGGATTGACCGGCATAGCCGGTCAATTCGACGTAGCCTTCACCCTGCACAGGCTTGCCTGCGCTCTGCCCTGTAATGGTGACCGCGCCTTCCCAGTAGCTGTTCCCTGTTGATTGATAGGTCAGCAGTTCCTGATCCTTCAGTTCGGGTGTCAACGTCAGGGCAATGCGGATTTGCGGGCTATTGATCTCAAGTTGCCAGCCTGAAGGATAATTTGCGCCCGTTGTGGGGCTGCGCCAGTGGTTGAGAACGGTGATGGCAAGCGCGCCGGTGGGCAGGACGAAATCTCTGGCGGTGGGGTCGATGTAGCTGACGTAGGTGGAGATGATATGGCCGCTGGCATCGCGGATGCGATAGATCATCATTTCCGTGAAGTTGTTCAACTGGATGCTGAACCAGTCCCAGCCACCGGCGCCGAGGGGCAAAAAGTTGCCCCACTGGTGATCCATCCAGGCCTGCCCGCTTACCTTGAGCAACTGTCCGTGATCGAGCAGGGTGCCACTGATCGCCATGCGCGTGCGCGAATAATAGTAGGAGAATCCGCCGGGGCCATAGGCGATCAACCCGGTGCCGTTGTGCAGCACGGGCGGCTTGAGTCCCTGCACGCTCAGGTCAATAGCATAGTTCGCCATCTGTGCCACCAGGTGATCGCGTCCATTGAGCCCCTGAATCGACCAGTTGCCGACATGCAGGTTCATCCCGGCTGTCGAGTTTCCACCGGGGATGACGGTGTCGGATTCTGTGAGTCGCTGCTGAGCAAACTGGAACTGGCCGCGTGTCACATCGCTGATGGCGAAGTGGGCGGCGTAGACCGGGGGAAAATCGCTGCGCAGTGCCTGGAAGATGACCAGTTCAAAGCCGTAGTGATGCGCCTTGCCATCCGGGGTGACGGCATTCATATGGCCGGTATAGTACCACCACTCTGTCAGGTCGCGATGCGGCGCCTCATCCTGCGGAAAGCGTATTGGCGGCAGCGGCTCCTGCGTTGGCGTCGTCTTGACAACCGGCAACTGCTGTGTTGTGGAGGCCACGCCGGGGAAGCTACACGAGGTGAGCAATAGCAGCAGGAGACATAGGCCGATAAGATAACCTCGTCTCCAACCAGGGCGAGTACCAGGGTACCCGCAAGGGGTACCCCTACTATACGCGAGCGCGCCTTGCAGAGCCGCGTTAACGGGAACGTATATAGTAGGGGTATCCCTTGCGGGTACCCTGGTACTCACGGGTATCTTGACCCTGGGATGGCGCGGCCTGTGGTGCATCAATCTGAATAGTAGCATCTTCATCTCTTTCCCCCTATCTCCGCTTCGTTGGACGCGCTGTCCTGCATGGCGGTCGTTTTATCCTGTGTTGATTGCATATACTCGGCGAGGGCGGGTGGGTGGCGCTGGATACCGGCGAAAGGGAGCCACCAGTTGAGATTGCCGAGCAGGCGCATGGTGGCGGGAACGAGCAGGCCGCGCACCAGCGTGGCATCGAGGACGACGGCCAGGGCCATGCCCAGACCCAGCGCCTTGACCAGAATCATGTCGGCGGTGGCGAAGCAGGCACTGACTACAACGACGATAATGGCGGCGTTGGTGATGATGCCCGCGCTGCGCTGCAGACCGAGCGCGACAGACTGCGTGTTCTCGCCTGTCTGCCAGAACGCTTCCTGTACGCGCGAGAGCAGGAAGACCTCGTAGTCCATCGAGAGGCCGAAGAGGGCGCAGAAGAGCAGGATCGGGCTTGAGGCTTCGACAAAGCCCAGCGGCGTGAAGCCCAGGAGCTGGTGCAGGAAGCCGTTCTGGAAGATGAGAACCAGCGCGCCGTAGGCTGCCAGGATGGAGAGCGTGTTCATCAAAATGGCCTTCAGGGGCAGCAGCAGCGAGCGGAAGAGCAGCAGCAGCACGATATAGGTGGTGATGGCGACGACCAGCACCGCTCTTGGAAAGTCGGTGTAGAGCGAGGTCACATAGTCGATATCGGCGGCGGTGCTGCCGTCTACCAGCACGGTCATGCCGCTGCCGGGGTTGGTGTTGCGAATCGTCTCCACCAGCGCCTGCGAGCGTGGGTCGAGCATGCCATATTTGCTGATGACCTGCATCATGGTCGTGTTGCCCGCCACGAACCCTTTGTAGAATGCCGCCAGGTAGGGGTCCGAAATGTCCTGCGGGTGCGCGTAAAAGAACTCATATTGCGCCAGCGTCAGGCGAGGGTCGACGCTGACGATGCTATCCACACGCGCCACGCGGGGATCGGCTTCGATGCGCCGCACGTAGGCGTAGAGGCTGCGGATATTCTGCGTTGAGAGCGCGGAACCCTGCGTCTCGACGGCCAGCAGGATGGGCGTCGTCTCCTGATTGTTGAAACGCTGCTGTAAGATGTCGTAGGCGGCGCGTGAAGGCACGTAGGTTGGGAGAATGGAGGCATCAGGGGCGGAGAAGCGCACGCCCAGGAAGGGCAGGCCAAGCCCGATCAGCACCAGCAACACGGGAAAGAGGACGCGCAACGGGTAGCGCATGACAACATGGGAGAGCCGATACCAGAAATTCTCATAGGGCTGCTTTGCCAGTTGCTGTGAGCGGCTGGCTGTGACTTTGCTGCGTCGCCAGGGCCAGAGCCGGGAGAGGCGCACGGGAAAGGCGTTGATGCGCGGGCCGAGGATGGAGAGAACGGCAGGGAGCAGCGTCGTCGCCGCCAGCACGGCCAGCGCCACCACCAGCAACCCGCCTATACCGACGGAGCGTAGCATATTGATACGGAAAAAGATCAGGCCGAGCAGGCCAATAGAGACGGTGAGGCCGGAGAAGGTGACGGCCCGCCCGGCGGTTGCTATGGCAATGGCAACGGCATCGTCGACACTGTGACCGTGCGAGAGTTCTTCTCTGAAACGGCTGACGATGAAGAGAGAATAGTCGACGCCGAGGCCGAGGCCGAAGAGCGTGGTGATGTTCAGCACGAAAATGGAAAGATCGGTGATGTGGCCGAGGCCGAAGATGAGGGCCAGCGTGACGACCACCGCGCCGCCGCCGACGAGGGTCGGCAGGATGGCAGCCACAACCGAGCGGAAGACCAGTAGCAGGGCAATGATGGCAAAGGGAAAGGCGAGAGCCTCGGCCCGCCGCAGATCGCTTTCACTGACGGTCTGGATATCTTCATAAAAGACGGGGCCGCCGCCCACATGCTCCTGCAAATCGGGAACCGGTCGCAAGCGGTGTTCCAGTTCCGGCAGCAGTTTCGGCGCGCTGTCCGGGTCCGATTTGAGCATGACGTTGACATAGGCGGCATGCTGATCCAGCGAAATCTGGCGGGGATTATCCGTGAAGCTGGTCATGCCCGTCACTTCCGACCAGTCGCGGATATTCGCCAGCGCCTGCTGCGACTGCTGAATGAACTGCGCGCTATAGGCGCTGTAACGCTGGCTGGTAAAAATTACCTGCACGATGGTCAGGTTGAGATGCAGCTTCTGTTGCAGCACGCTAATGGCCTGCTCTGATTGCGCGTCCGGGCTGGTGAAGCCGCCGGGGCGCAAGATTGAACTGGCCTGCGGCGCGAAGGGCAGGGAGACGAAGATGGCAACCATCCACAGGCCCACAATCAACCAGCGAAAGCGGGTGGCGATTCGCCCCAGATGGTAGAACATAGCACAGCCTTTCTTTATCCGAATCCATGACAGAGGTTCCCGATAATACAGAATATACTATCCTGACGCACACTCTTCCAATGCAAGGTAAAGAAATTTCAACCTTGAGGCAGAATCTCCATTCCTCGTAGCCACAGCCATTGAAAAATTTGTATAGTTCAGTTACAATGAGTCTATAATAAGCTCTTCGCTAAGAAAGCGTGAGGTGACAATGATTAATATCATCTGGCTCCGTGGTGAGAAAAACAGTCGATGGAATGATACTGAGGACAGAAACAAATTCCGTATGTTTGCCAGCCTGGTTTTTAACAGAGACGCCATCCCCTATGAGCTTTGCCGGTGGTTGCTGCTGAATCGGGAAGGGCCAAGCACGGATGCGCTGGTTCGTCTCGTCTCCGATGACTGGCGCCCCTGGGGTGAGGTCTGGCTGATGTGGCTCAAGTATGCTGCCGCCCACAACGAGGTGTTCGCGCTTGAAGTTGGCACGCTGCCGGAGGAACTGGCACAGGTCAAGCAGGCCGAGGAGGCGGAGGCGGTTTCCAGCGTCCAGAGACTCGTCTTCAGCGACCCATTTTTGAGCCAGCTCATCGACGAACTTTGACAGCTGAATAGCAACACGAAGTGATCTCACCGGTTCCATTGCTCGTACCTTCTACATTGTATACATGAGTGTACGCATTTATGAGGAGGGTATGAGTAATGGGTGGTATCAACATGTTTCTCATTCATTACGGCCTGCTTGCCATCTTTGCCCTGTTGCTGATTAAATCTATTGGCGTTCCCATCCCGGTTCCCGCCGATGTGATTATCCTGACTGCTGCCGCGTGGTCGGCGATGGGACAACTGGTTCTGTGGCAGGCGATTGTAGCGATCCTGCTGGCCCTTGTGCTGGGCGGCATGGTGCAATATCTGCTGGCGCGATCAGTGGGGCGCCGGTTGCTCTATCGCTTTGGGCGCTATCTCGGTCTCACCCCGAAGCGACTGGATGTCGCTTCGGCAAAGGTGAAAAAAGGTGGCGTGGCAGGTATCAGCCTCTCAATTCTGGTGCCGGGCGTGCGCGGGGCTGCCATTGTGGCGAGCGGGCTTGCCGACATACCTGTCACCGTCTTCCTGATTGGCCTCACACTCGGCAGCATCCTGTTTGTTGCCCTGCACGTCTTTCTGGGCTTCGTCGGCGGCGCGTTGTTTGTGACTGTTGGCAAGCTCTTGCCATCTACCGGGGTGCTGCTGGCCGTGCTGGCTCTGCTGGTAGTTGTTTTCGCCCTCTGGTTTGTGGCCTATCGTCGCCAGAAGGCGACACGGCAGGAACTGGACGCCGCTTCCCTCGAAGTATGGCACGAGGGCATCTGCCCCGTTTGCCTGGCGTTGTACAGCGCGAACCAGCTACGGGCGAACATACTCGAAACATCTCATTGAGATAGAGAGGAGCCGGAAACGTATGGCCTCAGCGGTAAAGTTCCAGTTTGAGCCGGAGCGCGTTGCCTACTACGAAGCCAATGGCTGGCGCGCCTATTACGAACGTAAATGGTTTCAGGTGCTGCGCCTGATCGTCGGCCTGTGCCAGCAGCAATTCCATATCCCCTTCCCCATGTCGCTGCTGGCCGCCTACTACACGACGCGGGCCTCAGCGGCCTGGGTTCCCGTTGACCACGATGAGCAGAAAGTCCTCTCCTACCTGCAAAAGTTTTATCGAGTGGCGCGTCGCTACTCCGGCCTGCAGTTTGACCCGGAGCGCGTGGCGCAACTGGAGTTGCAATACTTTGACGTGCATCGCCGACTCGTCGGCGCGGAGGACAAAAGCGAGTTTGTGGAGACACTGGTGCAACTGCACAGCGCCATCTTCGGTCTCTCGCCCGAAGCCGTCCGCGAATCGGCGCAATGGCGCGTGCGCGCCGCCGACATCGTCGACCTGATTACCGGCAAGCTCTCCACCAGCATTGAAGAAGACTGGGCCAGACTGGAAGAATACCTGTGCCTCTGCTACCGTTCGCTTCAGCAAGCTCTGACCGCATGAGACAGAGAATACTCGCCTATAAGTACTATTGCCGTCGGCATCTACCTGATTTGTGTTGCACGCTCGTCTGAAAATGAGGTATGGTATGGGCATGGATGGTGAGGAAGGAGCATGATGACATGATGAGTCAAACAGGGGAGACGATGGTACCCGGCGCTGAGAAAGTCGTCTTGATTGTGGATGATGACCTCGAAATAGGCGACGTTTTACAGAAGATCATTACGGAGAATACGAACTACCAGACGGTCTGGATTGCGGAAAGCGACCTGGCATTGGCGGCGGCACATCAGTTTCGCCCCTCGTTGATCCTGCTGGATTATATGTTGCCCATCATGGACGGGCTGAAGCTCTATGATCGCATGCAGGAGATCGAAGCGATACGCGGCGTCCCGGTCGTTCTCATCAGCGCGCTGGCCACACTTCCCTTCGAGGCACTGCGGGAACGCGGCATCTATCTGCTCAGAAAGCCGTTTGAACTGACCGATTTGCTGGACATTGTAGCCCAGTTGCTGGCCGATACGTAATCTTCTGGTTGGTGCAAGGGCCTTTCCGGTGGACTGAAACATGCTGGCGCAGAAACGCTCGACCAGCTGAGGATCAAAGTGCGTTCCGGCGCAGCGCACCAGTTCTTCCAGCGCCTGCAGTGGCGTTCGTGCCGCCTGATAGACCCGGTTCACAGTCATTGCCTCGAAGGCATCGGCGATGGAGATAATACGCGCGCCCAGAGGGATGGCTTCTCCCCGCAGACCAAAGGGGTAGCCAGAGCCATCCCATTGCTCGTGGTGGGTGCGCACCAGCGGTGCCAGATGGCGCAGCACATGGCTATGAGTAAGAATCAATGCTCCTCGTGTGGCATGCTCCTTAACGTACTCATACTCAAGCGGCGTGAGGCGGGCAGGTTTGTTAAGGACAAGATCGTGTATGCCAATTTTGCCGATATCATGGAAGAACGCGGCCAGCTTAATCGTCTCCAGTTCACCTTCCGACAGATCAAGCGTTCGCGCAAGCTGATACGCATACTGCTGCACACGCCGAGAGTGCCTGTAGAGTTCGGCATCTTTTGCCTGCATCGCCCGCGTCAGCGAAGAAAAGACGTATCGATAGTGTTCTTCTCGTTCGCTTTTTAAGCTTTTGTTCAGTTCATCCAGGACGCGCAGCAAAGGGCGTTCCAGCTCACTACTGGCTGCCTGTGTAAGACCGCGATACCGGCTATTCATAGCTGTTCTCTCAGGAAAATCTCCCATGTTCGTAACCACACTCTGTTTCCCTTGAAATTGCGCATTCTCAAAGAATGAGAATTCCTGCAATGGTAATACGTCAGCGGTTACAGGAAAGTGTCATGGATGGGAAACCGGGGGAGAGCTAGAGCGGCTTTGCTTTGTTGACCTCCTTTCCCACCTACCTGTACAATGTATCTATATCACCTTGCTCATCGGAGACAGAGACAGGCAGGAAGGAAATAATGCATGATTCCGCGCGATGATTTCACGCCGCACGGGTATCTGGATAACCCGTATCATAGCTGGAAGCTCAATCCGAGCGGGGTGCTGCGTTCGATGCAGCCGCTGGGCATGGGCTGGCATGTCCCAAATCTGGGGACGTATGTGCGCAACCAGTTTCAGTACACGGCTCATCTCACCATCGGCCTGAAGGTGGGTAACCTCCTGCTGATCACGCCTGAAGATTTCCAGCGTCAGGGTTGCTCGATCAACAGTTCGCTGCACACGAAGAACCGCTTTGAATATACTTGCTTTGTGCCTGCCTATGGCCTGACGCTGACTGCCTGCTATTTTCTGGTGCATGAGCATGCGCTTGGTTGCGTCCTCACGCTCTCCTCAACCTGGGACGAACCGCTGCCCGTGACCTGTTACCTGACGCATGTACATACCCATAACCCGTTTACCAGCCGCCTGTGGGAACACGGCCTCTATGCCCGCGAAGTACCCGGCGAAGGCGGCTTGATGCTGGGCATTGCCAGCGAGGGCGATGTTTTCATGCATGGGGTGCGCCCCGCCGATGGCGGTCCACTGACGATAGGCGAAATGGGCTATGGCGTCGGCCTTGAAGATATCGCCGACCGGGCGCGTGGCCGCCGCGTCGCCCGGCCAACGGTTACGCAGCATCAGGAGGAGACGGGCTGGCAATTGCGCGCGCTCTCTTTGCCCTGCACATTGACGCTGGATGCTCGCGGTGAGACGCCGCGCACGTTGAATGTCGTGCTGTCGCGCGGCGTCTCGCAGGATCAAGCCTATCGACACTGGGAAGACGGCATCGAGGAGATTGCGCGTGCCGGGGCCGCCCACTGCACCGACGATGAACGTTTCTGGCAGCAAGCTCCCCGGCTTTCCGGCGACTGGCCCGCCACGTGGCGACGCGGCCTGGTCTACGATCTGGAGACGTTGCGTATGACCATCCGCCCACCGGTAGGCGTCATCCCGCACTTCTGGGATGGCATGCAAATCCAGGCTCCACGCACCGTGATTGCCGAGGCTGCAATGGATTGCCTCTTCCTCAGCTATGCTGATCCCGAACTGGCTGCCGAAGTGCTGCTCGGCCATTTCGAGTCGGCTCCGCATCCACAATTGCCCTGTATGCGCGAAGATGGCAGCTATAATATGGTGGCCGACGATGGGCAGATTTGCGGTACCGCGCCGGAGTGGGGCTTCCCGCTCTGGTGCTGCGACCAGCTTTTCCGCCGCACAGGCGATCTGCGCTGGCTGCACCGCCTCTATCCGCACGCGGCAGCCTACCTGCGCTGGTGGCTGGACAACCGGCGCGACGCTGAGGGCTGGCTGGTCTACGCCTGCTCGTGGGAAAGCGGGCAGGATGTCTCCAGCCGCTTTGGCCCGCAGCAGACCGGCGGCTCCATTATCCAGCACGTGCGCCCCGTCGATTTGCAGGCCAGTATAGCGCAAGGCGCGGCCATCCTTCATCGCTGGGCTGCCCTGCTCGCTCCATTTCCCGATATTGACTCTAGCGCCGAGGCAACCGCGTGGCAGGCCATTGCCGACGAATTTACCGTCAGGACGCGCGCGATGTGGCAGAAGGGCTGGTTCCGCGACTATGACTCGGTAACCCGCGAATGGTCAACGCAGCAGGATACGATGCATCTCGCGCCGGTCTTCTGTGGCGTGGCCGACTGGGGACACATTGAGCAGCTACGCCCGTATTTTGTTCAGCCGCCCATGCACAGCGGCTGGGCGCCCCTCTGCTGGCCCCCCGTCGTCATGACGCTGGTTGGCGCGGCTTCTGAGGCTGCTTTGCCCCTTGAAGCCGCCGAACTGGCCGCTCAGTTCATCGATGCCGCCTACGCCAGCATCGATCGTCGTGTTCCTGACGAACACGGGGGACTGCCCGGCGTCACCCGTGAATATCACCAGGTCACCGGCAGGAGAAAAGATGGCACATTGACCTATGCCAACGCTGGTATCGAGGGCTATGGCTGGGGGGCCATCAGTATTCACCTGCTGCTGCGCTACGTGCTGGGCCTGCGAGAGGAAGAGGCCGGAAAACTGACAATCGCTCCCGCCTTGCCTCGCTCGCTGCGCCATGCCGGGGCCTGCTATCGTATTGAGCAGGTACAATGGGGGGATTTCGCCCTGGCGATCGAGTGTGTGGTCAGGGATGCGAAGAGCTATGTCCTGCGCTATACACAGCGGGAAAAACGAGGGGAAACGATGGGAGAGGGCAGCGAGCAAGCGCCTGAGCAGGTGATTGAATGGGAGGGAGTATGGGGTGAAGGCAAAACAATCACCCTTCGCTCCTCGTCGGCATCAACTGACTAAGTCTTCGGTGAACCAGACCCAGCCGCCGGGGTCGACGTAGATGCCCACGCCTGCGCGGTGCAGTGTGGTGCTGGTCAGGTGAATGTAGTGCCAGCCGGTTGGTCCCTCGTTCATCATGCTTTCCTGCACAGCGTAGACATTCGTCCAGGGAGGATTGGAAGGACCGGCAAGCCCGATGCATTCCCCACAATCGGTGTAGCCCGCGAAGCCCTCGTTGGCGATGCGCGTACACTGATCCTCCCCATTCGGGCAGGTATGGCTGAAGCCACAATGGTACATATTCCAGCTATGGAGCAGCGCCCCTGCTGCCAGTGTCGCGTTCCAGACAAAGGGATAAAGGCCGCGCGCCGCCCGGTCTTTATTGATCTGCGCAAAGAGCATCTGTGTCAACTGCATCTCTTCCGGGGTCTGCGCTGGTGGGGGGCCATAAGGCTCAAGCCCCGACCCGTTGTTTGCTGGAATGGAGCCAGGAGAATTGGCCTGCGGCTGTGGTGTGGGAGTTGGCGTTGCTTTCTGGCTGGGAATGGTCACCTGGGTGGGGTCTGGCCGCTGCTCGACGTTCACAGCGTCAACCAGCGCCGGTTGCGATGGAGACGTTCGGTTATTCTGGCCGTTTTGTCCGGAGCCGCAGCCTACCAGCGCCAGCATAAGAAGTAATCCGAACAGGCTCCAGCATTTTCTGCCCACGATGCTCAACTCCTCCTGAGAAACGTTCTACAAAACAAACGGTGCTTAGTAGGAGGTTAGCATAGTTGATTGCTCGATGCAAACTCGCAGATGAAGGTGGTACTTTTGGACTGCCCTGACACAGCATGATATCCTGATGAGCTTAAAGGCGACAGGTAATCACAATAGCGGTCATATCATCGGGCTTGGCCCGCACCGTTACCTCTCGTTCTTCGCGCGAACGTTCAAGCGCACGCTCGACCAGCACGCGCGCGGCGGAAGACCGCTCGCTGCTGCGCAAAATCTCTTCAATTTCGGCGTCGATTAAATTATCATGAATGCCGTCCGTACAGAGCAGAATGCGGTCGCCGGGGTAGATTGGCACCTGATCGACATGGATGACAGGCGCGAGCGGGCTGCCCAACGCCTGGGTGATACCGCCGCGCAGGCGGAAGTAGCTAAACTCGATATCAGACAACTCGCTGGCCAGCATGGCCTGGTCGATACGCAGCGCATCCTCTTCGCTGATGATCTGATTTTCCACCAGCCGTGCCAGCAACCCATCGTCGTTGGTCAGGCGTTTGAGCGGCTCGTTCTCGCGCAGCAGGTAGATACGGCTGTCTCCGACATGGGCATAAACCATCGTATAGCCCCGGAAGGATGCTTCGCGGCGAAAGGCGGCAAGAGCGACGGTGGTAGCCAGATCATCGGTTCCCGCCCGTTGCGCTCCTTCAGTACGTACCCGTTCGTTGACGGTCTCGATGATCTGTTGCAGGATAGCACATAAATCGATATCGTCGCTGCTCTCCAGATATGTCTGGATTTTCCGCCCCTTTTGTACCTGTTGCAGCGCCTGTTTCCAGCAGTTGCGCGTAGCCCGTGCTGCCGTCTGAGATGCAATTTCACCGGCGGCGCTACCCCCAACGCCATCGAAGACCGCGACGAGGCCACTGCGTTCATCAACAATGAGGCTATCTTCATTTCTCTCAGGATGTCGTTCGCAGGCGATACTCTGTCGTGCATAGGTAAATGGAAGTAATTCGAGGGCATGGCCGTTCACAGCACTACATATTCGTCGGCCTGTCCTGTGTTGCACCATATGGATAAAAAGCTCCTTGCGCTGGAATCTTCAGCGCCATATCGTCCTTTGTCAAGCACAGTAGACGTTTAAGAAATTTGTTTGAGTGCAAGTATAACAGAAAACTGGTCAAAATGAAAAGGGATATGACAGGAAACCTGAAAAAACTCCATCAGCCTGTCTCCCATATCATGCCAGCGGGAGCGAAGCATCTTCGCTTTTCCACTCAACATGACACCTGCGAATCGCTTTATACCAGAGCGGCAATGCGCAAGAAGTTCTCGAAAAGGATACGCGCATGCTCCCTCACCTGCGGGTAGTACGTGTTGCGCTTCTGCTCGATCAGTTCCGGTCCTTCTTCTCCCATTACTCTGGCAATTTCCTTCTTATAGTCAGGAAAGCGCAGCCAGGTGTCCAGCATCTGCGGGGTAAGCTCGATGTGGTATTGCAGGCCATAGGCGTTGTGGCCGTAGCGAAACGCCTGATTGCGCGTGTACTGATTTGTTGCCAGCAGCACGCCGCCCGGTGGGATGGCAAAGGTGTCTTCGTGCCAGTGAATCACGTGCTGCCGGGCTGGCAGGCCCTGGAAAAGCGGGTCGCTCCTGCCTTCCTCGGTAAATTCCACCTGATAGAAGCCAATTTCGGTCAGGTGGTGGCGGGTGACGGGCGCACCGAGGGTGTGGGCCAGCAGTTGCGCGCCCAGGCAGATACCCAGATAGGGCATCTCCTGCGCAATTGCCTCTCGAATCACCCTTTTTTCCCGCGCCAGATAGGGGAATCGCTCATCGTCGTAAGCCTGTTGCCAGCCGCCCAGAGAGAGCATGGCATCATAGTCGTTCAGGTCAGGGATGTCCTCCTTCTCAACATCTATTATATCGCAGCCAATGCCATGTTCTGCCAGTAGCTCGCCCAGATAGCCGGGCGGATCATCCCAGACGTGTTGCAGCGCCAGCACTCGCTTTGTCAAAGTGAAGTTCCTTTTCCTGTTCTTTCGCCAGTTCCCTTTGCTCTAAATCATATCCCAGAAAAACAACCACTGCAATAGTTCGGCTGTCTATAATGCAATGGTTACATCTGGTTATGCGCCGGGACTGCCGGTACATGCGATTTCGACGTTCCAGCTTTCGCCTGCATCGAGTAGCAGGGGCCAGAGCAGAGTCAGGCTGCTGCCCTGGTGGTTGCGTTCAAAGCCCGCCTCGGAGCCGGTTACGGTTTCGATGGAGAAGCGCCAGAGCGTGGCTGGTTTGCTCAGGGTGAAGCCGATATCCTGTTGCAGCCAGCGATTGCCGATATGCACTTCGCGTACCTCTAGTACCTCTCCCGTGCTGTCGAAGTGGCCGTTCTCAAGCTCGTGATCTTTGACGCGGTAATATGCTTCCTCGTTGGCCCCACCGCCGAGCAGATGGAAGTTCCATTCTGAGGCAAAGCGCGTTTGCAGCCGCGATTGCCCTAGATTCTGGATGGTGTAAGAGACCAGCAGCCGCTCTTCGCCGACAGGTATGAAAAGCTTTTTGCTCACGTACAGCGGCACTGGCCCCAGCGCGCCTGCCCGTTTGACTGCGCCGTCTCGTGTCATTGTAACCGTAATGCCCTGCTCATCCTGCTGCACCTCTGTCTGATAGGGTGTTTCGACGAAATCGCCCTGCTCCTCGAAGCCCATCTGTGCGAAGTCTTCCAGCGTGATGCCGGGGGCCAGGAAATGGTCGATCAGGCTATGGCGGCGGTAGCGATCAACGACGAGATAGCGGTCAAGCCCCGGTTCTTTGGTACGTACCGTCGTGTGGGGCGAGGCCGGTTCCGCGCCGCTCTGCCCTCTGCCTGCTTGCGCGAGTTGGGTCTGCCGTTCCCGTGCTTCGTGCTTGCGCCGTTCCAGCTCAAACTCGCGCAGTGTCTGATGATAGCTCTCCTGATGGCGTGTCATGACGCAGAGCAGGTTGTGCATGCTGCGGCGCATGTCCCATTCAAAGAGGGTACCGCCGCGTTGCGGGTCGATATAGAGGTTTTGCCGGTCGCTTTCGATCAGCAATTCGTCCTGGCTGTCGCGGTCGAAATCGGTGAACTCGAAACGCTGCCAGGGGCCAGGGCCGAAGCGTATAGCGTCGGCTGCATTCTCGGCCTTGATGAGGTGGTGGTAGATGGCGGAACGCATGTGGCCCGTGTAGATGCCCCCGAAGAGGCCGTGCCAGTAGGTATCGTTGGCCTGCGCTTTCCACAGCTGAACCAGCCCTGGAAACTCTCCAGTGGCGGTTGATGCTGGCATAGCGGAACAGGCGGCATACACGGCGTCATGCACGCGCAGCATCTTTTTGTGCTGGTTATTGACTTCCGGGTAGCGTACCAGGAAATTGCGCCAGAAGCCGCCGCGCATAAATTGCGTGATATCGTCTCGCCGGGCATCCTCTAGCTGATGCAGCAACTTGCCGAACTGGTACGATTTCTGTGGCGGCAGCGCCCACTCCGTCATTTCGATGTACGAGGATGTGGGGATGTAGATGCGTCCAAGCGCGGGATAGGTGCGCGCATACTCGCCTGGCGGTGTCATACGCAGCCAGTCGCTGTTCTCCTCTATAAGCGAGAAAAACTCGTCAACCCAGCCGCTATGGCCGGTGCTGCCCCAGCAATAGGGGCCTGTCTCCGGCCAACTGCCGAATTTCTCGCCATCATCGCCCATCACCAGAATGCGCCTGCCGTCGGCGGTTGCCAGCGAGCGCAGCGTCTCAATCGTCTCGCGCGCCGGTCGCCAGGGGATGGTGTAGCGCAGCGCCTTGCTGGTAGCGTAGACCTTCAAGATGCTGCTTTGATCCTCGGTCGCGTAATAGCCGTACAGGTCGCTATCTTCCAGCCCCACGTTTTTGAAATGGATGTCATCAAGAACAATCCACTCGATGCCCGCCTCGCGCAGCAAACGCGGCAGGCTCGGCTCCCACACGCGCTCGGCGATCCACGCGCCCGTCGGCTGCATGCCGAAATCACGCTCGACCCGTGCGGTCAGGCGGCGAATTTGCGCGATCTTATCACTATCAGGAATAGAAGGAAGAATGGGTTCGTAATAGCCCCCGCTCACCAGTTCAATCTGGTTGCGTTTCACCAGCGCGGCCACGCGCGCCAGAAACTCCGGGTGTGCCTTTTCCAGCCAGTCCAGCAGCGAGCCGGTATAGTGAAGCGAAAGGCGAATACCGGGATGCCGTTCCAGTGCGTCGATCATCGGCAAATATGATTCGTCATAGACTTTCTGGAACACCCAGGGGAAATTGCCTACCGGTTGATGGTTATGCAGTAACAGGCCCAGTTGAATGCTCTTTGTCCGCCCGAAAGTCATAGTTCCTCACCTTACCACGAAAATCAGGATACACAGAGGTAGCCAGGAACAGAGATAATGTGCGTTCACTATACTCCATCGGCCTGCTCAGGTCAAGAAATGTTTGCCTGACATCCACTCATAACTCGGTCAGGTGACTTGAATGGCTCAGCGGGAAAATCATCCCTTGAAGGCCGAAGCCGCTATTGGACAGAGGTCAATTTTCTCGCCTCGGATTTATGAGTGGATGTCAGATGTTTGCCAGTTTGAACAACAAACATTTTCAAGAAAACAGGACATAAAGAATGGGTTTGCCGTATACATTGAGACAAAAGAAAAAAGCCTGAACCGTCGACGGTTCAGGCTTTCTGGCAGGGGCAGCAGGATTCGAACCCGCGACATTCCGTTTTGGAGACGGACGCTCTACCAGCTGAGCTATGCCCCTTCGAAATATCCCCGGTTCCATTGGATCGAGGACCATAAGCTTTAGCATTGGCGGAGAGGGAGGGATTCGAACCCTCGGAGGGCGATAAACCCTCAGCGGTTTAGCAAACCGCCGCACTAGGCCACTATGCGACCTCTCCTTAGTACGAGAGTATCTTACCATAGCAGGGGTAGGCTGTCAATAGCCAGAAATTGCGATAATCAGGCCACTCATAAGGGCCAGCAGGAGCGGCCCGATTGTTCAGGTTGGCAGATTGGCGGGGAAGTGGTAGGTGTCGGGGCGGTCGGGTGGGTAGTAGGGGGCGCCGTATTCGAGGGTGATGACGTTGTGCGAGCGGAAACGAATCTCCGCTCTGGCCGGGGTGGTGGTGGCAGTGAAAGGTTGGCCGTTGAGGTAGAGCTTCCAGCCGGGCTGTTCGAGCTGCTGCGGGAAGTTGAGGCTGGCGAAGCCGTTGTGCCAGATGGCGATGAAGTCGTCGAGGGCCAGCCAGGTATCGTTTTTGCTGGGAGCCTCGACGTGAATGATGCCGTCGGGGGTGTGCGTATGGAGCCAGTAGAAGCAACTGCCGCCGGAGGGAATGCCGATGCCCTGGGGAATGGTGACGGGGTTGCCTTTGATATAGATGGTAAGATGCACATGGATGTGATAGGTGATACTCATGTTAGGGTCACAGCTGATGCCGTTGATGGGCGGGTAGGTGGGAGTGAGCGCGGCCTGGAGGCGCAGAAGAAAGTAACCCAGTAGAGCCACGAGAACCACACAGGTTGTGACGGTTGAAGCAAGCAGGATGCGCGCTCGCCGACGCTGGCGTTTGCGCTGCATGCGGGCCTCGCGCCGTTGCTGGCGCAGCTCTTCCTCTTCAGGCGTTGTGGGTGGCAATAATGGTGTCCCCTGTGCCATACGCTTCCTCTTTCCTTCCGTCCGGGTAATCTTTTTTGTCTCAGGTTAAGATAATCGAAGATATTCTCTGTTTCTTGAGACGGTACGGGGAGGGCAGGGTAACGAGGCTGTGACATCATGGGGATGGAGCAACAGGCAATGAGAACCAGAAGGTCGATCCCTGTCCCGGCGTGGATTCGACGCCCACCTGCCCGTGATGCTGTTCGACGATGACGCGCGTGATGTGCAGGCCCAGGCCCAGACCCACACTGGAGCCGCTTTGCACCTCAATGCCGGGTGCCCGATAGAAGCGTTCCCAGATGTGTGACTGGACTTCAGGCGACAGACCCGGCCCTTCATCTTGCACGGAGACTCGTACCTGCTCACCTTCCACCTGCAGGCGAACAGAGACGGGTTTCTCCTCTTCAGAGTATTTGAGCGCGTTATTGAGATAGTTGCTGATGACCTGAGCGATCCGCTGCGGGTCGGCGAAGATGGGCGCTTTCACCTCATCGGAGAGATCGAGCGTGATGGTGCGCCGGGGCCAGGAGGAACGTTGTTCTTCGACGACCTCGCGCACAATCGCAGCGAGGTCGCAGGGGACGGGGAAGAGTTCCAGCCGACCGGCCTGCGTGCGCGAGACATCGAGCAGGTCGTCAACCAGTCGATTCAGTCGTCGTGTCTGGCGGTCTGTGCCTTCAAAGAGTTTGAGGATGCGGTCAAATGCCTCGGAGATAGCGTGCATTTGCCGGATGGCCAGCTGCGTGTTGCCCTTAATGGTTGTCAGAGGAGTGCGTAGTTCGTGGCTGGCAATGCTGAGAAACTCTTCCATGCGGCGATTGGCTTCCCGCAGGGCCAGTTCGCTGGCGCGAGCCTCTTCGCGCTCGCGCAGCAGTCGCTCGCGTTCAATCACCAGTGTTGTGAGCCTGGCGACCGCCTTTGCGATAGTTTTCTCGTTTTCGGTATATTCATGATCTGCGCCTCCATAGTCGAGGGCGATAAAGCCAAGCAGTTGATCGCCGAGGTTCATAGGGGCGCAGAGGAGGGAAGAGAGCATGTAGACCTGTTGCGCAGTTGCCAGAGAGGGAAGGCTGGTGTCCAGCAAGAAAACTTCCCCATGCTGCAAGCGTTCGATGGCTGAGCTATCGAACACGTCCTCCAGGCGCGCCTGCGCCGTATCTTGCCACCAGTGTTGCTCAAGCTCAGGGGAAAGACCGACAATGGCAACGGGAACGAGCCGGTTGCTTTCATCGATGGCGATGATGCCGGTACGCTGGCAATTGAGGATACTGCAGGTCAACTCGGCCAGGCGATGCGAGACGGTGCCGGTCGGGCCAGGGAGAATCTCGCCGCTTTTTGCGCTGCTGGCCGAAGTTGAGACCAGTGTCTCGGCCATGGTAAGCAGGGCCTGCAGCGCCTCGGCTGTGCGCCGCTCCAGTTTCCGGCGTTCGGTAACGTCGCGGCAGATGCAGACGGCGCCGACAATGCTGCCATCCGGGCCGAGGACGGGGGAGCCGCTCACACTCAATTCGAGGTCGCGGCCATCGGCGGTGCGCAGGCGCATATCCACCGCGTTGGCACTGGTCAGCGTCTCACCGCGCAGGACACGGGCGAATGGCCATGCGTCTTCAGGCAGAGGTTGTCCGTTTTCATCGAGGACGACGGTACGATAGCCGCGTTCGGCCTGTGGGCGCGAGTAATCGAAATCGGGGTCGAGGGCAAAAAACTGGCGCGCGGTTGCATTCATCTGGCGCACGCCGCCTTGCCGGTCAAAGACGAAAATGGCATCGGCCATTGCTTCAAAGGTAGCGATGAGTTCGTTAGCCCGGTTCTGCTGCTCGCGTTCCGTCTGGCGCAGAGCGGTGATGTCGCGCGTGATGAGGACAACGCCGTCAATGTTGCCCTGCTCATTGAGCAGGGGGGCCGCGCTGAGTAATGCCTGTCGGTCATGGCCGTCGGCATCGAGAAAGATAATTTCGGTGTTCGTGACCGTCTCGCCGCGCAGCGCCCGTGCCACCGGCCACTCCTCTGTTGATATAAGCTTGCCCGTCACACTGCGTACCTGGTATTTGTGGTGGGCGGCATCCACTGTCTCAGCGCCGCCCTGCGGCCCTGCGTTCTGTCGGCCTGCCCGGTTGAGCTGGACAATCGTACCCGCGGCATCGTGGATGGAAACGGCATCGGGAACGGTATCGATAATGGTTGCCAGCCGCGTTCGCTCTGCCGCCAGGGATTGAGCCAGTTGCTCGCTCTGGCGCCGCGCGCGTTCGGTCTGGCTGGCCCCGATGCTGATAGCGCAGCCAACCAGCAAGAAGACAAGTATTCCTACGCCTTCAGAGGTTGTATCCAGTCGCAGGCTAAAGATCGGGGACAGCGTTGTAAAACCTAAAAGTATGGCGCCGAGCAGGGTGGCGAAGAATGCGGGGCTGCCTCCCCAGCTCAAGGCTACCAGCACCAGCGCCAGCGTCTCCGGCAGGCCAACAAAAGAGTAGGTGGGAAAGAACTGTGTAATGATGGTGGTGATAATGACTGCCGCTACCTGTAGCAGAAGAGCGGCAAGATAGCCCAGGGCCGGATGGCGCAGCGCCGTGGGAAGCCAGGCAGGGGCAAAAGTGTTTAACACAAACCAGTCATGCAGAAAACGCCAGAGGCCAGGCAGACCAGCTTGCCTGCTCGTTGTATGCCCCGGCTGCTCATCCCGTTTCTTATCGAGCGGCAGGAACTGCTGCATGGATTGTGGCTTGCTCACCTGGGTACGCGCTGTACTGATTTCGTTTTCGTGTTGTGTACTCATCAAATCTCACCCTGGCGGAAATGGCTTTCCCTGCGCAAACTCTACTGAAGAGACAGAGAAATACATAGATCGATAAACAGGCAGAGAGAAGATGAAATGATCTTCTTTTCTTCTCTCTGCACTGAAATGAGAAAAGTACAGAGTTAGAATGAGGCTCACGGCGCAAGCGGCGAGGTAGCGTAATGGGCCAGCAGGTCAGCCGGATCGTTGTAGATGGCGATGGCTCCGGCGAGTTCTTTATCGGTCCAGCCGCCGGAGCGCATGGCGATGGTGCCGATATGTCCTTTTGCTGCCGCCTCAATGTCATAAGGGGTATCGCCGATCATCACTACCTCGTCGGGGGAAAGCTCCAGTTTCTTTAAGGCCATGTCCACAATGGAAGGACTGGGTTTGGAATGCGCGACATCGCTGGCCGAGACGATCACATCGACCAGGTCTTCGACATTGGCGATGCGCAGTTCCGCCATCAGTTCCTCCTGTGGTGCAGAGCTACCAATAGCCACTTTCAGCCCACTCTCGCACATGCGCTGTACCAGTTCGCGTGTTTCGGGAAAAGGTTGCAGCGTCGGCAGGTAGAGCTGGTTAAAGACGGCTTTGCGGCGGGCGGAAATCTTTTTCCCCTCGCTGCTCTCCGCGGATAGGCCAAGTATTTGCGGCATCAACTGGTCGCCACCTTTCCCGATTGACCAGCGTAATTCTTCATAGGGAACGAAATGGCCGTACTGTGCCATTGCTTCAAGCCAGGAGCGTGCCTGGGCATCGTTGCTGTCGATCAACGTGCCATCGACGTCGAGAATCACGCCGCGTATGTGTCC
>Ga0070739_10002522_pt1 | contig 24478 bp, 25 predicted proteins | sample Coa_R1_7_FD_66445 | JGI IMG/M metagenome (GOLD analysis project Ga0070739, IMG submission 66445) | Surface soil microbial communities from Centralia Pennsylvania, which are recovering from an underground coalmine fire - Coalmine... | ecosystem: Environmental > Terrestrial > Soil > Unclassified ... | reverse complement strand
GCTTCGCGCTCACGATCATCAGCCTGTTCCTCGTCTGGGAGACGCAGACCCTCCACAACGGACCAAACGAGCCAAGCACCCCCTTTGATGTTGACTTCTCGTTTGACTTCGGCCTTAACCCCGCGGCCATGTTCATCGGCTTCGTCGTCATCGGCGCGGCCGCGTGGCTGGCGTGGCCGGTCATTGCAAGATCATCGATGTCGGTCAAACGCCTCGCCGGGCTGTCTGCCTTGGCCGGCCTGATGGCCCTCGCCGCCATCGGCTGGTTCTTCAACGTGTCCAAGCACAACACGGACATCCAGACCGCCACAGTCGGGTTCGGGTACTGGTTGTACACCGCAGCCACGATTGCGATCGTCGTGGCAGTGGTTCTCCTCTGGCTCGAGCGATCGCGAACACAAACACGGACCTACTAAGTTTATGGCCAGCCGCGCGCATGGAGGTCAGTCCCAAAGGCGCAGTATGACCTTGACAATGGCGCTGCCCGGCTCGTCGCTGCGGGGGTGTGAAGTCAGATGCTGTACTAGTGAGAAGTGGGTCGCGCTCGACGGCGGCCACGGCATAGTTACCGTGCCGCAAAGGCTTTCGACAGCTTGAGCACTCGGTTGTCGCCGTAATCAACGACATAAAGGTTGCCCTGGCTGTAGCGGTTCCTCGTCAAACGCCTCGGTGGAAGAGCGGAGTGGGCTGACGTACTAGGCAACCGGCTCCGGCGCTCCTGAGACACGAGCTCGATACGTGGGTCCGGCCTGGGTATAAATCAGTGATTCCTCGACCAGTCCGGCCATGGCGGCCAGTGCGGTCAAGTGAAGATGTTCGGCGAAGCTGGTGAAGAGGCCGTGCTCAAACCCGCGCGTATCGCCTCCCTCGCGCCTCGCAGTACTCGGCAAATGGGGTTTCCATTACACCAGTTATTGGGACGCGCTGGTGCGATGATGGGAGTCATCATCGTCCGCCGAGAATAGGTGAGGAGATGTGATGGTAAACCATGTCGCTGTTTCCAGCTGCTAAATAGTCGCGAATTACTGCTGCGCAGTGGTTGTTATCACCCACTGGGATCATCACCGACGGAGACGCACAAGCTCCGCCTCCGACGATGCCGAGCCCTCGAATCGGGGCACCCGAGCGCTGCCCAGCCGTATGCGCCGCCTCTCACCGTGGCCGAGGTGTGTCGGCCCACACCGGCAACACCTCATCGAGCGTTCCTTCTTGAAGTGGTGGCTATGCCGCATGGCGCGCGGTGCACGAATCGACCAAGAATCTTCCAAGCCGGTAGCCGGAGCATTTGTGTGACCGGTCGCAACCACCCGTAACAGTGGCCAATCAACGCCGGCGTGGCGCCTCCTGATTCCGGATTTGTCCGGAGAAAGACGAAAGATAACGAACATGACAGCACCTCCCCAGCCCGGCTGGTACGACGACCCGCAGAACTCGAACGCACAACGCTATTGGGACGGTCAGAACTGGACACCGCACCGGCAGCGAAAGAACGCGACCCCCCAGACGATGCGCGACCCCGCCCCCGTGGCACCGCCGCCACCGCCGCCGCCGCCCGTCGGCGGGACGACCCCTTCGGATGGGCTTGGACCTTACATGGACAAAGTTCGACCCCACGTAGCAAAGGGTCAGCAGTTCTGGTCAGGGCTGTCGCAACAAAGCAAAATCGCCTTTGCCGTTGGGGGGCTGGTCGTTATCGCGATAGTTGTCGCGTTCGGTGTGCACGTGTTTGGCAGCACTGACGGATCCAGCGGCTCAACGGCTGCGGTGAACACATCGTCGCAGTCCTACCAGATGGGGCTGGCAACCGGCACCAACGGTCAGGCCGCGATACATGCCTACGGGGGATTCAACATCGCAACCAACCAGTACGAGAAGGTCTCGCCTCAGGAGGCGTGCGAGGGCGAGTTCAAGACCGATAACGCGGCAGCCGATGTGCCACTGTCCAAGACGGACTACATGGCGGGGTGCTTGTACGGAATCGACCATAACGAAAACTCGACCAACGCCAGCCACGCTCCTGCGGCTACGGTGGTTCCCCCATCGAAGAAGGGACCCAACGGTTCCACGATTCCGAATCGACCGGGTTCATGACTGCTTGCCTTGCGCGACAAGGTGGTTGAGCCACCCATCAGTCGTCGTGCATTTTGGCGCCACTCGCGATCACTGGCGTTTATAGAGGCCTTGCACAACCATGACGGAGCGTGAGGTTAATCATGAGCACGTGATGCGCGAGATCGTGGGTCACGCCCAAGCAACGGGCGGTGTTAACCGCTCTACGGCTTATCAACCGTAATCACGCGCGGGTACGGACTCGTTGGTTGACGCCGTTTGGGAGAGATCTCCCGCATCGACGGCGCGGGTGAGTTTCCACACTATGGAGACCGTCGAACGGGAGCACCCTCAGGCCCGGCAGGCGCAGCTCTGCGCCGGGCTCTGTGGACTTGCCGGTTGGGACCGGGTGCAGCTGCTCGTAGCCGAAGTGCCACTGCTGCAACGCATCAAGTAGTGAGCCTGTGTGCGCGACCGCTCTGATGATCACCTGGCGGTGATTCACTGCAAGATCACGGCGATGCATTGAATAGCTTGATAGCCAACAACTTTGGCCCTATACACACCGCAATGGCGAGAATGTAAGCTCCCGTGGGGTGGCGTTGGTCGGATGCCTGGTGCGGTGCTTGGAGAAGCACTGCGGTGAGCGGACAGTCCGTTGACGGCGCCAGTGGGGCTGGCCATCGCACCACTTCGCGAGCCGACCGGTTGGGCCATGTGGTCCGCTGATCGCCCCGACGGGCGTATTGGGTGCGGCCCATCTTCGGAAATCGGGTAGCGCGGTACGCGAGATTTTTGGGCCCGCCGGTGCAATGATTGCCGCATTCTCGACGCCCGAGATTACGTGAGGAGACGTGATGATCAAGCATGTCGCTGATAACGCCTGCTAATTAGGACGCAGTGCTCCACCGCCGCGTGGCGCTAACCAGGGGCGCCCCACGCAGGGGCCATCGGCACCCTTACCCGGCTCTGTGCCGGGCCGCACCGCAGGAATACGCCAAGAATCCTTCAAGCCGTTTGCCGGAACCTTTGTGTACCGGCCGCACCGACCGGTTACAGCGACCAACCGACGCCATCACGGCACTTGACCCCAATCTCGCCCGAAAGAAGACAAAGACCATGACGACACAACAACCGCCAGCTGGCTGGTACAAGGACCCCACCGGCAAGAGTGGCCAAATGTATTGGGACGGCCAAAAATGGCACCAAGACATGACCGCCACACCCCCGAGCGTCGCCGCACCTTCCACCAGAGGACCGGCTGCCCAGGCAAAGCTGGCGCCGTTGCCCCGAAACCAAGGCGTCGCCGCTAACGCGCCTCAGCAGCCTCCCGGCAACTCCTACGTGTACAAGATGCCAATCCTCTACGCAATTGGCGGCCTCCTGCTGCCGCCGCTCGTACTGTTCCTGATGGGGGGCGACAGGAAGACGTGCCTCATCATGCTTTGTATGTGGCCAGTCATTTTGATCTTGATGTTCGCGTTATTTATCGGAGTGATCCCCATGCTCGGCCTCTACATCTGGTCAGCAGTGGCATGCCACCAGGAGGCTGTCAAGCAGAACCAAGCCCACGGTTACGCGTAGAGCCGACATCGTCCGCGCGGTGTTGACTGCGCCGTGTTCTGGAAGCTTCTGCCGATCGCCGCACTGCCGGCGATGGTCTAGCTGGATTGCAGCAATCGGCATACCTTCCCTGCGCGAAGGCGCCGCTTGCCCGACGGGTGAAGCGGCGTTGGTTGCTGCGAGCGCCGTGGGGCCGGCCGACTGACGTCAGTACGCGGCGGGTGGCCGAGGTCCCAAGTCGGCGATCGTCGTCACCGGTTGGCGCGGCCGCGTCACAATAAGAGCCTGACATCGTCGATGATCTGGAGGGCTCGAAGCGCCATGGCCGATAGTCGCCTCGAGTTCGGTCTCCTGGGACCGTTGTCGATGACCGTAGCCGGCAGGCCAGTGGCGTTAGGTACGCCCAAGCAGCGGGCGGTGTTCGCCATGCTGCTGATCAACCGTAATCGCGCGGTCGGCACGGATTCGCTGGTTACCGCCGCCTGGGATCAATCCCCGGCGCCGGCGGCACGCGCAAGCATCCACTCCTACATTTCCAACCTGCGCCGGATCATGGGCGCCACCGAGGTGGACGCGCACACGCTATTAGCCAGCGCACCCCCGGGGTATCGCCTCAGTGTCGCCGACGGCGACTGCGACCTAGACCGTTTCATCACCAAAAAGACGGCGGGACTTCGGGCCGCCGCCGCAGGACAATTCGATCAGGCCAGCAGCCAGCTGGCAGCCGCGCTGGCTGAATGGCGCGGACCGGTACTTGACGACTTACGCGATTTCGCTTTCGTCGAGCCATTCGCCGCCGCGCTGACTGATGACAACGTGTCGGTTCATAGCGCCCGCGCTGAAGCCGAAATCGCCTGCGGACGCGCCAATGCCGTGATCGGTGAGCTCGAAGTACTTGCCGCCGAGCATCCTTACCGTGAGCCTTTGTGGGCGCAGCTGATCACCGCCTATTACGTGGCCGAACGCCAGTCCGACGCTCTCGAGGCCTACCGGCGGCTCAAAACGGTGCTGGCCGAGGATTTGGGCATCGACCCCGGCCCCACGATCGAGGCGCTGCACACGCGAATCCTCCGCCAGGAGCGCCTGGACACGAGGCACGCCGCCAAGACCACGGCGGCCCGCACCCTTGCCACCGCGCACACCGTTTTCAGCCGCCAGTCTGCGGTCGCCGGCTTGCGCGATCCCGCCGGACAGCGCTACCCGCTACAGGCACCGGCCACGCGGATAGGGCGCTTGGCAGACAATGACATCGTCCTCGACGACGCCGAGGTCAGTCGGCATCACGCCGTAATCATCGATACTGGAAGCAGTTTCATGATCATCGATTTGAGGTCAGCCAACGGTGTGCTGGTGCGGGGTCGGCGACTGGATCCCAGCGCGACGCTCGCCGATGATGACCACATCCGCATTTGCGGCCACGAGTTCACCTTTGAGCTCCAGCCATAACCAGATCAGCCATATTGCCGATCCTGAGCCCTATTGGTGCTTGCTACCTGGGCCGAATTGACTCAACGGCGGCTCGGATAACCTGCGGGTGAAAAAGTCTTGAGTCAATGACACTTTCGACACCTTACTTTCGTGTGCGTCAGCCTTCGGCTCATCTGACGCGATCGGCGGCTCCTCCTGCATTTTTCACGCGCTATGGGCGAGGTCGCGGCCACAGTGCCTGCACACCTTAGCGCCTTGGGTAAATTTCCCGCAGGCCGCACATTTCTTGTAGTACCCGTCGTCGGTCTTGACGCGCGCGACTGGCCGCGTTTCCTGCGGGGGTACCTCAAACTCGGTCGGCGGCGGTGCGTCTTCCTCGTTGCTCGTGCGACCACGGACGTACCACACCGCGCCGAGGACCACGGCAAGGACCGCGAGCACGCAACCAGCTGCTGCCCAGCCATTTTGACCAGTAATACGTCCCAATAGCGCGAGAATCTTTGCAATAGCTCCAACAGCGGGGCCTACGTCCGCTGCGTAATACTTCGCAGTGAACGTTTTCCGTTCTTGATTTCTTCTCCGGCCCGGAGATCATCCCGGGATGAGTTTCGCGTCCCGCGAGCCACTGCAGGTAATCTGCGGGCCACCTTACCTAGTCGGTGGCTTCTCCTGCACTTTCTTCGGCGGTGCACCTTGGAGGCTCGCTTCGTAGTTCAGGAGGGCGGCGAACTGGTTCGCGTGCCTGAGATTGAACTCGGCGTCAAATGCGCCGCGGTAAACAAACTTCGTGGCGGGCCCTTCGATCCTGATCTGAACAGTCTGGCCCGTTATCACCGTGGCGGTGAGTCCTTGCAGCGGGGTGCGCTGGGCGTTCTCCTCGTAGCCTTTGATCAGCTCGGTCCTAGTGAGGCGAAGTTCGTGGAACGCAAAGATGACGCCCTGCGCGCGGTTCTGTTCTCTCGGGTTAAAGGCGACGAGTTTCTTGGTGGCGGCGCGGTGCTTGCGGTAGCGCGAGGCTTGGCGAAAGAGGATCACATTGAGAAGAAGCTGCAATCCGAGAGCGTCTAAAGCGCTGTACCCCAGTATGCGGCCCATGACTTCACCGCTGTCGACCTTCGCCGCTCGACGAATTACCTTCATTTCCTCGCTATCGAGTCCATGCTGGCTCCTCGCGATCCTCCCGCGAATCATGACGCGCAGCATGCAGGTCGCTGATAGGCCGAATACCACGATCCAGATCCACCAGGGAGTGCCCATTCGTCAGGCCTTTCTCGCGTATGTGCTCCATCATGCTCTGAGGTCGGTCGTGATGGATAGCGTTGCCTAAGGTGCATCAGGACTCTTGAAAGATTCTTGGCGGACTTCTGGCGCCTCGGTAGCTAAAGCCTTCGTCGAGCAATCGCTATCACCGTCAGGTAAGGACAACGAACCGCTTCTTGCGGCCCGTCAACGGCCATCGCCAAACACAACACCGCAGCGACAGCACCAACACGACCCGTTTGCTAGCTGCTCTTAGCGGGCGGGTCGGCGCGTCAGATGTGCGTTGCATTGCTCGCATGAGAATGCCTCGTGGCTGACTGGCACCGTCTGGACATGCTGGCAAACCCAACACCTCACATTCGTGGTACTCGTGTTGGTCTTCTCTGCGGCCTGGGCTTTAGCGAGCTTTCGGGCTGCTGACCGGTGGGCTATCACATAGAAGGCCATAAGTGCCCAAAACGCGAGCCATGGCGCCTCGAATACCCAGCCGGTGATCGTTCGCGCTAGCGATGGGTTAGCGGCTCCAAACCGAAGGGCCAGATATGTTCCCAGGAACCATGGCCAGGCGAAGAAGGCCAACTTGACGACGTTGCCAGGGGTGGTTGCCAGGACGTTGAATGCCATTTTTGAGTCCGTTCTGACGAATGTCCTCCATCATGCTTCGAGCTCGGTCGTAGTGGCAGACAATGCGCAGGATGCGGCAGGATCCTTGAAAGATTCTTGGCGAGCTTCTTCGGTCGAGCTGCCTATCGGCGCCGTAGTAGGAAGAGCGGTCGGCGCCTCGATGGCTAAAGTGTTTTTCAACCAGTCAATGACGTATTGCTCGAGACGTTCTGGGATTGGCGAGAACAGCAACTACACGATGGCACCCTGATTCGTCTGAGATACCCCGTAGAAGGCATGTGCGACCTGCCGTTAACGCATATCTGGAAATCGCGTATAGCTGAGCGCCTTCCTGCTTGGTAATCTGCGTACCGGTTGCCGTGCCCGCCCGCGCTTTTCCAAGAATCCGCCAAGGCAACTACGGCACCCTCACGCGGAGCATATGATTTCGTCCTTCGGATACGGCGGTTCCGAGTGTTTAGGAGGTTGTGGCGATGTGGCGGCAATTGTCAGGGTCGGAGAAGTTCCGATTCGTCGGACTTCTTTTAGGGCTGCTGGCAGGGGTCTTGGCGTTCATCCTCGGCGCGATGATCGGCGGCTTGGGGGGCTGGCTTCAGGCCGCCGCGGCGGCGTCAGTGTTTTTCACATGTGTCTCGCGACTGAACAAGTTGGCCGCCCGGGCTCGGGGCACGGGTGCCCCGCAGACCGACACGACCGAGACGCGGCCCGTCTCGCGCGTCAAGGCCAACGACGGATACTTTAAAAAGTGCGCGGCCTGTGGGAAATTCACCCGCGATGCCAAGGTGTGCAGGAACTGTGGCCGAGACCTCACCGATAGAATGCACCGCAGGTAGAAGCGCAGGAGAAGGCGCCTACCACGTCGGGATCCGCGCAAACTGATGCGCACGAGAAGTCCGCGAACGCGCGATGTCACAATTGCCAACATGGGCAGGCGGTGCCGCGAAGCCAACCGACATTCACGTGACAGTGGACCACTGTCTCCACAACGACGTCGTGATCGGCATAGCAGCCGCAGCCGTCCGACGAGCGGTGTCTGCAAGATCAAGAATGTGCTTAGGCCAGTCGGTGACACCGTCGGGTGAGGACAACGAATGGCTTCTTGCGGCCCGTCAACGGCCGAAGCCAAACACGACACCGCAGCGACAGCACCAACACGACTCATCTGCTAACTGCCGTTAGCGGATGCACTACGGCTCTTCTGATGTGCCTTGCACTGCTCGCACACGAATGTCTCTTGGCTGACTGGCACCCTCTGCACATGCTGGCAATGCAGACACCTCACCTCCGCGGTAGTCGTGTCGATCTGCGGAGCACCTGACGTAGCCGGCGGCTTCTCCTGCACTTTTTTCTGCGGCGGGTTGTACCAGAGAATCAAAAATAACGCGAAAAAGGGCGCGAACCCAGGGCCGCCATAAATGAGGAAAATGAGGAACCCGCCGAGGAGGAACCCGAGCTTACCCCCTATATAGAGGGGCGCATGAAATGCGAACAAGCTGACAATGCCGCCGACCAAGGCGGCCACGATGGTTAACCTTAAGGCCACCTTGTACCCCAGCCCGGCCTCGTGACGCCGTAGCGCCATCTCTTCCTTATCGCGTCGGCTCTTTGCTGCCATTTGTGAGGCCTTTCTCGCGAATGCGCTCCATCATGCTCCGAGGTCGGTCGTGGTGGTAGACAATGCGCAAGCTACGGCAGGACTCTTGAAAGATTCGTGGGGAGTTTCTTGCGGTCGGCGCCTCCGTGGGGGGAGCGGTCGGTGCCTCCGTGGCGAAGGTATTTTTCGCGCAATCCATTCCAGCGTCAGATGAGGACGACGAACGGCTTCTTGCCCGTCAAGGCCCAATGCCAAACACGACATCGCTGCCACAGCACGAACACGCGAAGTTTGCTAACTGCTGTCAGGGGGCTGTCAATTGGCCAAGTACGGCGCTTCAGTTGCGACTTGCATTGCTCGCATACGAATGCCTTTTGGCCGACTGGCACCGGCTGCGCATGCATGGCATTGCAGACGCCTCACGTTCGTGGACTTCTCGTGCGCCTCAGCCTGTGGGCGCCCGATGTAGTCGGCAGCTTCTACTGCAGCTGCTTCGGCGGTGCACCTAGGTGGCTCGCTTCGTAGTTCAGGAGTGCGGCGAACTGCCGCGCACGCCAGGGGTTGAAACCGGCAATGACGTCATACGGCATGGAGTACACGACCTTCGTATCTGGCCCTTCGATCGTGATGTCAACAGTGTCGGTCTTCGTGACCGTAGCGGTGAGCCCTCGCAGCGGAATGCGCAGAGCGCCAGTCCCATAGCCCTTGATCAGCTCGGTCCTAGTGATGCGCAGCTCATAGAAGTGGTAGATGACACCGTCTGCGCGGTTCTGTTCTCTCGGGTCAAAGCCGACAACGTTCTTGACGGCGGCGCGGTGCTTGTAATAGGCAAAACACACCAACAAGAGCAAGATCAACCCCAACGGGGGGAACAAGATCATGCCCAACGCGGACAAGACGAAGGGCGACCGCGCCGCTCGGCGCGCTACCGCTATCTCCTTTCTATCGAGTCCGCTCCGGCTCTTCGCAATCATCCCCGCGATCAGGCCGATCGCTGGGACGCCGAACACCACGATCCAGATCCACCAGGGGTGTGTGCCCATTCCTCAGTCCCTTCTCGCGGGATGCGCTCCATCGTGCTCCGCGGTCTGTCGTGGTGGCCGACAATGCGTAGGGTGCGGCAGGATTCTTGAATGGTCCTTGGCGAGTTTCTTGCGGTCGGCCCCCTAAGGCCAGTCGAAAACTTGGTAGCCAAGCTCCGAATGCAAGTCGCGGCCGCGTTCAGCGCCAGCAACCGCTCTCGACGTGGTTGATGAATTCGAGGCCCCGTAGGCTGACCGACGCCATCAAAGGCCGGCATCGCGGTCTCGGCGGGTCAGAACCGCACCTACGAGTTCTCCGCGCGGCCGCCGAGGTGCTTGGCGAGGAACCGGTCGGCCCGGTGGTAGAAGTCCAGCCGATTCTCCGGCTTCGCCAGGCCGTGACCCTCGTTCTCGTACATCACGTATTCGTGATCGATCCCACGCTCTTTCATGGCCGCGACGATCTGTTCTGACTCTGACCTTTTCACGCGTGGATCGTTCTCTCCCTGGGCTATCAGAATGGGAATCCTGATGCCGTCGACCCTCGACAACGGCGAGCGCGACCACAGAAAGTCCTTGTCCTCGCCAACTCGCTTGTGCCACATCGCGATCATCGGCTTCCAGTACTCGGGAAACGAGTCGATGAGCGTATTCAAATTCGACGGGCCGACCATCGATATCGCGCACTTGAAGACGTCAGGGGTAAACGTCGCACCGATCAACGCGGCGTACCCGCCGTAGGATCCACCGTAGATGGCAACGCGCTCGCGATCGACAATGCCTTGCGCGACAAGGTAATCGACGGCATCGAGCAGATCGTCGTGCATCTTGGCTCCCCACTCGCGGTTGCCCGCGTTGAGGAAGTCCTTGCCGTATCCGCTGGACCCGCGGAAGTTCAGCTGCACACACACGTAACCGCGGTTCGCAAGCCACTGCGCCTCAGGATCGAATCCCCAGCCGTTGCGGGCCCATGGCCCGCCGTGCACTGTCAGGACCGCGGGCAGGTTGGTGCGCTCGACCTGCGCTGGAAAGGACAGGTAGCCGTGAATCGTCAGCCCGTCCCGTGCGGTAAAGCTGAAGGGCTCCATTGACACCAATGGATATTCGTTGAGTTGCGGCCGGTGGTCAAATAGGAACGTTGCCGCCTTCGCATTACGGTCCCAGGTGTAGAACTTCACGGGTCCGGCATCATTATCGAACGCGACAAGCCACGTCTTGTCGTCGTCGCTTCGGTCGCTGATCACCAGTTCGCCCGCGCTAAGTAGTTGCAGCGCTTCGATATCCCCGCGGATCGCATCGTCGAAGATCTGGTACTCCAGCCGATCACGGTAGACCGTCACAGCCTCGACCTCGTACGTGTCAGGGTTCAACAGCACGCCCGCGATGTCGTAGACCGGATCCTCGGCGATCACCTCCGCTGCACCCGTCGCGATATCCATCTCCACCAGGCGTCCGGTGTTGCAGTTGAGGGAAGTCTGCATGTACATGCTCATGCCGTTTTTCGTGAAGGCGACCGGACCCGTCGACTCCGCGTCCTCCGGCGGTACCTCCAGCAGCGGTCGCCATTCCGACGATTCGTCATCGCGCACCATGATCACTGCGCCACCATCCGGTAGCGGCGTCACCGCACCGCGCACCTTCAGGTCGGTGTCGACGACCCAGGCGACGAAGCCGGGGTTGCCGACGATCTTCTCCAGACTTCCCGTCATCAGGTCCAGGTGGTAGACGTCGTGCAGCTGTGGGTTGTCCTTGTTCAAGCCGATGAGCACATCGTTCGGAAAGTCCTTGCGGTGGGCGATGAGCCGGCATTGCACATCCTCGAGGGGAGTGAGGTCACGCTCGACGCCTGTCTCCAGATCGACGTCGTAGAGCCGGAAGTTCTCGCTTCCGTCTTTGTCCCGTAAATACATGATGTGGCGGTTGTCGTGAGGCCAGAGGTAACCCTGGATGCCGCGGTTGGTGTCGTGGGTGATTGGCCGATCTTCTCCCGTTCCGGCATCTCCGACGAACACGTTCATCACGCCGTCGAGCGGCGCCATATATGACAAGCGCTTGCCATCCGGCGAGAGCTGCGCCGCGGCGCGCTCCGGATTGCCTAGCAGTACCTCCAGCGGGATGAGTTTCACATCGGCCATGGCGGGGCCTCCACTGTCGGCGTTGAGCTCAGATCCTAAGTCGGCGGCAGCTTGACGGCAGACCAATTCACGAAGCTGGGTGAAAAGACTCCGAACCCCCGAAGCGGGATTGTTTGGGGACTGGTGTCGGAGCTCCAAGGATTTGTCAAGCATCCGCTGTGATCTTCGGCATGTCCGAGCGAAACCCAAAGCGGCAAAGCATCCACCGCGATCGCCACGGACTGCTCACTCAGAAAGGAAACCAGCAGCGGAATGGGTGGTCTCAGTGGTCTCTGGCAGACCGACAACTACGACGTGGGATTGGGCCTCGCCATCGGTATTCTGGCCTGCCTTCCCGTCTTAACCGTCATTTACTTCGGGGAGAGCACACGGTGTGCGCCGCTGCGGGCCCAATTGGGGCACTTACGGGTTCGTCTACGAGACAGATTTCGGTTCGAGCGATACGAGACGAAAGTTACGACTTCTCTAAATGCTCGACACCGCCTTGCAAGAGGCCGAGCGGACACCGGTGGAGCGGCTTCCACAGCCGCTTCATGACTCGCGAGAGTTAAGCGTCCCCGGCGATCGCTTAGGGCCGCGCTCAAGTAGTCGATCTGCGGTTTTCTTTCCGTCGAGGGTCTACCCTCGCCCTACCACGCGTCTTATGCCCGAGGGCGCGCCCGATGAGCCGGCGGGCTGGAAATGCGGGAGAGCCGACCTAGGGGAACGGTCAGACCCGGGAGAAGGGGGCACACGTCATGCCAGACCAATTTGGGTCTGCTGGGAGGGCGTCGCCGCTGCCGCCGGCGGGTTGGTATCCCGATCCGCAGGGATCTAGTCAGCGGTATTGGGATGGCACTCGCTGGACCGAGCACCGGATGCCCGCCAAGCCGACACGTAAGCGGGTGCCTTGGTGGCTTGTTGTCATCCTGTTCCTGATCGCTGCACTGTTGTTGTTCTTCTTCGGATTCTTCAATTTCGGCAACGCAATCTTCAGAGGGAGCCCCTCAGCGCCTGCGCCCGCAGGGCCCAGAGCCGCTGCACCCGGAATGTCCGGTGCGTCTGCCGCCCCCGCAGTGCCTGCGCCGCCGGGGTCGAGTTCGCACACAGCCGGCAGCGTGAGAATCATCATCGACGGTCAAGAGAAGAGCGTGCAGGGCACACTCTGGTGCGCGCAGCGTCCCGACGGCAAGTTCGCGTTCGGGATCAACAACGTTTTCGGAGTGGTGCTCACACCTGGCACGCCGCCAAATGTGGACTCGGTCGTGTTTTCCCAAGGCCCGCCGCCCAATCCCCAAAACGGCATCGCCGGGCTTGGAATGGAGTTCAACGCGAACGGCCCTGAGCCCGGCCAGGCCAGCGCCACGAAGGACGGCAATTCCTACACGATCAAGGGCACGGCTGCAGACGCAGCGTCCGCTTACACCACGACCAGACCATTCGAGATCGACGCGACCTGCCCGAGCTAGGCCATCTTTTCCGTGATCTGCAGCCGCCCCAACGCTTTTCGGACCTTGGCGGCGTCGATCGTCGCCCAGAACGGCGGCAGCGAGGCGCGAAGATAGCCGCTGTAGCGCGCGGTGACCATCCGGGAGTCGAGCACCGCCACCACGCCGCGGTCCTCGACGCCGCGCAGCAACCGCCCCGCGCCCTGCGCCAGCAATAGCGCCGCATGGTTGGCGGCCACCGCCATGAACCCGTTGCCACCATGCGCGGCCACAGCGCGCTGGCGGGCACTCAGCAGCGGGTCATCGGGCCGCGGGAACGGAATGCGGTCGATGATGACCAGCGACAGCGACGGGCCTGGTACGTCGACTCCCTGCCACAGCGACAAGGTGCCGAACAGCGATGTGGCGGCATCGGCGGCGAACTGCTCGATCAACGCGGCGGTGCTGTCGTCGCCTTGACACAAGATCGGGGTGGACAACCGTTCCCGCATGGCTTCGGCGGCGGCCCGTGCCGCGCGCATAGACGAAAACAGGCCCAGGGTGCGTCCGCCGGCCGCTTCAATGAGTTCCGCGATCTCGGCCAGCTGCTCAGCCGAGCCTGTGCCGTCCCGGCCGGGTGGCGGCAGATGTGCTGCGACGTACAGGATTCCGGCCCTGGTGTGCTGGAAGGGCGATCCCACATCGAGCCCTCGCCAGCGGGGCTTCTCTCCGTCGTCGCCGGTCAGACCCCATGCAGTGGCCATGCCGTCGAACGATCCACCGAGCGCCAACGTCGCCGACGTCAACACCACCGTCGACCGCGCGAACAATCGGCTACGCAAAAGCCCGGCTACGGACAGCGGAGCCACCCGCAGCGCCGAGCGGACCGAGCCGCGGCTGTCGTCGTGGTCGAGCCATACCACGTCGGCGCGATCCGGGATCGCCGGAGCGAACGACGCAAGGATCCGCGACGCGGTATCGCCGACCTCGGTCAGACTGGCGACGGCCTCCAGGCGCGCCGAGGCCGCCTTCGGATCGCTGGGCGAGGTGTCGATGGCCGACCGCGCGGCATTGGCGGCGTCGCGCAGTGCGGTCAGATGGGTGGCCAGCTGGTCGTCGAGGTAGTCGACGCGGCCGGGCATCGCGTTTTGGATCGCTGCGGTAAGCGTGTTGGACGTGGTCTCCAAGCGTTCGGCCAATTCCGGATCGACCAATCTGCTGACGCGCCGCGCCGCCGCACTCAATGCGGCAGGGGTCAGTTCTCCGGTGGCCACCGCCGTCACCCGGTCCACCAACTCGTGTGCCTCATCGACCACCAGCAGTTCGTGATCGGGCAGTACGGCCGATTCGGAAATGGCGTCGATGGCCAGCAACGCGTGGTTGGTGACGACGATTTCGGCGCGCCCGGCAGCGGCTCGGGCACGTTCGGCGAAGCATTGGCTGCCGAACGGGCAGCGCGCGACGCCCAAGCATTCCCGCGCCGACACGCTCACGTGCGCCCACGACCGATCCTGCACGCCGGGCTTGAGCTCGTCACGGTCACCGGAATCGGTTTCCGATGCCCAGGCCGTAATCCGTTGCACGTCGCGGCCGAGCGCGGTGACGGCCTGCGGCTCGAAGAGTTCGTCCGGGGGTGCATCGGCTTCGCCGCCGTTGTGAATTTTGTTGAGGCACAAGTAGTTATGTCGACCCTTCAGCAGCGCGAATCGAGGACGACGGGGTAGCGCATCGGCGAGGGAGTCAATCAACTGCGGCAGATCGCGATCAACGAGTTGACGCTGCAGGGCGATCGTCGCGGTCGACACCACGACCGGCGACTCGTCGGATACTGCGCGAACGATGGCTGGCACGAGATACGCCAGCGACTTGCCGGTGCCGGTGCCGGCTTGGACGGCAAGGTGCTCTCCGGTTTCGAACGCATGCGCCACAGCGGTGGCCATCTGAAGCTGGCCGCTGCGTTCACTGCCGCCGATTGCGGCCACCGCGACGGCCAGCAGATCAGGCACTGAAAGGTCGGGCGTGGCTACTCCTGCCTTTGCTTACGGGTGACGGCCGGGATCTGCCGGGTTGGGATCGCCGGATCGCCGTGCGACAACATCAGACCCTCCCACGGCAGGCTGCGCAATCCCGATGCCACCAGCTCCCGTGCGAGGCCGAGATCCACATCGGCCACCGCCTTGCCGCCGCGCACCAGCGGGACTGTCAACACGCGGCAGGGCTCGGCCAGACCGGGCGGTTGACCGGCAGGATGCACGACCTCTTCGGTGATCGTGCCCGTCGGACGGGAAACGCGCACCGCTTCCTTGCGGCCACCCTGGGACTCCTTGTGGCTGCTGCGTTTCTGCACCGGTATGCCGTCCACCTCCACGAGCTTGTAGATAATGTTCGCAGTCGGCGCGCCCGACCCAGTGACCAGCGACGTGCCAACGCCGTAGCTGTCGACCGGATCGGCGCCCAGCGCGGCGATCGCGAACTCGTCGAGATCGCCGGACACCACGATCTTGGTCCGGGTCGCACCCAGGTGGTCGAGCTGCTCGCGAACCTGGCGGGCTAGCACGCCGAGCTCGCCAGAGTCGATGCGTACCCCGCCGAGCTCGGTGCCGGCCGCCGCCACCGCGTTGGCCACGCCGGTAGTCACGTCATAGGTGTCCACCAGCAGCGTCGTTCCCGTGCCGAGCGCGTCGACCTGGGCGCGGAATGCAGACAGCTCGTCGGGCCCGTCGGAATGCGTGTGCAGCAAGGTGAACGAGTGCGCCGCGGTGCCTTCCGCCGGCACGCCGTATCGACGCTGGGCCTCCAGATTGGATGTCGCGGCAAACCCGGCGACGTAGGCCGCGCGGGCGGCGGCGACCGCGGCCTGCTCATGCGTTCGTCGCGAGCCCATCTCGATCAACGGACGGTCCCGCGCGGCACTGACCATGCGAGCGGCAGCCGACGCGATTGCGCTGTCGTGATTGAAGATTGACAGCGCCAGCGTTTCGAGCACGATGCACTCAGCGAAGCTGCCACGCACTGAAAGCACCGGCGAACCAGGGAAATACAGCTCCCCCTCGGCGTAGCCGTCGATGTCGCCGCGAAATTCGTAGCGGCGCAGGTATTCCACTGTCTCGGGGTCGAGGAATTCGGCAAGCACCCTCAGCGCATCGTCGTCGAACCTGAAGCTCGGCAAGGCTTCCAGAAACCGGCCGGTTCCGGCGACCACCCCGTAGCGGCGGCCGTCAGGCAGCCGGCGGGCGAACAGCTCGAAGGTGGTTCGGCGATCTGCGGTACCGTCACGCAGCGCCGCCGCCAGCATGGTCAATTCGTATTTGTCGGTCAGCAGCCCAGCCCAGGCCGAGTCGTTCACACGGCAACGGTATCCGGTGCGCCGGGCCGGCTCGGTATCCTAGGGCCATGGTTGCGTCTGCGCCGACCAAGCCGGGAACCACCGGGCAACGCCACGTCGATCCGGTAGACGTCACGGCCAGTCCGTGGGTGACCATCGTGTGGGACGATCCGGTCAACCTGATGACCTACGTGACCTATGTCTTCCAGAAGCTGTTCGGCTACAGCGAGCCGCATGCCACCAAGCTGATGCTGCAAGTCCACAACGAAGGCAAGGCCGTGGTGTCGTCGGGCAGCCGTGAACAAATGGAAGTCGACGTGTCCAAACTGCATGCCGCCGGGTTGTGGGCGACCATGCAGCAGGACCGGTGACGGTCTTGGACTTCTAGGACGCTGTGCGCAAGTGGAAGCGGGTCGATACCGCGGATGGTCCCCGTTTTCGGTCCGCGTTGGCCCCGCATGAGGCGGCGCTGCTGAAGAGCCTGGGCGGCTCGCTGATCGCCATGCTCGATGAGCGCGAATCTTCTGCACCGCCAGACGAACTCGAGCAGATCACCGGGATGAAAACCGGCAACTCCCAGCCGCCGGAAGACGCCACGCTGCGGCGGCTGCTGCCCGAGTTCTCCAGGCCGGACGACGAGGATTCCGACGCGGCCGACAGTCTCAACGCCGCTTTGCGCAGCTTGCACGAACCGGAGATCATTGACGCCAAACGCGTTGCGGCCCAACAGCTGTTGGACACAGTTCCGGACGACGGCGGTCGGTTCGAGCTGACCGAGGACGCCGCCAACGCCTGGATCGCCGCGGTCAACGACATCCGGCTGGCGTTGGGCACCATGCTCGATATCAGCCCGGCCGGCCCGGAACGCCTGCCGGATGACCATCCGCTGGCTCCGCATCTCGACGTCTACCAATGGCTGACGGTCTTGCAGGAATACCTGGTGCTGGCATTGATGGGGCGCCGATGACCCTGATGGCGGTGCAATGAAGTCGATTACCGACGTCGGCGGCATCCTCGTCGGCCACTACCACCGGCTGGACCCTGACGCGGCGAGAGGCAGCGGTTGGGCGCGTGGCGTCACCGTCGTTGTGACACCGCCGGGCACGGTTGGTGCCGTCGACGCCCGCGGCGGGGCACCCGGCAGCCGCGAGACCGATTTGCTCGACCCCGCCAACAGCGTGCGCTACGTCGATGCGGTGCTGATCGCCGGCGGCAGCGCCTACGGCCTGGCGGCCGCCGACGGTGTCATGCGCTGGTTAGAGGAACGCGGCCGCGGCGTGGCACTGGCCGGTGGCGTGGTGCCCATCGTGCCGGGAGCGGTGATCTTCGATCTGGACGTCGGCGACTGGGCCTGCCGGCCGACCGCCGAGTTCGGGTACGCCGCCTGCGAGGCTGCCGGCGTCGACGTCGAGGTCGGCACGGTCGGCGCCGGCGTGGGAGCCTGTGCCGGCGTGCTCAAGGGCGGTGTCGGCACGGCCTCGACGACGCTGCCGTCCGGGGTGACGGTGGGGGCGCTGGTCGCTGTGAACTCCGCGGGCAATGTCATCGACCAGGGCACCGGGCTGCCGTGGATGGCCCAGCTGGCCGAGGACTTCGGGCTGACGCCGCCGCCGGCCGACCAACTCGCCGCGCTGGCGCAGCTGGAAAGCCCGTTGAGCTCGCTGAACACAGCGGTCGCGGTGGTCGCCACTGACGCCGCGCTGAGTCCGGCAGCTTGCCGGCAGGTTGCCAGTACCGCCCATGACGGACTGGCGCGCAGCATCCGGCCCGCGCATACCCCGGTGGACGGCGATATGGTGTTCGCGCTGGCCACCGGGGCGGTCGAGCTGGCGCCGCCCGTCGGTACGCCCGCGGCCTTTTCTCCGGAGACGGCGCTGGTGACCGCGGTGGGCTCCGCGGCAGCCGACTGCCTGGCCCGAGCCGTGCTGGTCGGCGTGGTTGCCGCCGAGTCGGTGGCCGGAATACCGACCTACCGGGGCACGTTGCCCGGAGCATTCGAGCGAAGGAGAGGAAATCGGTGACGTGCTGGTGATCCGATCCGATCTAGTGGACGCGATGGTCGCCCACGCGCGCGCCGATCACCCCGACGAAGCGTGCGGGGTACTCGCCGGACCGGAAGGCTCCGACCGTCCCGAGCGGCATATCGTGATGGTCAATGCGGAACGCTCGCCGACGTTCTACCGCTTCGACTCGCAAGAGCAACTCAAGGTCTGGCGCGAGATGGACGATGCAGGAGAAACGCCCGTCGTCATCTATCACTCGCACACCGCGACCGAGGCGTACCCCAGCCGGACCGACGTGAGCCTGGCCGCCGAGCCCGAAGCGCATTACGTGCTCGTGTCCACGCGCGACCCGGACCAACACGAGCTGCGCAGCTACCGCATCATCGACGGCGTCGTCACCGAAGAGCCCGTCAAGGTCGTCGAGCAATACTGAGAGCCCTGAAGGAAACCCATGAGCATCACTGTGTCCATCCCGACCATCCTGCGCCCCCACACTAAGGGGCAGAAACGCGTAGAAGCCAACGGCGACACGTTGCGTGCGGTCATCGACGATCTGGACGCCAACTATTCGGGGATCTCCGAACGGCTGGTCGACAACGGCAAGCTGCACCGGTTCGTCAATATCTATGTCAACGATGAAGACGTCCGGTTCTCCGGTGGCTTGGACACCGCAATCTCCGACGGCGACTCGATCACCATCCTGCCGGCCGTCGCCGGTGGTTAAGTGTGACCCGATACGACTCGCTGCTCCAGGCGCTGGGTAACACGCCGCTGGTAGGTCTGCCGCGCCTGTCGCCGCGATGGGATGACGAGCCGCATGTGCGGTTGTGGGCCAAACTCGAAGACCGCAACCCAACCGGGTCGATCAAGGACCGGCCGGCGCTGCGGATGATCGAGCAGGCCGAGGCCGACGGACTGCTATCGCCGGGTGCCACGATCCTCGAGCCCACCAGCGGCAACACCGGAATCTCGTTGGCGATGGCAGCCCGGCTCAAGGGCTACCGGTTGATCTGCGTGATGCCGGAGAACACGTCGGTTGAGCGGCGTCAGCTGCTTGAGCTCTACGGTGCGCAGATCATCTTCTCGCCGGCCGAAGGCGGATCCAACACCGCGGTGGCCAAGGCCAAAGAACTTGCTGCTGCCAACCCGTCGTGGGTGATGCTCTACCAATACGGAAATCCGGCCAACACCGACTCGCACTACTACGGCACCGGTCCGGAGCTCCTTGCTGACCTGCCCGAGATCACCCACTTCGTCGCCGGCCTGGGCACGACGGGCACGCTGATGGGCACCGGCCGGTATCTGCGCGAGCATGTGCCCGACGTGAGGATCGTCGCCGCCGAGCCCCGCTATGGCGAGGGTGTCTACGCGCTGCGCAATATCGACGAGGGCTTCGTGCCCGAGCTCTACGACCCCGATGTGTTGACCACCCGCTACTCGGTCGGCTCCGTTGATGCGGTACGCCGCACACGAGAGTTGATCGACGCCGAAGGCATCTTCGCCGGCATCTCCACCGGCGCGGTGCTACACGCCGCGCTCGGCGTCGCGGCGAAGGCACAGGCCGCCGGCGAGCGTGCCGACGTCGCGTTCGTGGTCGCCGACGCGGGATGGAAGTACCTGTCGACCGGTGCCTACACCGGTACTCTCGACGAGGCTGAGGACGCGCTGGAAGGACAGCTTTGGGCATGATGCGCCATGACGATGATGCCGGCGCAGCCGGGATCAAGGAGTGGCGCAAATGACTGGGCCGAGTCGATATCCCGCGGCGCGCCAGCCGCAACGCAAGAGCGCTCCTCGGTGGAGGGTCGGGGCGGCCACCATCATCAGCTTCGTTGCGCTGCTCTACCTCGCGGAGTTGATCGACCAGCTCAGTGGCCACAATCTGGATCGCAACGGCATCCGCCCGCTAGAGACCGACGGGTTATGGGGCATCGTTTTCGCGCCGCTGTTGCATGCCAATTGGCAGCATCTGATAGCCAACACCGGACCGGCGCTGGTGCTCGGTTTTCTGGTGACGCTGGCCGGGCTGGCCCGCTTCGTCTGGGCCACCGCCATCATCTGGACCATCGGCGGCTTCGGTACCTGGCTGATCGGCAACGTCGGGTCGGCGTGCGGGGAGACCGACCACATCGGCGCCTCCGGCCTGATCTTCGGGTGGCTCACCTTTTTGCTGGTGTTCGGATTCTTCATCCGCAGCGGGTGGCAGATCTTCCTCGGAATCTTGGTGCTGTTCTTCTACGGCGGCATCCTGTGGGGGGCCGTGCCGGTACTCAACATGTGCGGCGGCGTGTCCTGGCAGGCGCACCTGTGCGGCGGCATCGCCGGCGTGCTGGCCGCCTATGTACTTTCCGGTCCAGAACGCAAGGCGCGCGCTCAGCGCAGAGCCGGCCTGGTGCACCGGTGAGCACAGCATTGGCGCCGGTCGGGGTCTTCGACTCCGGCGTCGGCGGGCTCACCGTCGCGCGGGCGATCATCGACCAACTGCCCGACGAGGACATCATCTACGTCGGCGATACCGCCAACGGGCCCTACGGTCCGCTGAGCATCCCGGAGATCCGCGCGCATGCGCTGGCCATCGGCGACGACCTCGTCGACCGCGGCGTCAAGGCGCTGGTGATCGCTTGTAACTCGGCGTCCTCGGCCTGCCTGCGCGATGCCCGCGAACGCTACGACGTGCCCGTCGTCGAGGTGATCTTGCCGGCGGTGCGACGCGCAGTGGCCACCACCCGCAACGGCCGCATCGGGGTCATCGGCACGCGCGCGACCATCGCCTCGCACGCCTACCAAGACGCGTTTGCCGCCGCCCGTGATACCGAGATCACCGCCGTGGCGTGCCCGCGATTCGTCGACTTTGTCGAGCGCGGCATCACCAGCGGCCGCCAAGTGCTCGGGCTGGCGGAAGGCTATCTCGAGCCGCTGCAACGGGCCGGGGTCGACACCTTGGTGCTGGGGTGTACGCACTACCCCTTGCTGTCCGGGCTGATCCAGTTGGCGATGGGCCAACACGTCACGCTGGTTTCCAGCGCAGAAGAAACCGCGAAGGAATTGGTGCGGGTCCTCACCGAGCAGAATCTGCTGCGCCCTCATGAGGCGCCACCCGCGACCCGAGTGTTCGAAGCCACCGGCGACCCGGAGGCGTTCACCAGCTTGGCGGCGCGATTTCTGGGGCCGGCGATCACCACCGTGCAACCTATTCATCGCCACTCGCCCGCCCGCTAGGTCGAGCGATGATACCCATCCCATACCAAAGCGACGATGTTTTCGCCAACAGGCTATCGGGCATGGCACAGTAGTGACCGTGCGAATGACCGTGCTCGGCTGCTCTGGCAGTGTGGTGGGTCCAGATTCGCCGGCATCGGGTTACTTGTTACGGGCGCCAGATACTCCACCGCTGGTCATCGACTTCGGTGGGGGAGTGCTGGGTGCGCTGCAGCACCAAACCGATCCAGCATCGGTGCATGTGCTGCTGTCGCATCTGCATGCCGACCATTGTCTGGACTTGCCTGGGCTGTTCGTGTGGCGTCGCTACCACCCGACGCCCCCGGAGGATAAAGCGTTGATGTACGGCCCGAGCGACACCTGGGCGCGCCTGGGCGCGGCATCGTCGCCATACGGCGGCGAGATCGACGACTTCTCGGACATCTTCGATATCCGTCACTGGGTTGACGGTGAGCCAGTGAAAGTGGGCGCATTGACGGTGCTGCCGCGAGTGGTGGCGCACCCGACCGAGTCGTACGGCTTGCGGTTCACCGACCCCGACGGGGCGACATTCGTCTACAGCGGCGACACCGGCTGCTGCGACGCCCTTGTGGAGCTGGCGCGCGATGCCGATGTCTTTCTGTGCGAAGCGTCATGGACGCATTCGCCGAAGCGGCCGCGCAATCTGCACATGTCGGGCACCGAAGCCGGGCGGGTGGCTACCGAAGCCGGTGTGCGAGAACTGCTGCTCACGCACATCCCGCCGTGGACCTCGCGCGAGGACGTGATCAGCGAGGCCAAAGCCGAGTTCCACGGTCCCGTGCACGCGGTGGTGTGCGGTGAGACCTTCGAGATCACGCACTCCTGAATCCACCCATTAGGGTTGACGGGTGTCCACACGAGAAGACGGTCGCCTCGACCACGAGCTGCGCCCAGTGGTCATCACCCGCGGGTTCACCTCACACCCGGCCGGTTCGGTATTAGTCGAATTCGGCCACACCAAGGTCATGTGCACCGCGAGCGTCATCGAAGGCGTACCGCGCTGGCGCAAGGGAACCGGATTGGGTTGGCTCACAGCCGAATACGCGATGCTGCCGGCGGCCACCCATACTCGCGGCGATCGGGAATCGGTGAAGGGCCGGCTCAGCGGACGCACTCAGGAAATCAGCCGGCTCGTGGGGCGTTCCCTGCGGGCGTGCATCGACCTGGCGGCATTGGGGGAGAACACCATCGCGGTCGACTGCGACGTGCTGCAGGCCGACGGGGGCACCCGCACCGCGGCTATCACCGGCGCCTATGTTGCGCTGGCCGATGCGGTGACCTACCTGTCGGCGGCGGGCATGCTCTCCGACCCGCGCCCGCTGTCGTGCGCGATCGCCGCGGTCAGCGTCGGCGTGGTGGACGGCCGTATCCGCGTGGACCTGCCGTACGAGGAAGATGCGCGCGCCGAGGTCGACATGAACGTCGTGGCCACGGACACCGGAACTCTGGTCGAAGTGCAGGGCACCGGCGAGGGCGCGACATTTCCGCGCTCGACGCTGGACAAGCTGCTTGACGCCGCATTGGCCGCCTGCGACAAGCTGTTCGCTGCGCAGCGGGAAGCGCTGGCGTCGCCGTATCCGGGTGTGCTGCCCGAAGGACCGGCGCCGCAGAAGGCGTTCGGAACCTGACCCGACTACTGGTCGCCAGCCGCAACCGCAAGAAGTTGGCTGAACTGCGCCGGGTGCTGGACGCGGCCGCCGTCTCGTTGACGTTGGTCTCGCTCGACGATGTGCCGCCGTTCGACGAGACTCCGGAAACCGGTGCGACGTTCGAAGACAATGCCCTGGCAAAGGCGCGCGACGGGTTCTTAGCGACTGGGTTGTCTTGTGTCGCAGATGATTCCGGGTTAGAAGTCGACGCATTGAACAGCATGCCGGGGGTGTTGTCGGCACGCTGGGCCGGTGTCCATGGCGACGACGCCGCCAACACCGCGCTGTTGTTGGCGCAACTGCGCGACGTGCCCGACGAGCGGCGTGGCGCGAGGTTCGTGTCGGCGTGCGCGCTGGTGGCCGGCTCGGGCGAAGTTGTGGTGCGTGGTGAGTGGCCGGGCACGATCGCGCGCGAGCCGCGTGGCGACGGCGGCTTTGGCTACGACCCAGTGTTCATTCCCGAGGGATCTGCCCGCACCGCGGCGGAGCTCAGCCCGTCGGAGAAAGATGCGGTGTCGCATCGGGGCCGTGCGCTGGCGTTGCTGCTGCCCGCTTTGCGTGCTCTGGGATGCTGAGGCACCCAACGTGACGGTGGTGTCACGTTCGTCGATGAACGTGACAACACCGTCACGTTCGGAGCTACAGGCTGAACTGCGCCTTGACGCTTCGGGTTTGGAAGTGCTCGACGATGATGCCCAGCAGCGGGATGGTGCCCGACAGCAGCACGCCGATGGTCTTCGCGATCGGCCAATGGACCTTCACCGCAAGGTTGAATGCGGCCAAGACGTAGGTGAAGTACACCCAGCCGTGCACCACTTCGATCCACCGGATTTCGTGGTGGAAGACGAGGTGCGAGACGATCTCGTAGCACAGTGCGATCAGCCAGATACCAGTCGTCCAGGCCATGACGCGGTAGCCCAGTAGCGCCGTGCGGATCTTTTCGACGGGCACGGCCGGCGGGGCGTGTCGGGTTTCGGGTGTCTCCGGCGTGGTCATGCGCTCGTCCTCTTCTGTCTTTGCTGGTCTGATTTCGCCAGTTCGGCGAGGTAGGCGTTGTACTCCTGCAACGCGGGATCATCGGCCGGCGGCGGTGCGGGTTGCGGGCGCTCGGGGAGTATCCCAGGCGGTATCTCTGTCAGAGCGGCGTTTTTGCGCGGCTCAGGTGGCGCTTCCTCATAGC
>Ga0070739_10002520_pt1 | contig 24495 bp, 17 predicted proteins | sample Coa_R1_7_FD_66445 | JGI IMG/M metagenome (GOLD analysis project Ga0070739, IMG submission 66445) | Surface soil microbial communities from Centralia Pennsylvania, which are recovering from an underground coalmine fire - Coalmine... | ecosystem: Environmental > Terrestrial > Soil > Unclassified ... | reverse complement strand
CTTCGCTCCTGGGTCCACCAGTACAACTGGCACCGGCCTCATGCTAGCTTGGGTCTGTCACCGCCCATCAGCCGTTCCGGCCTTGCACGGAACAACCTATTGCGCCTCCACAGCTAGCCGGCGGCGCCGAGCCGCCAACCGCGCGGGGCGAACTGCCCCTGCCCCAGTCCAATCCGCTCCCGCGATCCGTCCGTGGCCCTGCGCCGAGCGCGCTGGCCTTGGAAACGCTTCCAGCTCTCCTGCTATGATCGGATTTCCGTGTTCTTGCCCGCCCGCATGCGCTGGCCAGCCCTCGTTCTGGCAATGGCCGGCCTTCTCTTCTTGGCTGGATGCGGCGCTTCGCCTGTGCCCATGCCGCCGCCGCATCGGGTCGTAGTCCTCGGATTCGACGGCGTGGACCCGGGTTTGGTGGATCGCTGGCTCGATCAGCTTCCCCACATTCGCGCGCTCGCCTCCTATGGCACGGTCACATCGCTCGCGACGACGAATCCGCCTGAATCCCCTGTCGCGTGGGCGTCGTTCGCTACCGGCGAGAACCCCGGCAAAACCGGCATCTTCGATTTCCTGAAACGCGATCCGCGCACCTATTTCCCCCAGATCGCTCTCGTCTCGCGCCGCCCAGGGCGATTCTTCCTCGGCTTTCCCATCCGCCGGCCGCTCTTGATCAACAACCGGCATGGCGTGCCCTTCTATGAAATTGCCGGCCAAGCGGGTTTGAAAACCGCTGTGATCCGCATGCCGCTCTCCTTCCCCGCCCATCCCATCGGAAATGCCGAGCTGCTCGCCGGCTTAGGCGTTCCGGACGCGCGCGGCACCTGGGGCACGTTCTTCTACTTTGCGACGGATCTGCCCGCCTATCAGGCAGGCGATACCGAATTTGGCGGCAAACTCGTGCGCCTTCGGCGCCAAGACGGCGTTGATGTCGCTTCCATCCTCGGCCCCAACAATCCCGTCGCTTCGCCCTCGCGCCCGATCGCGCTGCCGTTGAGAGTATCCCGCGACGGCCGGAAGCTGCGCATCCAGGCGGGCGGTCGCCAGGTGCTGGCCGCGCCCGGTCACTGGAGCGATTGGGTGCACCTCGCCTTTCCTGCTTCCGCGTTCTTGAGCATCCATACCGTCACGCGCTTTTACGTCGAGGAGTCGGCTCCCGAGGTGCGCCTGTACATGGCGCCGCTCAGCTTCGATCCCGATAAGCCGGCGGTGCCGCTCTCCTATCCCTCCGACTTCGCGCGCCGGCTCTCCCAAGACGATGGCCTGGAGAAGACGCTCGGCTGGTGGAATGATACCTGGGGGCTCAATGAGAATCGCCTCGCCGAAGGCCCCTTCCTCGACGATCTCGAAAACAACATGGCCGTGACCGAGCGCATGACCTTGGACGTCCTCGATCACGACCACCCAGATCTGACGGTCGCCGTCTTCACCGCCACCGATAGCGTCTCTCACATGTTTTATCGCTTCCTCGATCCCGCCAGCCCGGCGCGCGATCCCGCGCTTGCCGCGCGATACGGCAACGCGATCCTGGATGTCTATCGCCGCATGGACGAAATCATCGGCCAGGTCGAGCGGCGCCTGAGCCCGAATGACTCCTTGATCGTCGTCTCCGACCATGGCTTCCATGCCTTCCGCCGCGGCTTCAACACCAATTCCTGGCTGGTCGCCGAAGGCTACATGGTCCTCAAGTCTGCTGCCGGCGGCGCGCGGATGAATCTGCGCGATCTCTACGATCAGGGCAGCTTCTTTCCCAACGTGGATTGGTCCCGAACGCGCGCCTACGCGCTCGGCCTCGGCCAGATTTATCTCAACCTGCGCGGGCGCGAGAGCCACGGCATCGTGGCGCCTGGCGCCGAAGCCGAGGCTCTGCGCCAGGAGATTCGCGCCAAGCTGCTCGCCTATCGCGATCCCGACACCGGCGAGCATCCCGTCGAAGAAGTGAGCGAGCCGGCTCGTATCTACCATGGGCCGTACGCCGCCCAGGCCGCCGACCTTCAACTCGGCTTCCGCGATGGATATCGCACTTCCTGGCAAACTGCGCTGGGCGGTATTCCTGCCGGAATCGTCGAGTTGAACACCCGCAAATGGAGCGGCGATCACTGCGCTTCGGTTCCCTCCGAAACCAGCGGCATCCTGTTCAGCAACCGCCGCGTGCTCGGGCGCGCCTCGATCTTGGATATCGCGCCCACCGTCCTGGCCTTGCTGCATCTCAAGCCGCCGGCGGCCATGGACGGGCGCCCCCTCCGCTTCGCGCCCTGACCCAATCGCGCCCCGCTGCCTCTTCGCTCCGTCCGCCCGGGCACCGCCGGGTCTCGGCGGCTGGTCCCGCCGCCCTCAATGCCGGTCCGCGGTCATGAGTTAGGGCCGGCAACCATCGGACGCGGCTGACCCAAAGTCGGTCAGCGTCCGCGAAATGCCGGCCGCCCGTCGAGCGAGTCAGCTTCGATCTGGCGCGCCGTCGCCAGCGCGTGCAGCGCCGTTTCCGTCGCCGTCCGGTTCATGACCGGGGAAAGGAACTGCGCGATTTCGCCGGCCTCGGCGACGATCGCGACCTGCAAATAATGCGCCACCATTGTCGCGGCGGCCGAACGCCGGCTGCGTTGCAGCCCCGTGCGGGTCGCCTTCGGATACGCGAGATGAAGCGCCTGCCAAACCGGCTCGTCCTCGTCGAAGGCGATGCGAACCGCGCGCAGCGTTCCCGCAAGTTCGTTTAGGGCGCGGCTCACCGCGGGCAGGGAAGTGCGCTGCGCGCCCAGTTCGTCGCGCAGCCGCTGCGGTGTCTGCGCGCCGCGTTCCAGGATCGAATAGATTTCCCCGGCCAGCGGCGACAGCCGCCCCTTGGCCACGTCCTGCCGATAGTCGCGCGCCGGATTGCGATCGCCCCGCCAAGCGCAAACGTCCGCTAGCATTTCGCCGGTCACGAAATACGGCCCCGAGGGCCACAATCGAACCTCCGCGATCTCCCGCTCGCCGGCAAGCTGCGCCAGCCAGCCCCGCGCCGTCGCCGCCGCCACCGTGCTTGCCGTCTGCCACGCCTCGAGCGAAGGCCATGCCTCCGGATTCGCCGCTGCCGGCAGCCAGCCCGCGTTCTCGATCAGCGTCCGCAGGCCCGCCGCCGAGGCCTCGCCCTTCAGCCAGCCGGCCCAGCGCTCCTGCCGCGCCAGTCTCAGTTCCGCGCTGGTCATCGCGTGCGCTTGAAGGCTGCCTGGATCTCGCGCAGCGAATAGCGCAGCAGCACCGGCCGGCCATGCGGGCATGTCATCGGAAACCGCGTTGCGCCGAGCGCTCGCAGCAGCCATTCCATCTTCGCCGGCTCCAGCCGGGTATGGATCTTGATCGCGGCATGGCAGGCCACCGTCGCCACCAGCCGGTTGAGCCGCGCCTCCAGGGCGCCGCCCGCGCGTTCGCTCTCCTCCTCCACCTCGCCCAGCGTCTCTTCCAGCAGCGCTTCCGCTTGCTCCGCGGGAAAGCCGCTCGGCACCGCCTTCACCGCCAGCGTGTTCTGCCCGAATGGCTCGATCTCGAAGCCCGTGCGCTGCAGCAGCGACGCTCCCGCGGCGAACCGCAGCCATCGCCCCGGGTCCAGCCGCACCACTAGCGGCAGCAGTAGCGGCTGGCTGGCTACCTGCTTGCTTTGGACTTGCTCCCACAGCCCTTCGAAGAGAACGCGCTCGTGCGCCGCGTGCTGATCAACCAGCCATAGCCCGCTTTGCCCGGCGGCGGCGATGAAGCTGTCCTGCACTTGGCCCAGCGCCCGCAGCGTGGCGATCTCCTCGCCGTCGGCCGCCGGCTCGGGCTCGCCGGCCAGCCAGGCCTCGCCGCCGAGCGATCGTGTCTCGCACGTCAGGGATTTGCCCCGCGCCAGCGCATGCCCCAGCGCCGAGTTCGGCAGTGGCGCCGCGCTCTCCGCCCCGCCGTCCGCGAAGGGCAGCACCTGGGGATGCGGCGGCGGCAGCTCGGGCGTCAGGCGGAACTCCGGCGCGCTGTCGCTGCCGCTCGGGCGCACCGCGCTCGCCTCCACCTTCCACGCCGCCGCCGCCGTCGGCCGCGCTCGCAGTTCCCGCGCGAACGAGGCGATCGGCCGCGCACCGCCCAGCGCCCGCCGCAAGCTGTCGCGCACCGCGTCGTGAATGAAGCCCTGCCGCCGGAACCGCACCTCCACCTTGGTCGGATGCACGTTCACGTCTACCTCGGAAAACGGTAGCTCCAAGAACAACAGTACGACCGGATAGACGTTGCTCGGCAGCAGATTGCGGTAGGCTTCCGAAATTGCATGTTGAATCACGCGGTCGCGCACTAGGCGCCGGTTCACGAACGTGAATACCGAATTGCGGTTGAGCTTCTGCACCTCCGGCCGCGATAGGAACCCGAAGATGCCGAGCGCCGCCGGCTCCGATCCCGCGCCGCCCGCCGCCTCGTTCCGCTCCGCCTCCGCGTCTGGATCTTGCGGCGCCAGCACCTGGTCGGCGAATTCAATGAGCGAGTCCAGCATCTCGCCGCCGAAAAGCTCCGCCATCCGCTCCCGCGCCCCGGCTGCCGGCGCCAGCGCGAAAATCCGCCGTTGCGGGGTTTCGAGAGCGAAGGCGATCTCCGGATACGCCAGGGCATAATGCGTCGCCACCGAGGCGATATGCCCGAGCTCTGTGGCCTCGCTCTTGAGGAATTTGCGCCGTGCCGGCAAATTGAAAAACAAGTCCGACGCGGTGACCGCGGTCCCCGCCGGCAGTCCCGCCTCGCTCACCCGCAGCAGCTTTCCTCCCGCGATCTCCACCTTCGTCCCCGCCGCTTCCCCCCGCGCGCACGTCTCCAGCGTCAGCCGCGACACGGCGGCGATCGCGGGCAGCGCCTCGCCGCGGAATCCCAGCGTCGCCACCGATTTCAGGTCCTCCGCCGCGCGCAGCTTGCTCGTCGCGTGCCGCTCGAACGCCAGCAGCGCATCGTCCCGCACCATGCCGCAGCCATCGTCGGCCACCCGGATCTGCCGCCGGCCGCCGGCCGCCACCGCGATCTCGATGCGCCGCGCCCCCGCGTCCAGCGCGTTCTCGAGCAGCTCTTTCACCACCGACGCCGGCCGGTCCACCACCTCGCCGGCGGCGATCTGGTTGGCGACTCGGTCGGGCAATACGCGGATGACGCCCATCGCTGCGATTGTATAGGGACCAGCTTCGTCGCGCCGTTCGGTTCAAAGGCGAGGGCCCGGCCGGTTGCGGTGCGCCCGCCGCCGGGCGCCTCCCCCGGCCCCTTGCGGCGGCGCGCCCTCAGCGCCCGGAGTCCAGAGTTACCTGGACGCCCAGTTCCCGCAGTTGCGCCGCCGACACCGGCGTCGGCGCGTCCACCATGAGATCGACCCCGCGCGCCGTCTTGGGGAAGGGAATGACCTCGCGGATCGAGTTCTCCCCCGCCAAAATCATCACCAGCCGGTCCAGCCCGAGCGCGATCCCGCCGTGCGGCGGCGTGCCGTATTGCAGCGCCTCCAAAAAGAAGCCGAACCGCTGCCGCGCTTCGTCCTCGTCCATGCCCAGCAGCCGGAAAATTCGCGACTGCAGATCCGAGCGATGGATGCGAATGCTGCCCGAGCCCAGCTCCGTCCCGTTGAGCACCACGTCGTAGGCGCGTGCCTTCACCAGACCCGGCTCGCTCTCCAGGCGCTCCCAGTCGTCCTCGCGCGGCGAGGTGAAGGGATGGTGCGCCGCCGCCCACCGCTTCTCCGTCTCGTCCCACTCGAACATCGGGAACGAAGTCACCCAAAGAAACCGAAAGTCCCGTGCGTCGAGCAGCCCGTGCCGCTCGGCGAAATGCTGCGCCAGCGCCAGCCGCAGCGCGCCGGCATGCGTTGCCACTTCGTGCCGTTGCCGCCGCGCTCCGGCCGGCGCGCCCACCAGCGTCACCAGATCGCCTTCGCCGGCGGCGATCGACGCCCCGATCCGCTCCGTCGTCGCCGGGAACGACTTGGCCAGGCGGCCGAAATCCTCGAAAAAGCGCACCGGCCGCCCTTCCGCCAGCGGCCGCAGCTCGTCCCGCTGCGAGCGCGACAGCGCCCCCACCCGCGGAATCCGAATCGCCAAGACCGGCTCCTCCGCGGCGAGCTTCAACTGCTCCAGCTCTTCGGGTGCGAAATGCGCGCGCACGTCGCTCATCGCCGGCAGCCGCAAATCCGGCTTGTCGCTGCCGTAGCGCGCCATCGCCTCTTCCCAGCTCAGGCGCGGAAAGGGCGTGGCGATCTCGCTGCCGCCCGCGGCGAACGCCGCCGCCAGCATGCCTTCGATCAGCTCGTATACCGTCTCCTCTTGCGGAAAGCTCAGCTCGACGTCGATCTGCGTGAACTCCGGCTGCCGGTCGGCGCGCAAATCCTCGTCGCGGAAGCAGCGCACGATCTGGAAATACCGGTCGCAGCCGCCCATCATCAGGATCTGCTTGAACAACTGCGGCGACTGCGGCAGCGCGTAGAAGCTGCCCCGCTGCAGCCGGCTCGGTACCAGATAATCCCGCGCGCCCTCCGGCGTGCTCCGCGTCAGGAACGGTGTCTCGATCTCCAAAAAGCCGCGGCTGTCGAAATAGCGCCGGATCGCCGCCGTCACCTCGTGCCGCAGCCGCACGTTCGCCTGCATCGCCGGCCGCCGCAGATCCACGTAGCGGTACTTGAGCCGCGCCTCCTCGGCGACCTCTTGCGCTTCATCCAGCAGGAACGGCGGCGTGCGCGCGTCGTTGAAAATGTGCAGCCCGCTCGCCACCACTTCCACCTCGCCGGTCGCCAGCGCCGGATTGACCGTGGGCGCGCTCCGCTCCACCACCTCGCCCTCGATCCCGATGACGTACTCCGAGCGCAGCGCCCCTGCGCGTTCGTGCAGCGCCGGCGCCCGGTCGCGATTGAAGACGATCTGGCACATTCCGCTCCGGTCGCGCAGGTCGAGGAACAGCAGCGATCCCAGGTCGCGCCGCCGGTGTACCCAGCCCATCAGCAGCACGCGCTGCCCGGCATGGGCCCGGCGCAATTCGCCGCAGTAGTGGCTGCGCCGCAGCGTGCCTAAAGGATCCAATTGCAGGTTTTCGGTCATGAGCCTCGGTTCGGTGCCGCGCCGGCGGCCGCCCGCCGGGCTTCGCGCGCCCAGCCGCCCAGCACCACCAGCATCACCACTTCCGGCAGGATGTCTACGAAAAAGAGCGAGCAAAACAGGTTCGCCAAAGTCCAGGCCACGCGCGCCGCCGCCGCCCGCGGCCGGCCCAAAATCCGGCTGAAGCGCTGGTTCAACACGAACAGGCCCACCGCTCCCGCCAGCCAGACCAGCACGAACGACAGCGGCGGATGTGTCGCGATCATCTCATAGAGCGCCGCCTGCGCCTGGGCCGTCACATGCCCGTTTGGCGCCAGCTTGGCCACCGCCGGGCCGAAGGCCGCCGCCAGGATCAGCGAGATCGCCAGCACGCAGACGCAGAGCACGATGAGGCTGCCGAGCAGAAAGCTCCGCCACTCGCTGCGCAGCTTTGCCGCCTCGCTCGTCGGGGGATGGGCCGGCGTCGTCATGGCTTGGCTTTTGCCGGCTGCGCGAGTTCGCCGGCCAGCGCGGCGAGCGCCACCGCGCGCTGGTTGCCGGTTCCCAGCTCGCGCAGCGTCGCCTCCTCGCGCGCCACTTCGTCCGGACCGAGGATCACCGCGCTCCGCGCCCCCGTCCGCGCCGCCAGCTCCAGTTGCCGCGCCAGCTTGCGCTGCGCGTCCCCCACTTCCACCGCCAGCCCCGCCTCGCGCAGTTCGCGGGCGAGCCGCAAGGCGCGGGGCAGTAGCTCCGGCCCCAGCGCCGCGATGTAGGCCGCGATCCCGCGCGGCGGGCTCGCTCGCCCCGCCGCCTGCATCGCGATCACGAAGCGGTCCTCGCCGAGCGCGAACCCGATGCCCTCGGAGTATTGCGCTGGCGCCCCCAGCGCCTGCGCCAGCCCATCGTAGCGCCCGCCGCCCAGCAGCGCGTTTTGCGCGCCCAGCGCCCCGTGCACGAACTCGAAGGCGGTGCGCCGGTAGTAATCCAGACCGCGCACCAACCGCGGCGCCAGCCGGTACGGCAGCCCCTGCTCGTCCAGCATCGTCCGCACCGCGGAGAAATGCGCCCGGCACGGCTCGTCCAAGTAGTCCAGCATCGTCGGCAGCGCGGCGATGATCGGCTGGTCCGCCTCCACCTTGCAGTCGAGCACCCGCAGCGGATTCCGCTCGTAGCGCCGCCGGCAATCGGCGCACATGCGCTCGATATCCGGCCGCAGCGCCGCCCGCAGCGCCTCCGTGTACCGCCGCCGGTCCGCCTCGCAGCCGATCGAGTTGAGCAGCAGCTCCGCGTCTCCCAAGCCGCACGCGCGCAGCAGCGTCCACAGCATCTCCAGCAGCTCGTAATCGACCTGCGGCAGGCCGCTCCCCAGCACCTCCGCCCCGATCTGGCTGAATTGCCGGTAGCGGCCCTTCTGCGGACGCTCCCTCCGGAACATCGGCCCCTGGTAATACAGCTTCGTCGTCCCCGGCCGCTCCCACAGCCGGTGCTCGACGTAGGCGCGCGCCACGCTCGCCGTCGCCTCCGGACGCAGGCAGATCGGCCGCTCGTCGCGGTCGAGAAACGTGAACATCTCCTTGCCGACGATGTCCGTCTCCTCGCCCACCGCCCGCGCGAAAAGCTCCGTGGGCTCGAGAATCGGCGTGCGAATCTCCTCGAAGCCGTAGCGCCGGAATACCTCCCGCGCCTGCGCCTCCACCTCCTGGAACAACAGCACCTCCGGCGCCACCAGGTCGCGCGTGCCTTTGATCGCCCGGATCTCCGTCGCCTTCGGGGCTTTGCTCTCGGCCTTGCTCATCGCCTTGCCGCCGCCGCCCTACCGCGCGGTGCGGTACTGCTCCTTGTATTGCACGTAGTTCGCGGCATGCCGCGCGATCATCGCCGTCTCCTCCGGCGTTACCGGCCGCTTGATCCGCGCCGGCACTCCCATCAGCAGCGACTGTGGCGGCGCCTGCATCCCTTCCGGCACCACCGCTCCCGCCGCCACCAGCGAGCCCCGGCCCAGCCTCACGCCGTTCAGGACGATGGCGCCGATGCCGATCAGGCAGTCGTCCTCGATGGTGCAGCCATGCAAGCTGACCGCATGCGCCACCGTCACCCGGTCGCCCAGGATCAGCGGATGCGTGTCCTTGTACACGTGCAGCACGCAGCCGTCCTGAATGTTCGTCTCCCGCCCGATGCGAATGAAATGCACGTCCCCGCGCACCACCGCGTTGAACCACACGCTGGAATCGGCGCCGATCACCACGTCGCCGATCACCTGCGCGCTTTCCTCGATGAACGCCGAGGCGGCAATCTTCGGATGTCGGCCCAAAAAGCTCTTGAGCACCGCTGCGATCTCCGCTGTCTGGCTGCCCGCTCCCGCGCGGCGATGCAAGTGGGACCCGCCGGGCGCGCTGCGTTGGTTCCGCGTCTCGCGGCAACCGGAAGAGGCCCGGAGCGGTGCGGGCCGCGTTGCCCTCCGTCGGTCCGCCGCCCCCGCGGTTTTCCGCGGCGTGGCGGCGCGCCGGTGGACGCCGCCCCGGCTTACGGCGGCGGCTTCCAGCAATCGGCGGCCCCGCCGCTCCTCAAACCAGCGCCGCGTCCTGCGCGGCGGCTGCCTTCGGGCCCGCTGGCGCGATAAAGGAACTGCTTACCGCAATTCCAGCGTAACATGGCCCTTAAGGGGCTCTTCGGGCGCTGCTGGCATGTCGCGGGATCCGATCGCATTGCGTCGCGCCGTTCTCGCTGCCGCCCGCGAGCTCGGCTTCGAATTGGCCGGCATCGCGCCCGCGCAAGCGCTGCCCGAGCTGCAAGCCTTTCCCGCCTGGATCGCGAGCGGCCGGGCCGGCGAAATGCGCTATCTCGAGCGCAAGGCGCCCCGCGCCGATGCCCCCTACGCGCGCGAAAACATCCTCCACGTCTTTCCCTGGGCGCGATCAGTAGTCTGCTGCGGCTTGGTTTACAACACCGCCCAGCCGAAATCCACCGCGCCCGCCCCGCCCGGCCGCGGCTGGATCTCCCGCTATGCCTGGGGCGACGACTACCACGAAGTCCTGCTCGCCAAGCTCCGCCGCCTCGCCGAACATCTGCGCGCCGCCGCCGGCGCGGCGGCCGGCGAGGAAGCCGGCGAGGACCGCGTCTACGTGGACACCGGCCCCATCGTCGAGCGCGTTTACGCCCGCCACGCTGGCTTGGGCTGGATCGGCAAGAACACTTGCCTGATCGATCAGCATCACGGTTCGCAATTCTTTCTCGGTACGCTGGTGACCTCGCTCCTCATCGCCGCCGACTCTGCTCCCGAGGACCGCTGCGGCTCGTGCACGCGCTGCCTCGAGGCTTGCCCGACCCAGGCCCTCCAGCCCTATCAAATGGACGCTCGCCGCTGCATCGCCTACTTGACCATCGAACTGCGCGGCGCCGTCCCCGAAGCCTTGCGCCCCGCCGTCGGCCGCCACGTGCTCGGCTGCGACATCTGCCAAGACGTCTGCCCCTGGAATCGTCGCGCTCCGGTCACCGACCTCGCTGCCTTCCAACCTCGTCCCGGTTTGGTGAATCCCGATCTGGAGGAGCTGGCCGCCATGGACGAAACCGCCTATCGCGAGCGCTTCCGCGCCTCGGCGGTGAAGCGCGCCAAATGGGCCGGCCTGCGCCGCAACCTCGCCCTCGCCATGGGCAATAGCCGCCAGGCCCGCTTTCGCCCCCGGCTGCAAGCTTGGAGCGAAAGCGACGACGCGGTGCTGCGCGAGCACGCCCGCTGGGCTTTGCGGCAACTGGAGCCATCGGATGCGAATCCTTAATGCCAAGCCGTTCGCGGCTTTGCTTTGCGCCGCGAGCCTCGCGGCCCTGGCCTATTCCATGGACCCTCTCGTGCTGCGTTCTCCCGCTTTTGCCGCCAACGCCCCGATTCCTGCGCGCTTCAGTTGCGACGGCGACAATGCCTCCCCGCCCTTGCAATGGAGCGACCTTCCCCCGCGCACCGTTTCGCTCGCCCTCATCCTCTCCGATCCCGACGCGCCGCACGGCACCTTTTTCCATTGGCTGATCTGGAACTTGCCTCCGCAGGGCGCTGACGGCTTGCCGCCCGCCCAAGATCCCCAGCCGCGCCTCGCGAACGGCGCGGTCCAGGGCACCAACGACTTTCGCCGCCTCGGCTATGGCGGTCCCTGCCCGCCCCCCGGCCCCGCGCATCATTACGTCTTCACTCTCTACGCTCTCGATGCCAAGCTGGCGCTGCCCGCCGGCGCGACCCACGGCGAACTCGAAGCGGCCATGCGCGGTCATGTTCTCGCCACCGCTCGCCTCGTCGGCACCTTCGCCCGCGGCCAATAACCCCAGCTCTCGGCCCGCCGTCACGGCTCCGCCGCGGGCGTCACGCTTAGGCCGCCGCCCGCCGCCCGGGAATCGGCTCCACGGGGAACGCGGCAACCTTGCCGTGCCCGGCGGAAGTCGGCCTGCGGGGTTGCCCTGAGTGCCGGGCCGTCAGCGTCCCGCTTCCGCCCTCGTCCGGTCACCATCCCTGGCAACCTTGTTTCCCAGCACTCGCTCCGCGTCCGCCAACGTCCATTCCGGGAGTATTTGTGCCCCGCGCTGGGGCCTGAGCCCCCGTTACGAACCTGCAAGTTGATTCAAATCCAGCCCTGTTTCATTTGGAAACAAACGTGCATCGTATGGGCCAACATGGCACGCGCCAAATTGTCGAGTTTGTTGTTTGACGGTGGTTCCGCCACGGCGGTGATGGAGGTTCCTGTGCCCGGCGTGATCCCCATCGAAGAGGCGCGACTTTGTCTGGACTGCGAAGTCATCTGCCAGAGCAGCATCTGTCCCCAGTGTGCCGGCCGCAGTTTGCATCCCATCACCGCGTGGCTGCAATCGCTGCCGCAGCCGGTCGTGCGCCTGGAGCGGCGCCATGGCGCCGACCGCCGCAAGCGCCAGGACGCGAGCTATCGCGGTCCCGAGCGCCGCAAGTCTGACCGCCGCCGTTCGCCGCGCTAGCCCCGCTCGTCCCGTCGCCCGTCCGTCAACGCCCCGTTGTCCGTCCGTCAACGCGCGCGCCGCCAATTTCGCCGCCGCTTTGCGTTAAAATACGAATGCATTCCGCCCTCGAGGATTCCTCAGTAGCTCAATGGCAGAGCATCCGGCTGTTAACCGGAGGGTTGTAGGTTCGAGTCCTACCTGAGGAGCCATTCTTTTCAGCAACTTCCTCCGCATTCGCGAAATTGACGCAGGTCAAATAAGGGTCAAGAAGGCCTACCAATTCGCCCGTCATCGGAGCGAAACAACTGCGGCGCCCTGCGCCATCCCATCCGTCGCTTGCGGTTTCACGAAGGCGACCAGCCGTCTTCGAATCCGGCGTTCGCCCTCCAGCCCCAAGGCCCCGCACGCAACCGAAGCGGTGTCGATGCTGCTCGTGCCGCAAAAGGGCCTTGTCCATTCGAGGCCCAGCCCTGCCCAAGGCGTCCACGGCGCATAGCGAGCTCGGCCACGCGGTACTGGGCCGCCCCGTCGCCAACGCCAGAGGCTGGATGTGCATTGATCGGCTACGCCGCTGAGGGGACGAACGCTTCAGCGTTCACGCGCGCGAGAAGACGTCGGCGAGCGTGCCGCGCAGGCTAACCGCCTGCGCGCCGTGCTCAACGCCTGACCCCCCTCTCCAGGCCCGGTCGCACAACTGACCGGGCCTCTCTTTCGGCAGAGCGAAGCCGCAAGCCATAAGTGTCCCCCGACCTCATGCCTGGGCTGACCGTTCTAAATCTGGCAAACACGAACCTCCCGTTGACAAATTGTGCTAACTCTCGTAGACTCTCGTTATATTTCATTATCTCTAATGAATGGGGAGGCCCTTCGCATGACCAGATGGATACGAGAATGGCAACTGCAGAGCACTGGGTAGGCGCAGAAGACGTGGCCGCCCACATAAGGGTGGCGAAGGAGTCGATCTATCGATGGATCGATTTGAAGGCCTTCCCTGCTCACCGCGTCGGTCGGTTGCTCCGCTTCAAGCTCTTGGATGTGGATGAGTGGGTGGAGTCCGGCGACGGAGACGATGCCCCGCCGAGTTCAACTGGAAGGCCAACAGAAGGGGAAAAAGGTCTGCAGGCCGCAAGTCCATGGCCAAGGACAAGGGGGGACGTCTGACCGTGGCAACTCGGGATTTGCGCTCTCGAAACGACCTTCCGGATGCCACCTCGCTACGGAGAGCCATTCACCGACATCTCCTGGATCTCGGATTCTCTAAGAACTGCGATGGTTACTTTGTCGATGCAGAGCTGACCAAGCAGAAGATACGTGATCTCCACGCGGCTCAGCGTCGGCAGATTTTGGAGCGTAATAGGTCCTTCATTGCGGATCACGGCTTGGGGCTAGCCAGTCATTTCGCAACAGGCAGACAAGTCGATCCAGCATCAATCGATCCGGAACTTGTAGAAGTCGCTGCCGAATCCCTAGAGTCGCGCCTCTTCAGGCTTGCATGCCTGTTGTGGTCGGTGCCCGTCTCTCAAGGTTTCGGCCGCCGGCTCCGGTTTCTAGTTCGAGACCGTCAGAACGGATGCCTAATAGGACTCTTTGCTCTAGGCGACCCCGTTTTCAACCTCTCTGCCCGCGACAGCTGGATCGGGTGGAGCCACGAAGATCGATGTGAGCGACTCGTTCACGTCATGGATGCTTACGTGGTTGGCGCTGTTCCTCCATATTCCCAACTCATCGGTGGCAAGCTCGTCGCCGCCTTGACGGCAAGCTCCGAAGTCATGAAGGTGTACGAACGAAAATACATAGGGCGCGAAGCCGTGATCAGTAAGAAGAAAAATCGTGCTCGCCTAGTGCTACTCACAACGACCTCAGCCTTGGGGCGCTCGTCCATCTACAACCGGCTTGCCATACCAAACGGCCCTCGCTTCCTGAGGATCGGTACCACAAAGGGATTCGGTCACTTTCACCTGTCAGGGGCGATCTTCGAATCGCTACGAGACTTCCTGGAGGCCACGGGGCACCCGTACGCTTCCGGGCATCGCTTCGGCATGGGGCCAAATTGGAGAATCCGTGTTGCTCGGACAGCTTTGGAGAAAATCGGCATTGAAGGAAACGCCATTCTCAAGCACGGCGTAGAGAGGGAGGTCTATGCCATTCCTCTAGCCAGCAACTGGCAGGAAATCTTGTTAGGGAAACACAAGAACGTTCGCTCCTGCACCCTACCAGCCTCGGAGATTGCCGACTTCTGCGTGAACCGATGGATCGTGCCTAGAGCGGCCCGCGACAAGCGTTACAAGAGATTCGCGCGGCGCAGGATTATGGACTGTTTGCTCAACGCAGGACCCGGGTCAACATGGTGACGGACACCGACCTTCGGAACTGGCACGCGCGCCTCGTGCGGCACTTCACGGATCTTCGGGCCCGCCGACGCATTAATGGGTCTGAACGGCCGATTTTCGGTCTTGAGCACGGCCTTGACCAGCATGAGGTTGAAGCGGTCATGACGGCAGTGCGCGCGCACATCGTGGATCGCCCTCCTTCGAGAGATCACGCGCTGGCTTGGATCGTCTACTCATCCGAACTCGGTTACGGGTATTCAGGCGACGAATACTGGCAGACTTTCGAACTCAAAACCCCGCGTTGGGATCGGAATGGCGACCGCTACTGGATTCGTGATTGCTACCGCCAATTCCAGAGGGAGTTTGGGGGTGCCCTCCCCTCCGGTGCATGGGCCGAGCATTTCTCTATCATCTGCTGGCCGATCACCCACGCCATTCTCCCAAAGGACCTGCAACGACAACTCGCGCGAATCCTGTACGAGTTGAGACACTCCTTTTCGGGCGACCTCTTGGAATCCCCCACGGCGCTGGGAGAAGTCATCGCTGCGCGAAGCTGGAGCGCCACGTCGCGGTTCCAGAACCTCGCCCAGGAGACACAGCTTGTGGGTCAGATTGCGGCCGCTCTTCTCCTTCAAGGAGAGTCTGGCCCGGACAATCTGATTCACCCCGCAACGCTTCGCCGGATTAGCCAGGACCTTGATCGTGAGCGCCGCTCGCGCGAGTGGCTCCGATGCGCGCGCCGTTTCGCCAAGGAGCGTGCGCAGGTGCGTGGCCTCGGGATTCTCGGTCGAAGCACAACATCAACCACCGGCCGCCCGGACGACGCAAGAGCGGAGGCCGCGGCACTCGGGATCGAACCGCGCCTTGTACTCAGACCGACGGAGCCTCAGGGAGATTCCTGGGAAGCGTCAATCGAGATCCCCGACCTGTCACATCTGCTGCTTCGGTTCCCATTGACTCGGCAGATACTCACCGCATCGCGATGCGTGGTAGCCGGTGCCTGCGGCCGGCCACTTGCTAGGGGCAGGTGTTTACATGGCACTCAGCGAATCAAGCTTGCCCGCTGGCCGAGAGCCGACGAGGTACTGCTTCAATTCGAGCCAACTGACGCGCAGCTCGAGTACCTTCTTCGCACGGAATGCCTGCTTCGGCCCGGACCGATCTGGCTGTTCAGAATCGCCTCAGACGGCCTTGCCTACGAGTTAAGGAGTCTGCGGGTCCGGCCAGGGCAGAGGTACATCCTCGTGAGCTCCAGTGGGCCGCTCGTATCCACAGATTATGGTCGCTCGATCAACCTGCAATGCGCCGGGGCAACTGGGACGCTCCTCGATTTACCTCCGGCGCTCACCGCCGACTGGGAAGAGACCCTCCGCCGCCTTGGTCTCGGACAAGCGAAGACAATTGAAGTCTGGCCGGCGGGATTGGCTGCCGTGGTGTGGGACGGAGAGGGTCACGGCGAATGGCTCGCGTCCGAGCAGCCATGTTTGGCAATTTGCGTCGACCACCCAATCGACGCGCTTCTGGTCTCCATGGGCGACGGCCTCGAGCCCCCACTTGAGCTTACCCCTATTACGCCTGGTACGCCCGTGTTCGTCGAACTTCCGCAACTGCCCGTGGGCCTGCATCGGGTTCGCGTCTCTGCTCGCACAACTCCACGCACCGATGCCGAGGCTTTGGGTGACCTGGACGTCGTAATGCGCATCCGGGAAGCGCGGCCCTGGTCACCAGGTATTAGCCCTCAGGGTCCCTTGGTCGTGCAGATGGAACCTGCCGCACCGTCCCTAGAGCAGATGTGGGAAGGCCGTGCCGAGGTCAGCATTCGGGGACCGGTCGGTCGGGACGTAGCGTGTACTATCTCTCTCTTCGAAAGAGAAGGCGAAACAGCGACCGTCGCAAGGCAACTCCCGCCGATACGCCTACCGCTCTCCCCAGAGGCCTGGCGGAATCACTTCGAAAAGCACTTTCGCAAAATGAAGTGCGCAGAAGAGGCCTATGACGCCGCGCGGTACTGCGATCTCGAATTCACGGCCGATGAATTGGGGACATTTACAGTCCGGTGCGAACGAGAGTTCACACCTCTTCGCTGGGCGCTCCGCCGGCAACATGCCGGCTACATCGTCCGCCTCATCGACGATACCGGAGGAGACGGGCAGCCATCTGTGAAGCGTCTGTCTTTTGAGAACCCCACTATTGAAGAGCCCATAGGGCCAGCATCTGAGTATGAGGCTCCTCGAGAGGGCGGGATGTACGTTGCCCGACTATCACTGCTCACCGCAGCAATCATCGTGCCTCCTGGAGTTTCGGGACTGGAAGTTATTGGCTGTACCCCACGCATCGACGTGCAAACGCGATCGCTGGAATCGGTAGTTCGCACTCTTGCCATCGCTGAGCTATGGCGTCGCGCCAAGCTGCCGGGCGACTTCTTCTCAGCGAGACGGAGGCGCGCTGTTCTACTTGCGCTTACGGCTCACTCCATGCGGTTGGTCTGCGGTGACAACTGGGCGAGGGCGGAGGATCACTCGTCCGACGATGGCATGACACAGCTGAGGGAGGCGGTGTCGCGACGTGTCGACGAAGCTGCTATCGGGGTAGTTCTTGAACGGGACTGCGCAGACTTCGCAACCAGGACATGCACGGATCGCGTCGAGCGGTTCGCCTCCCTCGGGATGGAGTTTCATCTCCTGCCATCCGGCTCAGCGGCGAAGGAATCTGACGCGCGATGGCTCTCCGAGTTCGCGCTCAGGCTTGCAAGCGATGTCGGCGGGGTGGGAGCATGGGCCCGGGGGCGGCTATGCTCGGGCCTGACACGGCTTATGGAGTCGCCCACGCTGGCGAGAGCTGCTCGGTTTTTTGTGCTCTCGATAGACCGTCAACGCCAGTCGCAAGCTGGTCCCGCCGAACTCTACGCTGGATGGGAGTGGAAATGAGACAGGTAACCGCCGCGGAGGTCCACGCTCGGAAGGTCGCGGAATTGGGACTCGATTCGAGCGCGCTTGATCTCGCATCACCTGAGGCGATTGCGGGAGCGCTCCGAAGGATGGCGAGCGTTCTTTGTCCGTGTGCAGCACCGACGCTCGTGCGTAGTGTTGTGCGTCCACTTCGAGGCTTGGTGGACGACCTCGACGCCGTAAGGGGTCTCGTCGAGGAAACGCTGGAGGCGATGGTTGCTCACGGCGATATCCTCGAGCACCGCGATGTCGAAGAGGATCCGGGGAGTGGGGCGACGACGCTGCTATACGCCGCTCCAGCTAGTTTTGTGCCGCGAGAGAGTGGCGCTGTGATCCTTCTCGGCGTCACATCGGACCAGCTTTCCGCTCTTCCTGACGAGCTCGAGGACCGAGTCGAGTACGCTGCTCACGTCCGACGCCTAAGCCCGCTTCGTGGTGAGAATTTGCGCGCCGAACTCGGACAACTTGGCCTGGCAGAGGTCTCGCACGACCGATGGCTCAAAGCGCCTCGAGCGGAATCGCCGATCCAATGCCTATCCCGAGCTGACGATCTCCTGGATCGCGCGCAGCCGTCCCGCGACGTGCCCGGCTTGTTCTTATTGGATCCAGCTCGTTCGGTGCGTTTCTACCGCGGTCGCTGGGTAGACGTGCGGTCTCAGACGGGAAGATTCGTGGGACGCCGCAGTCAGGCGTACGGTGCGGCATTGTGGTCCTATGTTCAGTTGCGTAATGGCAATCCAGAGCGCCTGATCGACTTTCCGGTCGCCGGAGGCCGATGGCGCGGCTGCGACGAAGCATGGCGCTTGCAGATGGCGATCGACGCAGCGCGTGGAGAACCTCAGAGGTTCAAGGTGCTTCCAGGCCCCGGCAAGACGCGCGTGATCGAATTTTTCTCCCCTGTTCCAATGTGGGCAAGACGCAGATGGGACGCTGTTGGCGAACTGGTTCCAAGCTCGGGATGTCTGTTCGCCTACAAGCTTCCGGAGGCGGAATGCGCCGAGGAAATCCGATTTCTTCGTGACGAGCTCTGGCTCCAAGAACTGATCGGGAGGTAGAGTGAACATCGAGAAAGTGACAAGGTGTCGCCGACCATCGTAGAGACGACCCAGCAACTTCACCGAGCGCTGCAGGACTTCATCGAGGCCACCTATCACGTGAGCCACCCGATGCTTGTGGCACAGCGGCGAAAGCTACTGGAGAAACCGGGCGTCATCCACCAACGGCCATACCTGGAGAGCACGCCCCGGTACAAGACGGGCTCAGCATTTCGCGATCTTGGCCTCGACGAGGCCCCGCTCGAGGTTTTCTCAGCGGTATCGAAGGCGCAAGGCGATCTCGGCCTGCTCATCCATGATCCGCCATACCAGCACCAGGCGATAGCGACCCGGCTGTCGCTCATCGAGGGGCGAAGCCTCGTCGTGATGACAGGCACGGGCTCGGGAAAGACCGAATGCTTTCTCCTGCCGATACTGGGCAAGTTGGCGCGCGAGGCGAAGAGCAAAGGTCAGGAGTTCGGGGCGACTCCGGCCGTCCGAGCGATGGTCCTGTATCCGATGAACGCCCTGGTGAACGACCAGCTCGGACGGCTCCGGCTACTCTTCGGCGATCCGAGGATCGTCAAGAAGTTCATGGACTGGTCTGGGCGGCCCGCCCGGTTCGCGAGGTACACAAGCCGGACTCTCTATCCCGGTGTCCGCGACGATAAGAAGGATAAGGACCGGCTGCTCCCCATCGGGACGTACTACGTCCGGAACCTGGAGCTTGCCCAGGGCCCGGCTTCCCCCCAGCAGGCCGCCGCCAACGCGCTCGTGCGTGAGTTGAAACGGCGCGGGAAGTGGCCGGCGAAGCCGGACCTCATGGGCTGGTACGGAAAGAAGGGGTCGCGTTGGCGAGACGCGAAGAGCGGCGAATTCAAGAGGTGCGTGACGCTCCCAGGAGATCCCGAACTCCTCACGCGACACGAGGCCCACGACGCACCGCCCGACATCCTAGTTACCAACTACTCGATGCTCGAGTATATGTTGATGCGCCCACTCGAGCGACCCATCTTCGATCGCACGCGCGACTGGCTCGAAGCGAACCCCAAAGAGCGCTTCCTCCTCGTCATCGACGAGGCCCACCTCTACCGAGGAGCCGCAGGCGCCGAGGTCGCGCTGCTTATTCGAAGGCTCCGTATGCGGCTAGGCATCCCTCCGGACCGTTTGCAGGTCATCTGCACAAGCGCAAGCTTCAAGGATCCCGACTACGCCCTGATGTTCGGCGCGCAACTCGCTGGTAAGGCCCCAGGAGACTTCAGGAAGGTGCAAGGGGAACTCCTCCTTCGACCTGGCGCTGGCAAGGGCACGAACCAGGACGCAGCCACCCTGGACGCGATTGATCTTCAGGCGTTCTACGAGGCTGACAGCGACGACGCCCGCCTCCTACAGATTGCGTCATTCCTCGAGTACCGGAACGTTACCCCCCCATGGGACTTACAAAGAGCGCTCTTCGACGCTTTGGTCTCGTTCGCGCCGATGGCGCACTTGATTAATATCACCATGAGCGAAGCGCAGGCGGTGGATGTGCTCGGGGAGAAGGTGTTTGAGAGCAGCGTGGCCCCCGAGGTAGCTGCCCGGGCTGTCACCGCCCTCATCGCGCTCGGAAGCGTTGCGCGGCGAGACCCGACAGAGCCGGGTCTGCTACCCTGCAGGGTCCATTCGTTCTATCGCGGTCTCGCTGGGCTCTGGGTCTGTATGGATGCCCAATGCACGAGCTTGCCGCCGGAACAGCGTGGCGGACCCGCAGGTAGGCTGTTTAGCCAGCCGCGGGACACTTGTGACTGCGGAGCCCGGGTGCTTGAGCTTTATACGTGCCGCAATTGCGGCACCGCATACGCGCGCGCATACACAAACGACGTTGACGATCCGAACTTCCTCTGGCCAGAGCCCGGAGGGGCGTTCCGCACGCTCTCGGGGCAGTTCGACGAACTTGCGCCCGTCGACTTGCTCCTGGAGAAGCCGGTGCTCGACGATGCCGTGGAACCGGCAGAATACGATCTCATCACGGGCAGGTTGAACCCGCACCAGCTCGGGCTGCGAAACCGGCAGGTCTACCTGCGCGCCGGGCGCTCGGCTCTTCCTGATGCGGATGACGAACCTCGCAACGCCGCACCGGGCGAGTTTCGGCCCTGCGCAGTCTGCGGCGAGAGCGCCGCATTTGGGCGATCCTCCGTTCAGGATCATCAGACAAAGGGGGATCAGCCGCTCCAAGCGCTTATCGCGAGGCAGATTCAAGTGCAGCCGCCGAGCCCCGTACCCGCGACGCCGCTCGCCCCCCTGCGTGGAAGAAAGGTCCTTATCTTCTCAGACTCGCGTCAGACAGCGGCGCGGCTCGCTCCCAACCTGCAAACATACTCAACGCAGGACGCCCTCCGGCCGCTCATCGTCTCCGGGTACGCGCGCCTCGCGAACTCGACGATCGTCGCAAACCTCCTTTCGCTCGAAGACCTCTACCTCGGCGTGCTCATCGCCGCAAAGGAGATGGGGGTTCGCCTTTGGCCGGAGTTGAAAGCGGGGGAGAGCTTCCAAGACGGGCACCTCGTGGAGGAGGCCATCAGGAGCGGGGCGCTGACCCGGGACATGGACTTTTTAAACCTCTTAGCACGAGTCAGGAGTTCGGCACCTCCCGAGTCGCTGCTCCGGGCGATCACGAAATCCATCACAGATCGTTACTACGGCCTCGAGTCGCTCGCGCTCGCTTCGCTCATCGAGCGCCCCGAGCACGCCTCGAAGATCCACGAGTTTCCCGACGTCCCGGGATACGCGCAGTCATCAGACGAGAAGATCGCCCTTGCGCGGGCTTGGCTCCGGTGTTGGAGCCGTCCGGGCTTTTGGTTAAGCCACATGCCACCCGCGTGGTGGCTCCGCGAAGTCCAGCCCGGGTCGGGCAAGTTCAACGACATCCATCGCTTCCTCCGCGACAAGCCGGCACGGACGCGTTTCGACGAGCAGTGGGTGCCGCGGCTCCTAAAGCTCTTCGCGCAACCGACAGCGCCCGGTAAGTTCCGGCTGAAGGGCGCCGAACTATCCCTCGAGATCGGGGGGGCCTGGGCCTACTGCCAGTCCTGCCGAACAGCTCAGCGCCCTTTCCCGGGGCGAACAACGTGCGTGAAATGCGGGCAGGACACCGCCACGCCCATCGATCCTGACAAGGATCCTGTTTTCGTGGCTCGGAAGGGCTACTACCGGGCCAGCACGACTGAAGCGCTTCAGGCGCCTCCCAAGCCTCCGATGGCGCTAATCGCCGCAGAGCATACCGCCCAACTCAACACCGCGCAGGCTGACGAAGTATTCTCGAAGGCTGAGGAACACGAACTCTTGTTTCAGGACGTGGATCTCGGCCCGGACGAGACGGGGCGCGAGCGCCCGGCGATCGACGTCCTGTCCTGCACGACAACGATGGAGGTGGGTATCGACATCGGAACACTATCTGGCGTTTCACTTCGCAACATGCCGCCTGCGCGTGCGAACTATCAGCAACGGGCGGGCCGCGCCGGACGACGTGGGAACGCTGTGGCGACGGTAACCGCTTTCGGCAACTCCGACAGCCACGACGAGCACTACTTCACCCACCCCGATCAGATGATACGCGGTGCCGTCGATGATCCAACGCTTACGCTCGACAACCCCGAGATCGCGCGGCGCCACGTGACGGCGTACCTGCTGCACCGATACCACCAAGCGAAGCTGCCCGAAATCAAGCCCGAGGAGCAGCCCCACCTGTTCGCCGTACTAGGGACCGTACGGGACTTTAAGAACCAAAAAAAGGCGCTCAACCGCCCGGACCTCGAGGAGTGGCTCCGTTCAAACGAGGACGCGTTGAAAGCTGACGTTGCTGCCTGGCTCCCAAGCGAGATCTCTCCCGCAGATCGCCAACCGCTCCTGGAGTCACTGATACAGGGCACCCTTCAGCCGATTGATGAAGCGATCGAGTACGATCCGGGCGTCGCTGGTAACCCGGGCGCGTCGCCCGCGGCAGAACCCGCAACGGCCGAAGGCGAAGAAGAGACGAGCCTCGAGGCGCCCGATGAGGAAGGCGAAGAGCGACCTGGGCGGGATCCGGCGTCCGAGAATCTCCTCGACCGCCTCCTCTACAAGGGGGTCCTACCACGCTACGCTTTTCCGACAGACGTGGCGTCCTTCTACGTCTTCGACCCGGATCGCTCGACACAATATCGGCCAGCGTTCCGCTTCACACCGTCGCAGGGTCTGCCGGTCGCGCTGTCACAATACGCACCCGGCAAGGAGGTTTGGATCGGGAACAAGTTGTGGACGTCGGGGGCGGTCTACTCGCCGATTCGGCACGACCGGTACCGCGCATGGCTGACGCGGCGCCTCTACTATGAGTGTCAGTACTGCCACTACACCATGACCACGTCCCTCGACGAAGGGACACGCGGGGAGACAAAGGACTGTGAGGCGTGCGGCGGTCACGGAACCTTCGGGCCAGCCAGGTACTGGCTGCGCCCCCCTGGGTTCGCGCACCCCGTGAGCAAGGAGGAGGGGACGTCGCCCGACGATCAGCCTGCCCGCAGCTACGCCACGCGGGCAAAGCTGACAATGCACACGCCGCCAGACGAGTCAAAGTGGACACGACTCAATGACCATATCCGCGTGCACTACACGCGCCAGCACCTTCTCGTCACCAATCGCGGACCCCGCGAAGAGGGTTACACATATTGCACGAAGTGCGGCCTCATCGAGCCGACCGCGCTGCACAAGGGTGTCGTCGGCGCCGCCCATCGTAAGCCGTACCCCGATCCAACGGATGCCAACTGCTCGGGTGCTGGCGCAACGAAGGGAATAGTGCTCGGGACCGATTTCATCAGCGATGTACTACTCGTCTCAATCAATGTGCACCCACCCCTTACGCTTGTCCCGAGCCTGTTGCCGACCGATGCCGCGCTGCGGAGTGTCAGTGAAGCACTTACAAAGGCGGCATGTGCGCGCCTTGAGCTGGAGGCCACCGAGTTGCAGGCGGAGTACCGGTCCGCCCTTACCGCCGCTGGGAGAAAAGGTCTTGAGGCGGAGATCTATTTGTATGACACGCTACCTGGTGGTGCCGGCTTTGCTCAGCGTGTCGGTCAGTTAGGGCTGGCGGTCTTTGAGGAAGCGCTGCAGATCTTGGAAGCATGTCCTGAGAACTGTGATCGATCGTGCTACCGCTGTTTGCGAAGTTACAAGAACAAATTCGAGCATGACCTTCTGGATCGCCATCTTGGGGCGAGTCTTCTGAGATTCCTCCTTTATGGAAGTTATCCAACTCTCGACTCAGATCGCGTTGCAGCTTCTACGACGATGCTATTCGAGGATCTTCACCGACAAAACTTGGATGGAGTGACGGTCAAACGAAATCAATCGATGACCCTTCCTGGATTTGGCCAGGTGACCGCTCCCATATATGTGAAGCTCAAAACCGGACGTGAGTTCATCATCGGACTTCACGGGCCGCTCACGCCCGACGAGCCCTCGGATTCCGCGTTAAGAGAACTCAAGAAATCCCGCCCCTCAGTTGCTGTGCTGCTTTGCGATGAACTCGTGGTCCGTCGAAACCTGCCAGCGGCAACTAGCCGCATCATTCAGCAATTAGGACAAGCGTGACTACCGACAATGTCGACCGGGCGTTTAGGCTCCGCACGCCACCGGCACGCTGACGATGCTGCTCGCGCCGCAAGGGAGCGCAGCAGTAGAGATCGCGAGCTTCCCGCAGTCGTTCGAGCGCGGCTGCACTGCTTCCACGGCCGCCTACTCCATGCGCCCGGACGGCCAGATCGCCGTCGTCAACCGTTGCTGCAAAGCCTCTCTCGACGGGCCCGAAAAAGTGGCTCGCGGCCGAGCCCGCGTCGTCGATCGCCGCTCCAACGCCAAGCTCAAGGTTAGCTTCTTCTAGCCCTTCTGGGGCGACTACTGGATCATCGCCCTCGGCCCCGGCTACGAGTACGCCATCGTCGGCCATCCCAGCCGCGACTACCTCTGGATCCTAAGCCGTGCCCCCGCCATGGATCCCGAGCTCTACGCCTCCTTCGCCCGGCGCCTCCAAGCCCACGGCTAGGAGACCGACCGCCTGCGCAAGACCCTCCAGCCCAGGAAATCAGACGCCGGCCCCTTGACCTGCCCCCATTTTCCGTTCAACCGAGAATACGACATTCGGGCCCCTGAGCGGTCCCCTTTTTCTGATACAGCTCTCCGGTTAGTTTCCGGCAGG